>VSSL01000011.1_pt1 | contig 32748 bp, 17 predicted proteins | sample 4557531 | NCBI WGS metagenome assembly VSSL01 (sample SAMN10986726, study PRJNA523729) | hot springs metagenome | isolation source: hot springs | place: India:Timba, Gujarat | collected 2018-05-31 | reverse complement strand
GGTTACACTTACCTCGCGCCGCTCTCCGTCTCGGATGATGGTCAACACCACCTTTTGACCTGGTGTGGTGTTCAAGGTGAGGTAGATAAGGACGTCCTCAAAGGAAGAAACCGGCTGGCCATCAATGGCGATGATCACATCACCGCCTACCTCCACGCGACGGCCGTTGATCACGACCTGACGAGTAGCGCCGCGCAACCCTGCCTGATCGGCCGGCCCACCGGAGACGACTTCGGCGACATAGGCGCCTTTATCTACAGGGAGGTCCATAGCTTCAACAAGGACGGGGTTGAGGCTGCCACCCACAATACCCAACCAACTCCAGGGGTACTTTCCATCTTTTATGAGCACCGGGATGACCTTGGCGACAATGCTCACTGGAATAGCAAACCCCACACCACTGTTCGCCCGGCTGCCGTCGCCGGTTTCGATTTGGGCATTCACACCGATCACCTCACCTTGCAGGTTTAGGAGCGGGCCACCCGAGTTGCCGGGGTTGATCGGTGCATCGGTTTGAATGGCTTGGGGGATGGAAAAGGCAGTGAGAGCCGGGATGGTGCGACCCAAGGCACTAACAATGCCTTTGGTGAGCGTGCCACCCAGTCCAAAAGGGTTGCCGATGGCAACCACGGTTTGGCCTACGGCGACTTTGCTCATATCCCCTAAGGGGAGAGGGCGCACCCCTTGGGGGAGTTTCGCAACGCGAATTACGGCAAGGTCGCTGTGTAGGTCTTCACCCACTTTTTCGGCTGCCATCGTGGTGTTATCCGAAAAGATCACTTCTAGAGCATCGGCGCCGTGAATCACGTGGGCATTCGTGACAATGTGCCCCTCTGGGTCATAAACAAATCCGGAACCCTGACCAGAAGGAATTAACAAATTCCCTTGCCGAGCGTAGGTAATGATGTTTACCACAGCGGGATTAGCCTGTTGGTAGAGTTGGATCAGCACGGCCTCTTCATTGGTGAGGATTTGGGGCACTTGCAGGGTGGGGGCTGGGGCGAGCATAGCAGCCGTAGGGGTGGGAGGGGAGGTGGGGGTAATCGCCTCCAGGGGCGAGCGGATTTCTGTCGTCGGCAGCGAGAAGCTGCACGCTGCCGAAATCACGATGACGACCAGCGAGAGGAAGAGAATTCGGTTGTTTTTAACGGAAGGTTTCATGCTTGGTTATACCCAATTGAGGAGATAACTTGGTAAAGGCTCCCTAAGGAGAGGTTAGCCTTTACAGTATAGTGTTCGTAGCTAAGAAAAACCTGATATAGGGTTAAAGGTGTGCGAAAAGTCTCTCATATTTGGTATTGGGTCGTGAGGGTAAGAAATGTAATGAAGGGGTACATTAACAGCCAAAAGGCGATAGGATAATTTAGCCACTTTAGGGGTGTAATAAGGATATAATCCTAGGAGGCCAATTGCTGAACGATTGCCTGAGGGGCGGGTAAGAGCTGGAGCTGGATTATTGAGGCAGGCTTTCGAGTAAGGGAAAAGCCGCCGAAGGGAATCGAACCCTTGACCCGCCGCTTACGAAGCGGCTGCTCTGCCGGCTGAGCTACGGCGGCCGGAAACGCCGCCATTATACTTGAGAAAAGGCTTTTCCTTCAAGATGTAGGCCATGCGAGTTGCGATGCTTTCCTACCACACCTGTCCACTAGCGGTGTTGGGCGGCAAAGACACCGGTGGAATGAACGTTTATGTACGTGAACTGACACGTCAATTGGGCCGCCTGGGTGTGCAGGTAGATGTTTTTACCCGATCACAGGATGAACATGTGCCCCATGTGCTCCATGATTTAGGGTATGGAAACCGAGTGGTGCATATTCCGGCTGGAGAGGAAGCACCTTTACCGCGCGAGATATTGGCTCAATATCTCCCCGATTTTGCTCGACGGGTATGGGAATTTGCCGAGGCCAAGGGTTTCCGCTACGATATTATCCACAGTCATTATTGGATGTCGGGGATGGCGGCGTTAGAGTTGAAGCAACGCTGGAATGTGCCGCTCATCCATATGTTCCACACCCTGGGCTTGATGAAGCAACGTGTGGCGCGGAGCCCCGAGGAGAGAGAAGGGGAATATCGCCTAGAGGGGGAGCGACGCGTGCTGGAGGCCGCTGATTGGATCGTGGCTGCCACCCCTGCAGAATTGGCCCAATTACAGTGGCTCTACCAAGCCGATGTAAGTAAAGTGGTGATCATCCCCCCAGGGGTAGATACCAGCCATTTTTACCCCATTCCAGCCGACGAGGCGAAAGAGGTGATCGGTGTTCCTCCGTGCGAGGATATGTTGCTCTATGTGGGGCGGATTGAACCGTTGAAGGGATTGGACACGCTCCTGAAAGCGCTTGCCATTTTGCGTCAAGAGCATGTCCCTGTTTGCCTGATGGTGATCGGAGGCGAACCCGCTTCCGAAGGGGGTAGGGAAAGCGCTGAGATGGGACGCTTGAAGGCGCTTTGTGAGCAGATTGGTTTGACTGATCTGGTGGTCTTTTTAGGAAAACGTGGGCAAAATACACTGCCGTACTATTACTCTGCGGCCGTGGCGGTCGTTGTGCCCTCTCATTATGAGTCCTTCGGTATGGTAGCCCTGGAGGCGATGGCTTGCGGCACACCGGTGGTGGCTTCCCAGGTAGGAGGGTTGGCTTTTCTCGTGCAGGATGGTGTGACCGGTTTCACCGTTCCTGTGGATGAGCCGCAGATTTTGGCGGAACGCCTGGGTTGGCTGTTACAAGACCCAGCCCTACGCCAGCGCCTAGGCCAACAAGCTCATTTCGCTGCGCAGCAATATGCCTGGGAGAAGATTGCAGCGCAAATTTTAGGTCTGTATGGGCAGGCACTTACTCGCTCGGCCGTAGGCGCGCAAAAGATACAATTCGGAGTATAATAAGTATATTTTACTGTAGGAATACCGGTTGCTGTTCCGATTTTTATAGCGGCGGTACGGCGTTAGTCTTTGCTTTTTGCGTTGGAAATTAGAATCGTCCGTGATGAGTGAAGGTACACGATTGACTCTCCTAAGTGGGTGGTTGGTGATCTCCATCCTAAGTTCGGTGCTGGTGGGGGTACGCTTACGTCGGCTGCGACACATCCCTGGAGTCATCACGTTTACCCATATGCTCTGGATCGGGGTGGCTTGGATGGTCTTCTTGTTGCTGGAGATGCTTGCCAGCAATTGGGAAGCAAAAATGTTTTGGCGTAACTATCAACTGATGGGAGTGGCTATTCCTTGGTTGTATCTCATCTTTGTTGTTCAGTATCTTGGTTATCGCGTCCCCAAGACGCTCAATCTTATCCCTTGGGTGGCGGGGGGAATGACCATCTTGATGGGGATCACCGATTGGCCGCCGGGTTGGTTGTGGCAGGGTGCTGTTCAAATGTTGCCTCACTCTCCCTTGCCGGTCTTGGTTTACCCATATGGTCCTTGGTTGTGGATTAATTTAGGCGTGGCACTGGTGGTCTACATTGCAGCCGGCACCTTGCTGCTGGAGCGTTTTTTTCACACCCGTGCTCTGTTTCGCAAACAAATCGCTCTGATGTTGTTGGCGCCAGGGATCCCCTTTGGGATAGGAGGGTGGTTTGTTTGGCACAATCCGGTGTATTTATTGATTCCCTTCTTCCCGCTAACATTTGGCATACCCAATCTGTTATTTTATACCGCTTTTAGCCGCTACCACTTATTTGATGTGAGCATTTGGGCGCGTGAGGCTTATTTCTCCGGAATGGAGGAAGTCGCTTTAGCCTTAGATAGTAGATGGCGCTTGATGGAGTGGAATCGAGCCGCCGAGCATTTTCTGGGAATTACGGAAGATTTTTTAGGGAAACCTATTGATCAGCTCCCCTCACTCTGGTCCGTGCCCTTGTTAATGTTTCTTCGTTCAGGTTGCAGAGAGAAAGAACTCGTCATTGAAGATGGGCGCATTGTCTACGCGCGTTGCGTTACCGTTGAAAAGACTTCCCAATTGGAAGGAAAGACAAACCTACTGCTATTGCAAGACCGGACACACTTAAGGCAATTGCAGAGTGTTCTTAAGGATGTGCGGACACTTTATGGATTGCTGGTTGAAGAAGCCAGCGACGGTATTGCTATTGTTCAAGAGGGGCGCTTTATCTTCGCCAATCGTCGCTTGATCGAACTTCTGGGTTACCCTGTTGAAGAATTACTTCAGCAGCCTGTAGAGAACTTTTTACTTCCCTCGGTGCGCGACCAGGTAAGTGCCGGCGAATATCCTAAGACCCAGATTGAGCCGGGAAACTATCTCTACGAGCTGCCGGTGCTCCGTTATGACGGCGCTACGCTTTGGGTGGAGAGCCATGTGCGAGAGATCACTTTGGGTGGAAAGCCCGCAGCGCTAAGTTTTGTGCGCGATATTAGTGAGAGAAAACGGCTGGAGGAACTCGCTCGAACTTATCACACACAATTGGAGCAACGTCATCGGAATGCCGATTTGATCAAGCGAATTGCTGAAGCTCTCAACCGTAGCGCGGCACCGGATGAGGCCTTGGGTGAAGCAATAGCGATTTTAGCGGAGCATCAACAGGCAAAGGCGGGATGGTTTATGGCCATTAGCGAGGACAATCATGGCCGTCTTCTCGCCTCATACCGGCTGCCGCGCGCCTTGGAAATTCTCCAGGAACGCAATTTGCCTTTTGAAAGGTGTGATTGCATAAGGCATCTGCTCGAAAACGGAGTGGGGCAGAAACCGTTTGTGGTCGAGTGCAGTCGCCTGAGAGAGGCCGAAGAGCATGGGGAGTCGGTAAATCACCTGAGTATCCCCGTGTATGCAAAGGGAAGAATTCAAGGGATTCTCAACTTGGTGCTTGCTTCAAAAACCATTCCTCAGGAGGCGAGTATTCCATTGCAAGCGGTTGGTGACCAGATTGGAAATGCCCTAGGTCGTTGGTTGGAATTTCACGATTTGCATCATCTGGCCAGCAGAGACCCATTGACCGAGACATTCAATCGGCGAAGGTTTCTTGAATTGGCGCACAGAGAAGTCGAGCGAATGGTTGTCGCCCAAAAGCCGTTCTCCCTGTTGATGATTGATCTCGATCATTTCAAGCGGATAAACGATACTTACGGGCACTTAGCCGGAGACAATGCCTTGAAGAAGGTAGCCGCGATTTGTCAGGCTTCTTTACGCCAAACGGATTTGATCGGGCGCTACGGTGGGGAGGAAATGGTGGCATTTCTCCCCGAGACAGATGAACGCCAGGCAAACGAAATTGCGGAACGTTTGCGATATGCCGTGGAAGAAGCCGAAATGTTCTACAATTCTTCCAGTATGTGGTTAACAGTGAGCGTGGGAGTAGCCACAGTGAAACCGCCCAATTATGCAGCTTTGGAAGATTTGTTGGAGCAGGCTGACCAAGCCCTTTATTTGGCGAAGGCGCGCGGACGCAACCAAGTTGCCGTTCTTCCCTGGGAGAGCCCCCCGTTAAGGAGATAGTCGCGTTAGTCGAGAGGGGGCCAGCCCTCCGAAGAGAGACGGGAGGAGCCAAGCCAGCTAAGAAACCCACCGGGACGTCGTGGAGGTGTGCGGTCGAAAGCGACCAATGATAAGCTAACGACGAGTAGAGAGGCGCCGAGCCATTGAGTGGGGCTGAACTGTTCTCCCAGGAAGAGGCGCGCCGCAGCCAGGGTGACCAATAACTCACCAAGACCTAAGAGGGCGGTTTGCATCCCTCCCAAATGTTTGACGCCCAAGAAAAGGGTTAGGCGAGAGAGGAAAGTCACCAACGTAAGAGCAAGCAAGGGAATCCAATAGCGCCCTGGGATGAGAAGGGCTTGGGCACCGAGGGAGGCGGCGCTACCGGCCTGTACGCTGAAAGCACCCGAAAAGAGGAAGGTGGGCACAACTAAGGCGCTCATGGCGATCAGGGTGTAGAGGGTAACGGTGGGGGCCGGCATGTCATACAAGACGCGTTGATTAAAGGGAAGATGCAAGGCATACAGCGCTGAGGCGATTAACATCTCTATTACGCCAATAAGATCGGCATTGCCCCCGTTGATGCGAATGAGCAGCAGGATCGCCGGGAGAGCTAGCCCTAGACGCAGCCAGGTAAGACGGGAGGGGGGGTGATTATCAAGAGCGAGCCACAACGCCAAGAAAAGAGGGTAAAGTGCGTAGAGCAACTGCCCTAAGCTGGCATCTATGCGTCCTAGGGCTGAATAATAGAAGAGTGAACCTAAACCGTTAATCCAACCGGCCAATAGGCAACCCAACATGCCGGCGGGATAGATATAGAGGTATTTGCGCCCGAAGAGGGAGATAACCCCAAGGAGCAAAAGCATAGCCAGGGCCGTGCGAATAGCCACGACTGCCAGTGGTGAGAGTCCCAGGAGAATGGCTTGCCGTCCGAAGACGGGAGCCAAGCCGAGAAATAGCGCCGAAGCCAAGGCAGAATAAAGGCCTGCCGTCTTGGCTCCTACTTTCCGAAAAGGGATAACCCTTTGTTGTTTTTCGGCGCGCTGCATGAGAGTAACCCAAGCGTACCTTGTGCTTTGTCGGGAAAGAGGCCTTTATTATTGGAGCAAGGCGCTCACTTCCTCTTGGAATTCATCGCTCATGAATTCGCCTTTTTGCAACAGCGACTGCACTTGACCACGGAGCCGTTCTTTTTCTTCTGGGGTGAGTGCCTTGGCGGTGACGACGATCACCGGAATGGGAGCCGTGTTCGGTTCAGATTTGAGGGCATCTAAGACCGTGAAGCCATCCATTTCGGGCATCATCAAATCTAGGATGATAAGATCGGGTAATATCCGACGGGCGAGTTCCAGGGCTTGGCGGCCGTTGGTCGCTTCGTGGATGGTGTAATTTCCCTGCGCTTGAAGAATGCGGCGAATCAAACGACGCGCATCCTCGACGTCATCCACAATAAGAACAGAAGGGAAACGATCGGCGGTAACGCGGCTGAGGGCAGACAATAGACCTTCTTCTGGCGTAGCCGCGGCGCTGGGGAAGACTACATCGCGCGCCCAACCCTCCCCCAGGATCATCCCTTCGATAGGCATGGTGTGGCCCGTACAATTGACGACAATGACATCTTGGGGCTGAATGACCCCTTGACGGGCGAGTTTTATCAATCCGGCGAAGGCCACGGCTGCGGCAGGCTCGACCGAGATTCCCTCCATTTTTGCCAGAATGTGCATTGCGCGAAAGGCCTCTTCATCGCTCACGCTCTCAAACAGACCTCCGCCGCTCTCCTTCATGCGTTGGCAGATGAGAGTATAAGTTCTGCCGGGGTCGCCGGTGGAGAGGGTGGCGATGTGCGTACGAGGGGAGGGGATTGGATCTGCCACTTCGCGATTCTGTTTCCAGGCGCGCACCATGGGTGAGCATCCATCCACTTGGATGCAAGCAATGGCCGGCAAGCGCTCGATGAAGCCCATTTGGTATAGCTCGTTGAACCCTTTCTGCACTCCTAGAGGCCCCAATCCGCCGCTCACAGATTGGAAATACCAATCGGGGGCGAGAAAACCCATGTGAAAGCTGCTGTTCTCCGCAACATGGCTCATTTGCCATAGTTGTTCTGCGATTTCAAAAGCGATTGTCTTCATTGACTCGACAGAGGGGATGGAGCGCGCACCACGTTCAAGGTAAAGGGAACGTTGATGGGCGTATTCTGCGGCTACCTGTTTGGCTTGGTCGTATGAGCCGGTTACCTTAACCACTTGTGTGCCATAGAGCGCCACCTCGCGCATTTTTTCGGCCGGCACCATGCTGGTGAGAAACGCCCAGAGTTTTATGCCGGCTCGGGAGGCATAGGCGGAATACGAAATAGCCACATTGCCGGTGGAGGCCAACACCACTTCTGTGATTCCGGCCTCTTTCAGGGCAGCAATGTTTACCGCCCCTTGGCGATCTTTGAAAGAAGCGGTGGGCCCTTGACGTTCATCTTTGATGTAGATATTGGGACACCCTAACATCATCCCTAAGTTGAGGGCGGGGAATAAGGGGGTACCACCTTCTCCCATGGAGAGGGCGGGGTTATAATGTTGAACGGGCAAGAGTTCACGGTAACGCCAGAGGTTAAAGGGCCGTTTGGGGAGTATCTTTGGCCAATGCTGAGCGATTTTGCCGTAATCGTAGCGCGCTTCCAGCCACTGGCTTTGGCAAGATGGGCAGGTCACTAGGGTGGGGGTATAGGGGAACGCTTTATGGCAATCCAGACAAATGGCTTCTATGTTCATGGAGAAAAGATGCTGCTCCTTCGGTATGCTTTACGGTGGTCTAGGTATTCTTCAAGGTCACGATTGGCGCGAGGAGTGACCGGAGCGCAATCGCTCGAGGGCTTGAATTAAATCTTCCTCCAAGATGGGCTTGAGTAAGTAGTCGCTGGCTCCGAGGCGAAAGGCGCGTTCCCTTTCATCTACCAAACTGCAAACGATTATGGGAATATGCTTTGTTTTTGCTTCCCGCTGGAGCTGTTCAAGCACTTGCCAACCATCTATTGCTGAAGATGCGGTTTTCGCTGGGCTTTCAGCGGTGGTTTCCAAAGAGGGTGGGGTAGACATGCTCACATCCAGGGTGATGGCGAAGGGTTGCATGTTCGTGGCAGCGGATACAACCTGGTTCAATTCGGTGAGACCCACTACGGTGAAATTGTGTTTGGTCACATATCGGCGGTAGAGGTCAATCAGCTGGGGTTCGCTCTCCACTGCTAGGATCATAGCCGGCTTTTCCTCTGTGCGAGAGGCAGAGGTGGGTAACATCACCATGGCTGAGTTAGCCTGAGCGTGCTCAGAGGATGGGTGGGAATCCTCATCACTGTGACTGCGTAAGCGCTCTTGGGGTTGCTTAACGGGAAGAATAAAGTAGAAGGTACTACCTTTGCCAAGCTCGCTCTCCACGCCAATGGTGCCGCCGTGCATACGCACCAGATGATGACATATGGAAAGACCCAAGCCTGAACCACCGCTCTTCCGGGTGAGCGATCCATCCACTTGGGAGAACGGCTGGAAAAGACGTTCCTGATGTTCCGGGGCGATGCCAGGCCCGGTGTCTTTCACGCGCACGATCACTTGTTCACCCCTAGCGAGGGGTTCGGCCTCGACGGTGATGGATCCTTCCTCAGTAAATTTCGCAGCGTTGGAGAGCAAATTGAGCAACACTTGGCGAATTTTCATCGAGTCAATGGTCAGCAAGGGAAGGTCGGGGGAGATGTTTTGGTGCAATTGAATCGGTTTGTCCTTCACCAGTCCGATGGTGGTGGACATGACGGAGCGGATAATATCGCCCAGATTGACGTTCTCTTCAAAGTTCAATTCCATCTTGCCGGCTTCGATGCGGGAAAGATCGAGCACATCGTTAATCAATCCCAGGAGATGTTGGCCGGCGTTGTAAATGGCGGTGAGGTCCTGTTGCTGCTGTTCGGTAATCGGCCCATCAATGCCTTTGAGGATGACGCGCGAAAAACCGATGATCGAGTTCAACGGGGTGCGTAACTCGTGGCTCATGTTGGCTAGAAATTGGGTCTTTAGCCGATCGGCTTCACGTATTTCTTCCATTGCTTTCTGGGTGAGGGCATAGGCGCGGGCGTTCTCTATAGCAACCCCCACTTGTTGGCCGATGGCTTCGGTGAGCGCCAAACGGGAAGACGGTAAGCGCCGCTCTTCAGAACTGAACACACTCACTGTGCCTAAGCGCTGCCCCTTGGAAATGAGAGGTACTCCTAAATAGGAGCGAAAACCCAATTTTCGGGGCATTTGCAGCGCTCTCTCCAGCAATTCGGGTGCCGGGAAAGCTTCTAGGGCTTCTTGAGAAGGACGAGAGAGATCGGGAATATAAAGGGTTTTCCCGAAGCGGTAAACGAGGTCACAGAAGGTGTTCGCTAGGCCGTATTTATTCAACAGGTTGATCATCGCTGGCGGCAAGTTGTGATGCACCGCCAGGCTCAGCGTGCCACTCTCCGGATCGGCAATGCTGACCATGCCACTGCTGAAGTCCAGGGCCTGGAGCACCCGTTGAAGGGTCTCAGAAAGGATGCTCTCCAGGTCGAGGGTGCGGCTCACAGCGCTGATCACCTGGTTGAGGAGGTTGAGCTCTTCATTGCGCTGGCGCGTCTCTTCCAGCAGGCGTAGACTTTCGAGGGCTACGGCGGCCTGCCCGGCAAGTGAAGCCAAGCGGCGCACTTCGTGTTCGGGGAAGCCCGTAATTTGACCGTAAAGTCCAATTAGATGACCGATCCAACGGCCGGAGACGTTGAGAGGGGCGAAGAGCAAACTGCGCGCTCCCATCTTCTCGGCAAAGAGGCGACGGGTTTCATCATCGAGGCGCGGATCGCTGGCCGCATCCACCACAGTAGTGGGGTGTTCAGGGTCTAGGAGCAGAAGGAACGCGGATTCTTCGCGAAGAGATAACTCCTCCAGTTGGGGGACAATAGCATTGCGCGAAGCCCATTGGGCGACCGGCGTGATAAGAGAGGGCGGCTGGTTGCGCGTTCCGGGGCGGTCGAAGAGGGCAAGAGCGAGGTTGAGAGCATTGATGTGACCGAGAATGGTATGCTGCCGCAGCACGTTGAGGATATCCTCGTAAGTGTTGGCTGCGTTTAGGCGCGCGCTGGCTTGGTATTGCGCCTCGGTTTCAGCGAGGTTGGCCTGCAATTGGGCGAAGAGGTCATCGCGGGCGATAGTATTGGCCAGGGCAGAGGCCGCCACGCGTAAAGCGGCAATTTCATCCTCGTTCCAACGGCGGGGAGCGGTACACTCATCGAAAACCAGACAACCGGGGATTTCGTGGCGGCCAGCCACGGCGAGGATAAGGCGCGAGAAGGTTCCCTGAGCTTGCAGGGCTTCTCTTTCTTGAGGGGGCAATTCGTGAGCATTGATCTGCGCATAGCCCAAGCGGCGCAGATCGTTGAGCCATGAGGCCGAGAGAGGAATCGGATAGCGGCGGAGCAGAGGATTGGTCAGTTGGGAATCCACTTGGGTATTGCGCCATTCATTCACTACACGCCAAAAAATACCGCTGCGCTCGGCATAGGTTTCTAGGTAGTGGACCCGGCTACACTGTGAAGCCTGGCCAAGCAGTTCCAAAACTTCACCTAGGGCGGCGATCCCGCGTTCTGTTAAAGCAGCTACTGCCTGAGCCACATTCTTCTGGTAGCGCTCGGAAATCTGCAGAGCATCGCGGGCACGTTGGGTCTGTTCAAAAAGGCGGGTGTTTTCAATGAGCACCCCTACTTGTTGCCCAATCGCTTCAATGAGGGCAATGCGTGGCTGAGGAATGGGTTTAACTTGAGTGCTAAAGAGGCAAATTGTACCTAGGCGTACTCCTTTAGAGACCAAAGGCGCTCCCAAATAGGAGCGAAAGCCGAAGGCTTGCGGCTTTTGCAAAGCGGCCTCCAGTTGCTGGGGGTCGGGATAGGAAGCCCTTAGTTCAGCGGGAGGCTTACTTAAGTCGGGGACATGCATACATTGCCCCCAACGATAAACTAAGTCGCAAACCGTGCCCTCCAATCCTTCACTGGTCAGCTTTTGAAGCAACGCCGAGGGTAGGTTGTTATGCACCGCTAGGTATAGGCGGGTCGGTTCACTTTGATGTTCGCTTGATTCGGCCAGGCTGATCAAACCGCTCTCGTATTCGATGACCCCCATCACACTTTGGAGGATGGCGGTAAGCAAGTGATCGAACTCTAGCGTTTGACTGGCTACACTGATAATGCGGTTAATGGTGCTTAGCTCTTCGTTGCGTAAGCGAGCTTCCTCGAAGAGGCGGGCATTTTCCAGGGCGAGGCTGAGTTGATCACTCACCTGTTCGACCAGCAGCAGTTCGTCTTCACTCCAGCGGCGCTGGGGGTTGTCGTCGAGCACTTCGAGGAGCAACGTCTGGAGGCTTCCTTGCTCTGAGGCAGGCTGGCGGCCCAGCGGTTTGCCGTAGGCTAAGATAGCCGGCTGAGAGTCGGAAGCAGGGATAGCAATTGGGCGGCCTTGACGCAAACTCTCATAGGGCAAAGGAGTCAGCGGCTGAGCGGCTGGCAAGGTTTGCTCACCTTCCGGGGCGGGCTGCACCTGAATGCCTTGTTGCGGAAGGGTGAGGCTGGGGGTGCTGGGTGGTGGAGTGACTGCGGGTTGCGATGGAGGTTCCACGAGACCCCGGGTGTGCGGTGCCGCTGCTTCAATTAAGGGTGGCGATTCTGGGGCAGAGGGTTCGGAGTGGCGTGGAGTAAGGCCACGACCATCACCTGTGAGGGGAGGAGGGGCGAGAGATTCGTCAGGGATGGCCGGAGGTCGCTCGAGGCCGCTGAACAAGCCCTCGATGCGCTCGGTGAGCAAACGCCGGCGGGATGAACCTTTGGTCGCTTTGATTGTAGGATCGGGTGGCTGGGAGCGCTTATTGGACATAGGAGATCAACTCCTGGGCAAGAGCATCGTACTGGAGTGCACTGCGACTCTGGCTCTTATGGTGGCTTATTGGCACTCCCTCAACTGCGCTTTCGCGTAGCTTGGTATCTATGGGTATCACCGTCTTAAAAACCCCTTCGCCAAAGGCTTGGTGAATCTGCTCGGCAATGTGACGATGAATGCGGTTGCGGCCGTCGAACATGGTAATAAGAATGCGGTAGAGCAGATCGGGGTTGAAGCGACTGCGCACCTGTTGGATAGTTTGAGTCATTCCTCGCAGCGCGTAGGCGGAGAAGAATTCCGGTTGGGTGGGAATGATGAGCAAATCGGCAGCCGATAGGGCGTTGAGGGTCACAGCCCCTAAAAAGGGTGGGCAATCCATTATCACGAAATCATACTGAATGACCGGCGGGCGCATCTCTTTAAGAGCGGATTCGGCGGCAGGGCGCAGTTCGCTGTGCAAGATGCGGCGCAACAATAATTCGTAATCCTGGCGCATCGGGAGGAAGCGTTCAGCGACTTCCATGGTGCTATTTGAGGGCACTAGGTCGAGGCCAGGGATATCTGTCTCGCGGCTTACACTAAGCAGGCTGGCCGAATTGAAGAAGACATCGGCAATTGAGCCGCGCAACCGCTGAGGGTCTTTACCCAAGGCAAGGGTTAGATTGGCTTGAGCATCTAGGTCTATGACAAGTACTTCTTGGCCGTGTTTAACCAATGCACCGGCTAGCGAGACCACACTGGTGGTCTTGGCGACACCACCTTTATAGTTGGCAATGGCAATCATCAGCGGACGGACATTGATGGTTACCTTAGGAGCGGGCCCGGTTTGTTGGGCTGCTGCCAAAGTTTCCTGGGCGAATTGGCTCACCATGGATGGCGTTGGTTCCGTAGGCAGAGGGTGATCTTGAGGCTCGGCAAAATTGCGAGAAGGGACTTCCCAAGGTGAAGGTTGGTGGTTCATAGAGCCTCCTTGCCTTTTGCCTCCGCTGCAGAGGAGGATAAGGCTTGGTCGTCAGGCGTTGGGCGACCATCGTCCCCATGGGAGAGATCGGAGAGGGATATGGGGGTGCTTTGGACGATGAGCTGGGTTTGACGAGCCCCCAACGCGCGCCGTAGTTCGCGGGCTGCCGTTTGCAGGATTTCTTGGAGGTTGGTGGAGGCACGTAGGCGGGTGGTGATTTCGGCAGTCAGGCGTTCGCGTTCGGCTCGGCGGCGGGTTTCTTGGTAGAGGCGAGCGCTTTCTAGAGCGGTGCTTAAGCGGTCGCTTAGGGTTTGCACCAGGGCAATTTCGTGACGCTGCCAGGGGGGATCGTTTGCTGGTTTGCGCAAGCGAATTGCTCCGATGATTTGGTCACGAACTTGAACAGGGACAACCAACGTGTGAGCATCCGTCTGAACAACCCGTCCTTCTTCTAGGGCGCGACTCATTTCCTCAGGCCAGCCGCCACTTACGGGTTGAGGGGAGGCGGCGGAGGTAGCGCGAAAGCCAAAGTAAGGCCGAACCTGCAAAAGACGCTGCCACCCCTCGCGGGAAAGTTGGCCGTAGGCCCGTTGCAATGAGTCGATGGCTCGTTGGTGGGCGGCAAATAGCTGGGCGTTATCAATGGCGGTAGCAGTCTGGCTGGCCAGCAGACGCAGAGCGGTAATTTCGTCGGGAGAAGGGGCACTCACAACCGTATCATGCAAATCGAGGCAGCCAAGCATTTTTTCGCCAGAAAGGAGCGGTAAGAGGATTTGTGAACGGGTGAGTTCTAATCCTTCTAGGGGAATATAGTGCTCATCTGTAGATACATCGGCGATCATGCGAGGTTGGCGACTTTGGAAGACTTCGGCAAGGAAGTTCATTTCGTCAAGGGCGAAGGAAGTGCCTTTATGGATAAGTTTTTGTCCAGCCTCGGTATTTGCTGCACGCAGGACGGCCTTTCGACCATTTTCTTCGACTAAGTAGATGCCTGTGTGGTAGTAGTTGAAGCGGCTGCTAATGAGGTGAGTAATTTCTTGAAGTAGGCTGTCCAGGTCTCGGATGGAGGCAATGGCGGCTGCGACCTCGGCCGCGCTTTGGAGTTGAGCGGCCCGCTGTTCCAAAGCAACGGTACGTTCGGCGACTCTGCGCTCCAGAACGGCGCGCATCTCTTCAAGGAGGAGGTTGCTCTCTTCCAAGCGGCGTTGGTTTTGAATGGCTTGGTCGAGAGCAGCGCGCAGGTGAGCCATGGTCGTCTGTAGAATCACGCTGATGGCGAGTACCGCTGCCGTAATGCTCAGAAGGCGTCGTATAGGGGGTGAGGGAGGGATCAATTGAGGGATTAAGGCGTAATGTTGTGTGACCGCAAGTCCAATCAAAGCCAGCACACTCAATGTGGTGATCACTTGTACATGGCGCCGTTCGAGGAGCAGTGCTGCCAGCATGGTCATCACTATTGCGAAGAATACGTATGGGCTCGTTAATCCTTCGTGGACAAATGCGGGTAGAAAGGTAACTACCCAACCGGCGAAGACGAAGAGCAAAGCGGCCTGGCTTACTCGTCCGCGGCGCACCCAATATAGCGAGGTGGCGATGATGAGAGCCATAGTGAAAACCGTGACCAATACCAGCGGTCGTGCCTTAGCGAAGAGTAATCCGATGCCCAAGCCAAAAGCAATTAGAAGAGTAGGCCAACCGACGGCGTTGAGCAAATAAGCGCGACGGTTGAGCTCTTCGTCAGGATAAATAGGTGGAGAGAGTAATTTTCGAATCATATCCCTTGGTCTCCATCACCTTGCTCACCAATCTTACTCGGTTGGTCGGAGGAGGGTATCGTAGGAGACGTTCTTCCATTTGTGTCAGGCTGACCCAGGCGCACTTCCACTTCCATTAGGCCGAGGGCATCCCGCATTTCACGCGCTGCCGTCTCGAGCACGGTCTCAATATCCAGGGTGGCACGCATTCGTTCCGTGATCTCGTCCACTAAGCGCTCCTGTTCGGCGCGCTGGCGTATTTGAGCAAAGAGGCGGGCGCTTTCCAAAGCAGCGCCTAGTTGATCGGCAATCTCGTTGAGAAAGGCTATTTCATCGCTCAACCAAAATCGGTTTTGTGCAGCCATGTGAGGGCGGTTAGCGGTAATGACGCCAATGGTTGTTTCGCGCACGCGAATGGGAATGGCCAGGCGCTCTTCGCCAATCACCATACGCCCTTCGCGCAAGGCTTGCTCCATTTCCGGATACCAGCCTTCGGCCGGGGCGACACCGAAACGATCGCTGCGCAGGGAAAGCCCCTGGCTAAAGCGCAACCATTCGCGCCATTCTTCCTGGCTGCTAAGGGCATACGCGCGCCGTTCGGCCTCCCAGGCTTGCTGACTTTGTTGGAAGAGGTTGGCATTATCTATGGCGATGGCCAGTTGGTCGGCCATGGTTTGGAGCACATTCAGCGAAATGGTGTCAAAGGCGTTTGGGCGGTTGCTTTGGACGGAGATTGCCCCGATAACTTGGCCACGGGCGTGAAGGGGGATGGCTGCCTCCGAACGAGTTTCAGGCAGTTCTGGGGTGGCGTAACGGACTTCATCTTCGCTGGCCACCTGAGCCAGGCGTATTTGGTCATTGGCAATGCACCAGCCAATCATGGAGGTAGGGCCAATCTGAAGGCGGTGACCGCGACCCAAGAGAATTCGGCCGGCTTCACCGGTGCCAGCGCGTAACATTGCCCATTCGCCCTCGGCATCCTTTAGGAAGAGGCCCACATAATACAGGTCGAAGCGATCGCGAATCAACTCAACGGCTTGGGCAAGCAGCTTTTCAAGATCGAGAATAGAGGATGCTGCGCGACTTACGTCGGCGGAGGCTTCTAAGTAGCGCGCTTGGCGTTCCAAGGTTCGGGTACGTTGTTCTACAATCTGTTCTAGGCCGGCAATAAGGTTGGAAATTTGGGCGGTCATCTGGTTGAAAGCTTGTGCTAGCACACCAATTTCATCTTTCCAAGCCGAACCTAGACGAGTAAGCTCTTGGGTTTGGCTTGCTAGGGGACCAACCACTGTTTCTGGGTTTTGTTCAAGCCCAATGGCTTGGCTTTGTTGGCCGGCGGCGGAGGCGATTTCTACTGCGACCTTTGCGAGCTCGCTTACCGGGTGGGAAATACTGCGGGTGGTTGCCAGAGCGATGAAGAGCGCAACCAATATCGAGGCTAGGGTTACGCTCAAGTTCACCGCTAGTGTGGTCCCCCAGGAGCGAAAGACCTCTTCACGTTCTTGCTCTACAAGGAGCACAGATTGTAATTCGGGCAATCCTAGCAGGGCACCGCTGGCTGGTTTCCCCTTGAGATTGATGTAGTCAACCATCAGCACAGCTTGTTTGAGCTGCCTAAGCTGTTCTCTTACACCTCCAATCTCTCGGTTTACGGCTTCGTCTGCGAGGCGGATTGGACTACGGCTTGTGGAGAAAGCAAGAACACTTCGACGGGTTCCCGTGTGCCGCTAGTCTCTTTAAGGATGTTTTCCAGAGTCTCGTATCTCACTTGCCCGATCAGCACCCCAATGGCTTGGTTATTCGGGTTGAGAACCGGATAAGCGGCAAAAACCGCCGGGGTCTTTGTAGCCGTAGAGGGCATAGGGGCGCTCACGTAACTCACCCACTTGCCTACTTCAAAATACTCTTGGCCCTTCAAAGAGGTTCCTTCTTGAGCACGCTCAGTGGAGAGGATCACTTCCCCGTGGATATCCACCAAGGAAAGGGTCGTGAAATAGCGCGAGCGCTCTACTTGAGCGAGCATACGACTGCGTAACAAATCGCGCTCGGTGGGAGTCGCCTCTTTCATGAGCACCTTTTGAACATCTACGAGTGCCATCTCGCCAACCAGGGCGTTTCCTAGGTCCGCTTTTATGGTGTTCGCCCATTCCCGTAGCAGTTGGGCTTTGACGTTGACGATGGCTGTAACTTGGCGTTCGATATCCTCTTTTGCGCTGCGCGAGCCAGAGATGAGCAACATAAGGCTCAGACCAGAGAGCGAAAAGAGGACTACTGCGAGGAAAGCTATAATCAAGCGAGTGCGGATCGTTTCAAATGCAGCCATCTAGAACCTCACCAGAGGCGAACCAAATATCTGCACGCTGAGAAAGTTGACGAAGAAGAAACCGAAAAACAGAGCGTTGGCCAAGAGAACCAAAACCGACCACCAGCGAATGCGCGCTGGGCGCGGCAGATGGAGATTGAGATAAATGAGCGCTAGAGGGAAAAACATCGCGGCGAGGTTGGAGATATTCGCCGAGAGTATGTTCAGGCGCACTGGCGTTTGTAGGTGGATGATGACGCTTACGGTAAGGATAATCACACCTAAGGCGGGGTAGTAGAAACGGCGCGGCTCATCCTTGAGCCAGTGACGTAAGCGGGTACTCATCCCGAAGAACCCTTCCGTGAGGTTGCGCGCCAAGGCCTCGAGGACAGCGATTTGGGTGGAATATAGGATCACGAAACCGCTCACCAATGCCCAGCCACCAACCAGTTGCCCATACCGCTGGGCGAGCAGTTGAGGGATAGCATAGACGACAGTAGCCTGGGTCGGTGCAGCCTGACCGCTGCTGATAATCAAGTAGCGGATGAGAATGCTGGGGAGGAGCATTCCTAGCAATGCGCCGATAAAGTAGATGCCCCACTGATCGAGCACGAGCAGGCGGAACCAACGTCGCCAACGGTGGCTGTTGGTTTCACTTTCGGTGAATGTCACGCCGACGGTATGGAAACGCCCTTGCCGATTGAATAGCGTGGGCAAGTAGCCAGTGTAGTGCCCCATAGCGTAGCCTTTGTCGCGATAGTGGCCAGTGAGAACGAAATTTAAGCCGGCGGCCAGGGCAGCAAAGCCAGCTAACGCGCCAAGCAGGGTTACATCAACACCGGCAGGCGGGCGCGCAGGGATGAGAAAGGCAAATAGCGCCTCGATAATAAACCCAGGAGGTACAACGGCGATGGTTACGAAAAGCAGCCCAAGAAGAATATAAGGCAGAAAGACCCCTTGAATACCCTCCATGGTTCGCTCAATCTTTCGCCCCAGCATCAGAAGGGGGAAAATAGTGAGCATTAGGGCGATACCGATGAGGCGGGCTGTTTCGGCATCCGCGGTGGTGATGGGGCGGTTGAGGATGAGTGCCAGCAGGCTGTTGCCGGCATTCACCGTCCACCCTCCCAAAATAAATGCAGTGACCAGATTGAGCAGTGCTAAAGGAATCCAGAAAAGGGCGCCGGGTGGTGTACGTCCGAAACCAAGCAGCGGTGACTCGCCTGTGGCCAGGGTGTAGCGCGCCAGCTCCACGTTATAGAATACCTGAAGGAGAATGGATACAAACGCAACCCAGAAAATGCCGCGGAAGCCGTAGGTGCTTACGTTCAGAGGACCTAGCAGCCATTCACCACTTCCGATAGAGAACCCCAATGCAATTAAACTAGGGCCAAGAGCGAAGAGCACAATCTCCTCCCAGCCCAGGTGGCGCACCCCAAAGACGTTCTCCGGGGTAGGTAGCTCGGCGATGGTTAGTGGAGGGCGGCTAACGCCGAGACGGTAATAGGCTGCTTGAGGTGAAGAGGTATCCTCTGCCTCGGTGAGGGAGAGAGTCTCTTGTGTAATTGGTTTCTCAACTGTAGAGGGTATGTTCATGGTCAGGACCTCAAAGGTGCACTTGGCCTTTGCGAGCGTAATGAGAACAGTTCATCCATAGGTCGCTTCCCGACCCGCTATCTCGCTCGGCATTATCGGTTCTTCCGGGGGAGGTGCTATACTGATCGTCACTTCGGGCAGGTTGAGCGTGCGCTGGATCTCTTCCACAGCGGTGCGCAGCACCGTTTGAACGTCTAGGGTCTGGCGAATGCGGTTCGCTACGTCGCTGGTGATCTGTTCCCGATAAGCCAAGCGTTGCGCCTCGTGGTACAGACGGGCGCTTTCTAGGGCTGCTCCGACTTGGTCACAAAGGGTTTGCAGCAGTGCGATTTCATCCTCTTGCCACGCGGGATGGCCATCAAGGAGTTCAGGGATTTCCTTGCTGAAACGCATTACCCCGATGCTTTGATCGCGCACCAGTATGGGAATAAGAAGATCGGCTTTTCCATCAGATGTAACCTGTTGGGGTTGATGTTTAGTCATCACTTCATGTTGGATTTGCTCTAGGCGCTTGTCTTGTGTCAGGTCGGTGCGTGTATCGAGGCGACCATAGCGGTAACTCATTCCTTGAATACCGCTTGCATGCAAGAACTCCTGCCAGGCCCGGCGGCTGATCTGCCCATAGAGACGTTGGGTTTCTTTTAGTGCCTGTTGGCTCTCTTCGAACAAGCGAGCGTTATCAATGGCGATGGCAAGTTGATCGGCCAGAGCCTCAAACACCGCGATTTCCATGTCACCGAAGGCATTGGGTTGAGTGCTTTGTACGGTGAGAGCGCCTAGAACCCGTCCACGGCTGCGCAAGGGGATTGCTGCTTCTGAGCGGGTTTCGGGTAGTTCTGGGGTGGCCAAGCGTACAGCGTCTTTGCCCACATCGAGGGCAATGCGGGGTTGGGCATTGGCAATGCTCCAGCCGATCATGCCGCTGCCGACGCGGATGCGGTGACCACGTTCCAGCATTTTGCGCCCGGCCTCACCGGTTCCGGCTTGCAACACGGCGTATTCCCCCGCGGAATCCACGGTGAACAGACCTACGTAGTAAAGGTCGAACTGCTGACGAATCACCTCGACGGCGGTGCTCATCAGGCGCTCTACTTCAAGAATGGAGGCAGTAGCCCGGCTCACTTCCACGCCGGCTTGAAGGTAGGCAGAACGCCTCTGTAACTCTTGGGTACGTTCGGCAACTTGTGCTTCCAAAGAAGCGCGCATGGCCTCTAGCTCTCGGTTGGCCTCTTCGAGAGAGCGCTGGTTGGCTGCGGCGATTTCGAGCGCCTGTTGCACACTGGTGTTGCTCAGCGAGATTAGACCGCTGATGATGAAAAAGATAAGGCTCAGGGAGATCCACAGCGAGATTGGGTTATAGGGAAGTAAAGGAGGTTGCGGCAAAAGGTTGTTCTGTGAAGCGAGGAGGAAACCCAGCCCGCTTAATGTGTTTAACCCGGCGACTATGGTGGCTGCACGGCTTCCTAGTAATATGCCGGCGATAAGCACGACCAGACTCAGACCTATCCACGGGGCGTTACCTTGTGGAGAGCCGAGAAATGTCCCTAAGGAGAGAGCCGCCCATAGACCACCACTGAGCACACTGAACGCCGCTTGCACCCGCCCCCGCTGAAGTAACCACCAAGAAAGGACTTCTGCGGCGAGGAAAGAGGAAACCAGCAGGAACACCAACCCATGATTTGGGTTGAAGGGGACGTTTAAGTAAGCCAAAGAGGTCAGGACGATGAGGATGCGCAACAGCGCTCGCCCTAAGCGCGCCCTGCGCAACGTCTCTGGGTCCAGGTTTTCCCAGGCTGGGGGAGAACCTCTAAGCCATTCCATCTTGCTCCCTCCGTGGTAATTGAGATGCCTGGCCATCGCCATCAGGAGTGGCAAGTTGTATTTCAACCTGGGAAAGGTCAAGACGTTGGGCGATCTCCTGAACGGCGGCGCGCAATACGGCCTGTAAATCAAGAGAAGCGCGCAGTTGCGAGGTCACCTGAGCGATGACTTGCTCGCGGGCAGCCATTCGTTGCGCGTCCTCCAGCAAGCGAGCACTTTCCATAGCCAGGGCGAGACGGGAGGCAATGTCCTCAAGAAGCGTTTGGGTTTCTTCTTGGGGTACTGGCGATTGGAAGCGAAGGTGGAGAGCGCCGATGGCTTCGCCGCGCAGACGAATGGGTACCGTTAGGCTGGTGTGAGCCTGGCTATCGCCGTTAGTTTGCCATAGCGGCCGATTCTGTTCCATCGCCTGCCATACTTCCGGGGGTGCTTCTTGAGGTTCGAGGGGGGAAAGCATAGAGCCGCTACCCAGGGAAGAGCCTTCACTTTCAGTAGTCATGTAGCGATAACCGAGGATGTGCTGGCTACGACGCAGCAACATCTGCCAAGATTCTCGCGTTATGCGTCGTTGAGTCTCTTGAAGTTCGTTTACGGTGCGGTTCAGTTCTTCGATCAGCTTGGCGTTGTTGAGAGCGATGGCCAATTGGTCGGCCATGATTTGCAGCGTAGAGAGTGTTGAAGGGTCAAAAGCGTTCGGTTGCTGGCTTTGTACATCTAAAGCCCCAATCACTTGATCACCCACCCGTAATGGTAGCACTGCTTCGGAGCGGGTTTCGGGCAGGTAGGGGTTCTTGAAGTGAAGAGGATCGTGTTCCACATCCGGGGATACTTGAGGTTGACCACTACCTACTGCAGCGCCTACCAAACCCACCTGACCAACGCGCAGACGATGGCTGGCCTCGAGCATGCGGCGACCGGCCTCGCCGGTGGCGGCGCGCAACACGGCATATTGGCCGCTCTCGTCGGTGAGGAATACGCCGGCATGATAGTAATTGAAGCGCTGCCGGATGAGGTTTACCGATAGATTGAGCAACTCGTCCACACGACCTTGGCGTGCCACTTGGGCGGCAATTTCGGCAGCAGCTTGCATTTGATTGGAGCGTTGCTCGAGCATTTTCGTACGCTCAGCTACTTGGCCCTCTAGGTTGCCCACCAATTCCCGCAGCTGGGTAGTCATGATATGGAAACTGCGATTGAGTTGCTCAACCTCGTCCATTTTCCTGGGCGAGGGAACCAACGAAGGCAGGGGGTAATGCAAATCGCCACGCGCAATGGCTTGTGCCGCTGTGTTCAGCTCCAGCAGTGGTTGTAGGGTTTGGTTTGTGATCACATACAAGATGAATCCAATGAATAACAGACCCACCAGACCGCCAAGGGCGATGGTCAAGAGGTTTATGAGGAGTAGGATCTGCGCTTGGCTGCGATCCCAAACGATGTCTACGGTTCCGACCACTTGCCCACTGAAGTCGCGCAGGGGAAGGGTGAGAATGGCATAGGTTTTGTTGCCCTGACTGAGGCGGTCGAGAATATAAGGCGCTTGACCGGCAAGAAGGCGTTGATAAGCCTCTACTCGGTTATAAACCGGTTTCTCTAAGGTAGAGGCGGTTAATATCAGGTCGGGCAACGGTTCATTGCGCGGTGGTTGTACCAATTTGAAACCGCTCCGTTCGAGAACCGGGCGAAGCAGCAACAATTGCCAATCGCCGCCGTATTTGGCGCGCAGGTCGTTAAAGACGCGCTGATCGAGTCTTAGACTGGTCTCTACGCTGCCGCGCAAGCGCGAGCCATCGCGACGTGTCACTTCAAAAGGAGCAATGCCGCGCATGGCCAATCCATCGGGGGCTAATTCAAGAGCAGCCACATCCAATAAGCGGGTGTTGGCAGCTAGGAGGGATAACCGAGTATCGGAAAGGTCTTGCCCGTAAGAAGCCACATCGCTCAAGTCGAGTACCACCGTAGCAGGTGCCTGAGTGAAGCGTTGTTGGTGGACGCGAAAGTTTCCTTGCAGGGCGCGGAAACTATCGCGGTTAAGGTCGAGGAGGCGCTGACGATCGCCCTGGGCAAAAGCTTGCAGGATTTCGGGGTCGCTGGCAACATGCTTTGAAATGGCCAAAGTGAGATCGGCGAAGCGGGCAAGTTCGTCTTGGAAAGCCTGGCGTTGGCCAAGAAGGTAGCGCTGCTCTTCGGCCTGCAGGGAGCGCACATTCGATATACCGAGGAAAACGAGCGCTCCGGTTAAGAGCAGGGCAAAAAGGATGATGAGGGGGACGAGCAGTTTACGCGCGATGACCATCGTCGTCCTCCTTTCCGCTGACGTTGCTGGGTAAGGTGTTATCCTCAGGTGGCGGAGAAGCCTGGCTAGGGGAGGGATGGATAATAACGAGCGCTTCACGCACCCCTGGGAATTGTCCCAGCTCCTGAGCGCCCATACGCAGTGCCTGCTCTAGGCTGAGCGCGCGGGCAATGCTGGCGGTAAGGCGGTTCAGACGTTCTTCACGCGCCGCCCAGGCACGGCTTTCCTCGTAGAGACGGGCGCTTTCCAAGACTTGGCTCAAGCGGCTGCTCACGGTGGCGAGAAGATAAACTTCCTCGTCGCTAAGTTCTCCCTCCCGAGGCCAAATGTCCAATGAACCAATGACCTGATTACGTACCCGTAATGGCACACTAAAGGGTTTATGCTCTTCGGTATCGGGGACATTTTCGCCCTGGTTGGTTTGAGCGAGCGGCCGCAACTCTAGGCCGTCGAAAGCGTATCCTAGAGGAGCGGAAGGTTGCAAGAAGCGCTGCCAAGCTTCCCCTTCCATGCGTCCAAAAACTTGCTGCAGGTCACTGACGCTTTTCTGCAATTCGCCGATCAGACGGGCATTTTGAATAGCAATACCCAACTGATCAGCCAACACCTGAAGGATGGCCAGGCTCTCGGGATCGAAGGCGTTGGTTTCGCGGCTTTGCACATCGAGCACCCCAATGACACGGCCGCCTACATTCATGGGGATGGCTGCTTCGGAACGCGTATCAGGGAGTAAGGGATTTTTATAGTGGGCTTCGTCGGCGCTCACATCGTTGGCGACACGTGCCTGGCCACTTTGGGCGGCATGACCTACCAACCCAGTTTGTCCGACTCGCAGGCTGTGTTGGCGAGCAAGCATTTGACGGCCGGCTTCCCCGGTGGCGGCGCGTAACACCGCATATTCATTGCGGGCATCCAAGAGGAAAATGCCAGCATGGTAGAAACCAAATTGGTCTCGAATGAGCGTGACGGCATTTTCCAGCAGTTGGGAGAGGTTGCGGGAGGAGGCGACATCGCGCGCCACTTGGGAGGCTACCCGCAGCTGGACGGAGCGCCGCTCTAGGGCTTGAGTGCGTTCTTGGACGCGCTGTTCCAACTCTTGGTAGGTGCTGCGTAACAGGTCGGTCATGCGGGCTAGCAAACGGGAAAGGTAACCCAGTTCGTCATTGCGCCTTAAGGGTTGGATAGGGCTAAAATCGCCGTGGGTTATGCGCTCCAGTTGGGCGGCCAACTCACTAAAGGGGCGACTGAACAGCGAAGGTCCAAGCAAGGCGGTGCTTAACGCCAGGAGGAATGCCAGTGCGGAAGCGAGAATGCTGGAGAGGCGGGCCAGGTTTTGGATGCGTCGGGTTGCAATCTCTTGGGCCTCCAAATCGGCTTGAAGGTTGGCGATTATCTGTTTGAGTTGCACTTCCGATTGACTAAGCAGTTCGTTGAGGTTAACGCTGCGTTGTTGCAAGGCCGAACCCCAACGGCCCTGACTGGCGAGAGCATAGGTGAGATTGGCAACATCTCGCACTTGACGGTAGGTTTGGCGCAAGTCGGTGATGATTTGGCGGTTGGCGACAATGCGGTCTTCAGTAACTCCTAAGGGTTGGTTGGCTAGGGCCTCCAGGCCGGCCTCCAGAGCGTTCAGGGAAGCGGTGAGTTCTTCGCGGGTTTGAGGGGTGGGACGACTGAAAGTGAGGGTATCGAGAACACCGATTAAGCGTAACCAAGTGCGTTCTATTTCAAGGATTTGGGCGTTTTGTTGAGCAGCTAACCGCGCCAATTGCAAGGTGCGGTTCGCTTGAAGCGAGAAGACAAAGCCGCTCGCTGCAGCGATCAGGGTAAAGAGAGCCATGCTGATCGTGAGCAAGCTCAAACGTTGTGCCAGGGTAAGGCGTGCCGCTGGTTCTCGATACATTGCCCCTACCCTCCTTCTCCAACTACCTCTTTATCAGGTCTTGAACTTCCGTCACCGTTTCCTGAACCGAGACGGATTTGTACGCGTGCGGCATTCACGGCTCGGGCGATTTCTTGCACGGCATTGCGAAGCACCACATCAAGTTGTAGGGTGCTTTGTGTGTGGGCTATGATCTGGTTAATTAACTCCTCTTGCGCCGCGCGATTTTGAATTTCTTCCAACAAGCGAGCGTTCTCTAATGCTTGGGCGAGTTGGGCCGCGATATCCCTGGCAACCTTAACTTCATAAGGTGACCACTCTCCTCCGTCAATAGGGCGTTTGAGACGCAAGCGCCCTAAACGAGAGCCACGCAGTTCTAGAGGTACGATAATATCCTTGCTATCCTTACCCTCATCAGAAGTCCAGGTTATTTGGGTTCGTTGGGCCTCTTCGTCTACGTGATAACCACGGCTATCGAGCAGATAGGTGAGTGGCCTATTCTGCAACCGTTTGCGCCACCCCTGCCGAATTTGGCGCCCGTATAGGTATTCCAATTCACGCAGGGCCTGTTGGCTCTCGCCCAGAAGGCGGGCGTTTTCGATGGCGATGGCCAACTGGTCGGCCAGGATTTGTAGAGCGGAGAGGTCTTCTTCGTTGAATGCTTCGGGCAGCTCGGATTGCACATCGAGGACGCCGATGACGCGATCTTCAACCTTGAGCGGCAATGCCACCTCCGAACGGGTGAGGGGTAAGTAGGGGTTGCTGAAGTAGACCGCATCCTGACCGACATCGAGGGCGATGCGTGGCTGACCACTAGCGGCTACATACCCAACAATGCCTTCCCGGCCTACTTTGAGACGGTGACCTTGCTCAAGCATGCGTTGGCCACCGGTGGAGTTCGCCGCTCGAAGAACGGCGTAGGGTTCAGGGCCGCCGGTTTCGATAAGAAAGATGCCAACATGGTAAAACCCTAGGCGCTCGGAAATGAGTCGAGTAGCCTCCTGCAAAAGGCGTTCTAGGCCGAGCAAAGAGGTCGCTTGACGAGCAAGGTCGGCGGTGGCTTGCAGCTGGTGGGCGCGTTTTTCAAGAGCTGCGGTTCGTTCACTGACACGGCGCTCCAAGGTGGCGATCAGGTCACGCAATTGGGCTGTCATGCTGTTGAAGGCTTGAGCCAGGGTGCCTAGTTCATCCTGACCTAGTTGAGGTGCCTGACGCGAAAGATCGCCCGAGGCGATGGCGGTAGCCGTTTCTGTCAAGAGTCGCACCGGCAGCAGTGCTTGGCGCACGGTCACCCAGGTAAGGGTTGAAAGGATGAGGAGGCTTAAGCCGAGCATCATCAGCGAGAGGCGGCGAAAGTTACGAATAGGAGCCAGCAAATCGCTCTCTCGTTCTTGCACGACAAGTCCCCAGTGATTGTTGAGAACATTCAAGTGAGCCACCCAGCGTTCCCCGGTGATGTCGGTGAAACGATAGCTGCCGGTTACTCCTTGGCGCAGAGCTTTCACCGGAGGATAGGCAGACATGTCTGCCATGATAAAGTCAATCGGCGTGGATGAGGCCAGCAATTGGTTGCGTTCATTGACGAAAAAGATGGTGGTCTCCCGATGGGTTTGTTGCAACCGCAAAACACGCTCTACCTGGCTCAGATCGGCGGCGTACATGGCTACCCCCACCACCTGGTTCCTGGCATTCAAAATAGGCATGGCAACGATTAGGGTGGGCTCTCCGCTAGCGCGGGTAACGCTCACCTGGGTGCTAATCGGTAATCCCTTAACCGCTTCGCGGAACCATGGGCGGTCGCCGTAGTTCAGAAGGGGGCCTCCGTCGCTGCGGGCGACGTTTTTCCCCTCAGTATCAAGGGTGCTGACCAAGTAAATGTCGGGGTAATTTGTCGCCATGGCACGCAGATGTGGCTCTTGTCGTGCCGCCTCCATAGAAATGATATCCGGATTGGCGACTAAAGTGCGCAGGGCACGGTTCGTATAGGCAAGCCAAGTGTTGCTGGACTGGACGATGTTAATGCTCAGCGAAGCGAGCGATTGCGAAGCGTTGCGTTCCAACTCCAAACGCATCTGATGGGAAAGTAATAGGCTTAATGCGCTCAGGAGTGGTAGAGTAAGGATAAACACGAGAACGACAATGCGCTGTTGGAAGCTGCCTTTCACCAAACGCGGTTCAGTAGGTGCAAGTTGCAATCCTGCTGTGAGGTAGGAAGCAAGAACACCGAGGTTACCTCCAGAGTGAAGCGTTAGGCTAAGCCACCAGGGAGTTGCGGTGGGTAGGAGATGAGCTAGGGAGAGAAATAGAGAGGAGGCTATCAACAACAGAATCGTCCACAGGGGTAGCGCGGTGGTAGCACGCCTTGACAGCAAAAGGTAGACGAGAAAGGCGATGAGCAAAGCCCCGACTGCGCCGAAAGTGATTCCATTCACCAAACCCCGGAGACTGCCAGAGGTATAGACCGCGAAGGGGACATAGCCGCCACGGTAGATAGCGCTCTCCAATGGGGTGAACCACAGCTTACGTTGCAAAAGGACGTCGGCGATAGATAACATCCCAGGTAAGAAGCCGAACCCCCAGAGGAGAATTCGACCAAGACGCACGATCGTTTGTGTCATCCAGTGAGGCCTCGCCCAGGCGAGTAGAGCCTGGAACAGGGCGATCAGCAGGAGTGGCGAAGTGGTCGCAAGGAGTAGTGCAGGAGTCCAGGCTGAGGCGGCTTCCCCTGCCGCGCTGAGCAGCCCTAAGGCAAAAGTATTTAGGGCGAGTAGCCCAAGGCTTAACGCAAGATAGCGCAGAACACTTGATTGAAAGTACGAGAAGAGGAAATAGAGCGATAGAATTGCCTGAATGAGAGCGAGCATCCAGATAAGAGTTGGGATGGTCAAGGACGAGAACATCTCAGGCATTGGCCACCTCCAGGTCACCACCCGAATGTAGCCCTGGATTCGGCAGTGACGGCTCCTCTGGCCAGAGCTCTATGCTCGCTTCATATGCGTTTAGGGCGGTGCTTAATTCGCGTAAGGCGGTGCGCACTATGGATTCCACATCGCTTGTTGTCCACAGGCGGCTAGCAATGGCTGTGGCGGTGCGTTCGGCCTGCGCCAGTCGTATTGTCTCTTGAAGCAAGCGGGTGCTTTCTAGGGCTTGCGCTGCTTGAGCGGCTACGTTCGCTGCCAGTGCTTGTTCTTCGGCTGTCCATGGACGGTCTGCCTCAGAAGGGTCACGTTCCAAGGTAAGCACGCCGATAACCTGGTCACGCAAAACGAGAGGTATTTCCAAGGTGCCTTTTTGCTGCTCTATATCTTTCTCTGCTAGGGCAGGGGAGCGTTCGTAGGTGTATTCAAGGTCTGAGGTATGCTCCAATAATTGAGCCCAAGCGCTTTCCAAGTATTGACGGTGAAGGCGACGCACTTCATCGAGGCTTTCTTGGGTAGAGGCAAACAGACGAGCGTTTTCAATGGCGCTGGCGAGGGCATCGGCAACGCCTTGCAAAACGATGATGTCGTCTTGGTCGAATGCGGCCTCTTGGGTGGATTGAACCGTCATGGCGCCGAGCAGACGGGCTTCCCCACCAGCCTCAAAGGGTCGGGAGAGGATAGGCAGGGCTAACTCCGAGCGGGTGAGCGGCAGGTGCGGGTTGTTAAAACGCACAGCTTCAGCCCCTACATCTAGGGCGATACGCGGTTGACGATGCGCTGTGGCCCAACCGATCATGGAGTTTCCGCCTACAGCCAAACGATGTCCCTCGGCAAGCATGGCTCGACCGGCTTCGCCGGTGCCGGCCTTCAGCACGGCGTAGTTGGCAGCCTCGTCGCCTAATCGCCCTGGTTCGATCAGAAAGATGCCCACATAGTAAAGATTGAAGCGCTCACGCACCAATTCGCAAACTTGAGATAGCAAAGCATCGAGATCGAGCACACGGCTGATGGCGCGAGTGATCTCGGCTGCCGTGCGGATTTGCACCAAGCGGCGTTCTAGGTCGCGGGTGCGTTCTTTGACGGTGACTTCCAAACTTTGGCGTTCTTTTTCTAGGGCGTAACTGAGGGTTTGTTGTTGTTCGAGAGCACGGTTTAACCCATCCAAGATCACGCCATAAGATAGGGCACCGGCAACAGCCAGAAGGGAGAAGTTTGCTGTGGCAACTATCCAGGATAACGGTTTATCATTTCCTAGGTTTGGAGGCAATATGGGGGCGGGAATCCAGCCAAAGACCATAGCGATACCGATCGTAATGAGGGTTCCGATGCTTACAAACAAGGCTAGATAACGCCCTAGTTTTCCGCTAAAGATTGCCGCTAGGAAGGGGAGTACAATCAGATAGATACGTCCACTCCCGAATAAACCGTTTTCTAAAAGCGCGTTGACCGCCACACCCAGCATAGCCAATAAGAGGATAACCTGGCGAAGATTGAGGGAGAGTTTGCGGTTAATCGCCGCAATTGTTACCAATGCTAGGAGCAGTGTGTAAACTGCCAATGGGATTAGATTTTCGCGGGTGGGTGGGGAGACGAAGAGGTTGCTTACATAGACGATCAGACCGAGGATCAGCGCCACGTAAAACAATCGGTTGAGAATTTGCAGGCGCAAATCTGCCAGGGTTTGGATTACGTTTCCGGCGGCCGGTATCTCTTCTAACTCATCAATCGGCCTTGGGGTAGGAGCGGAAGGGTGTGGGGAGGAGGCATGTGAGAAAACGGAGAGCCTCATGAGACTCTTCTCCTTATGAGTCGAATCCTTGCTGGGTAGCCGCAGAGGGAACATCCTCTGGAGTAGAAGTGACTTGTGATGCAGAGGGGATAGCAATGCGAACGGTGGCTTTGCGCGCTCCTAAAGCCTGGGCGAGTTCTTCAGCCGTGATTTTGAGAATGGAAGGCATATCTACTGCGCGCCGTAGCCGGTCGCTGATCTCCGTGGTGAGGCGTTCTTGCTGAGCCTGTCGCCGGGTGCGTTCGAGCAATCGTATATTGCGCACCGCGATCGCCGCTTGGGCTGCTAAGGCGCTTAACAAGCGCTCATCGTCTCTGGTGAAACGCCTTTCTTGGCGAATATCTTGGACGATAATTAAACCGAGGGTTTCTCCACCATAGGTCATGGGGACACCCAGCCAGCATTTTGCCGGCTCGCCAATTTGTTTGGCACCATGGGTTTGGCCGAATTCTAAGACCTCCTGGGCGGTGGAAAGCAGGAGCGGCTTACCACTACGGATGACCACCGATGAGAGACCCTCTCCGAGAGGGAAGGGAGGAATAACTAATTCCTGCCCTTCTTCCACCATGTAGGGGACGCGAATGGTGTTTGTCTCTCCTTCGTAAAGTCCGACAGCGAAAGAGCCGAGACTCCCGAGGATGCTCTCTACCTCTTGATGCATTGCCCGCATAAGAGCGGGGATTTCGGTCTCTTGGGAGATCCGAGCGCTGAAGCGCCGTAAGATTTCCAATTCGAGGCCTTGGCGTTGAAGGGTAACTTCAGACTGGATGCGCCGCAGAACTGCCGCTGCTAGTTGAATCAGGTGGGTAAACACTTGGAGGACTTCTTCTCGCAGAGTCTCTTTGGCTATTTCAGGTGGGGTTCCTACGAGGAGAAGCATGGAGAGTTTCCCCTCGTTCAATACAGGGATATAAGCGGCCTGGTGGCATCCTAGAAGTCGTGCGAGAGCGCGCATGGCGGTGACGATCTCTGTTGGATCGGAATCGGCAGTTGAGCTCTCGCTATCGAAATCGCTCAGGGTAAATGGGTGATCCCCGTATACAGCAAAGTGTTCTTCTAGAGGTTCAAGCGGCAGCCCAGGAAGGTTTTGGATGAGACCCGATAACGCTTGGGAGGGCAGGTGTGGCAGATGGGTGATCGCGAGGTTGAGATTGGCTTGTAGTTCACTTTCGAGAGGGCGCGCAAACACCACTGAAATAAATGGGGTTTGTTGAAGTGTGGCGGAGAGAACATCCAAAAGTTCTAGCTCGCTGGAGGCTACGTTCATGCGATGGTAGGCTCGGAAAAGGGTCTCTTCATCCAGGTTTACGCGCTGAACCCCTTCCTTAAGCGAGAGGGAGAGTAAAGGACCCGTTCCGGCTGGTGACGAAGGGATGTTTTCTCTCTCCCTGGCTTGGTGGAGGTAAAGCAGAAGCGCCAACGTGTGTCCAACAATGGCCAGCTCGTTGCGTTCTATGGAGGAGAGGGGCTCATCAGAGGCTCCTTTGCTTCGGGTAGGGAGAACCAGACGAAGTACCCCTACAGGCGGTGCTTCTTGCCCCAAAGGGGTTGAAAGGGGAAGAATGATTTCGTTAAGGCTAGGAGTGGTTTGAAATGGGGCAATCTGAAGAGAGCGTGTAGCCAGGGAGCTGCCGAGAGGCTGCTGGCTATGGGCGCGCATATCCAAGGTTAGAGTCTGGTCTGTTGCTATAGGAAGCTCGTGATAAAAGCCTTCGCTCTTCCAGGAGGAAATTGGTTCAAGTGTGAGTACCGGAGAAGAGGTGGCTGTATTTTCTTTTGCTGAGTAAATGATCCCAAAAACGCCATCAAAGTGCTTGAGAAGGAGTTGGAGGCTTTGTTGAAGGGCCTCGGTTAGGTTCTTTTCTCGGTAGGCAGCCTGAACAACGGCCGAGAGCAAGGAGGATTCTGCAGTCTTCGGTTCGGATCCTGACCAGACATGAGTTTTCTCCCATTCATCCGCCAGCCGATTGAAGAGGTCTGCCAGATGTCGGATTTCATCGTCTCCGGGCAAAACCAAACGTTGAAAGCGTTCGCCTCTGAGAAAGCGCTCCTCGGTCTGTATAAGTAAATTGAGGCGTTTTTCTAGACGGCGCAGGGTGAGCCAGATGAGGGCTCCACAGAGCGAGATGGTTGCCATTGCGAGAGCGAGAAAGCCGGCTGGCTTGTTAGTGAGGGCTGAGGGATTGAAGACAGCATATCCTCCCAACACCAATGCGGGAAGCAAAGCAATGGCTAGCAGTCGCCCAAAGATAACACGTCTCAGCGGAGAGGTACTCTTTTCAACGAGCGGTTTGGATACAAAAGGCATTTGCTCATCTCCTGACGGACGCTTAAGAGGGCGCGTCCGTTCTCGGCGCCGTGGTTATAAACAATTATCCATCTGGACGGAAAATTGAGGGGAAAATCTGACAGAATTGAGAGGATTACCTGCGGCCACTTAACTCAACTCCCAGACGGGCTCACCCGCCAGGATGCGGCGAATCTGGTCAGGGAAGTGGTCTGGGTTGATTGGCTTTCCGATAAAGCCGTCGAAACTGGCCTCGCGGGCTTTGCGCATTTGTTCCTGGCTTGCCTCAGCAGTGATTGCTACCACGCGCGTATTCTTCAGGCTGGGTGAGGCGCGAATTTTCCGCAGCGCGTCAAAACCATCTTCGTAGGGGAGACGGATGTCCATCAAGATCAAGTCGAGGTGGGGTAAAGAGTCGGCATATTCTACGACTTCGTAGCCGGAGGTTTTCCATTCGCAATGGATGCCCATGTACCCTAGCAGTCGGGCGATAAGGACAAAATTGGAGACATTATCTTCCACCACAAGCACGGTTGCCCCTTTGGGGTTAACGTTGGTGGGATTATTTTCCAAGTTGGAGGTTTGGTTCATATCTCCCTACAGTGGCTTGGAATACTAAGTTAGGATTGTCTCAATCGTTATTGCCGCTTTTGCTGAAGGAAGTATTGCACTTGTTGTACCAACTGATCCACGTCGAAAGGTTTTTCGATATAACCATCGCAACCGGCTTGGAGACTGCGTTCGCGATCGCCACGCAGAGCGTGAGCGGTTACCGCGATGATAGGAGTGTTCTTCCAGCGGGGGG
>VSSL01000010.1_pt1 | contig 32748 bp, 35 predicted proteins | sample 4557531 | NCBI WGS metagenome assembly VSSL01 (sample SAMN10986726, study PRJNA523729) | hot springs metagenome | isolation source: hot springs | place: India:Timba, Gujarat | collected 2018-05-31 | reverse complement strand
GAAGCATCTCACTGTAGCGATATAATGAGATTCTTCGCTTCGCTCAGAATGACAAGCAGACGACACCACCTTGCCAACATGCAAATAATCACGCTTGACAGACTACTAATTCAGGCACACCTTTGAGGAAGTATGAAAGCATGTCTGTATCGAACGAGTGGTCCCCTTTTCATAGCGATATGAATCTACCGAATTGTATTCCCCGTTTCAAGGAATCCTCGAAGGCTGAGGTTTCTTAGGGGGTCAAGTGCTGTTTCATATACTCCTTTGACAGCTCGCATGGTTGTTTAGACGACCTCCCTGCTAATGAATACAGTGAAAGGGCGAACCCTAACACACATACAATATATCCTAAACGTGCGGCGAAATCAAAGGATATGCTGAGCACGTTCCCCCGCCCGTCTTTTGGGTTTGGATTCCCCTCGTAAATATGCTAAAATACGACCGATGACCTTGAGGCAGGAGGCGGGAGAAGATGCCTTTAAGTGAGGAGTTGTTGCGTATTCTGGCGTGCCCGGCGTGTGACGACCGCCCGCCGCTGCGCCAGGAGAGTGAGGATAGCCTGGTTTGTGATAAGTGCCATCGCCGTTATCCCATCCGCGATAACATCATCGAGCTTCTGGTAGAAGACGAAACCGAACAGCAGAAACAGGAGTGAGGGGAGTAAAATGCCACGAGTTGCGGTCATTCACGGTCCGAACCTGAATATGCTGGGGATACGGGAGACCGAGGTCTACGGTCATCTGAATCTGGAGCAGATTAACCAGCGTATTCTGGAGCGGGCGAAGTCGCTGGGCTTGGAGATACGCATCACCCAGTCTAACCACGAAGGAGAGATTATCGAAGCCATCCATGAGGCGTTACAGTGGGCAGACGCATTGATTATCAACCCCGGTGCCTACACACACTACAGTATCGCCATTCGGGACGCGATTACAGCCGTGCGCTTGCCGACCGTAGAGGTGCATTTGTCCAACATCTACGGGCGCGAGGAGTTTCGGAGGCACTCGGTGACCGCGCCGGTAGCACATGGCATCATCGCCGGTTTTGGCGTCATGAGCTATCTCTTGGCGATCGACGCCGTCAAGTTTATTCTGGAGGAGAGTCGTCGATGAGTTTGCGATTTGCTCACCGGATAGAACGTTTGCGTTCCCGAATGGATGAACCTTTTCTCGATGCCTTTCTGATCACCTCTCGCCCGAATGTGCGTTACCTCAGCGGTTTTACCGGCAGTGCAGGCTCCCTGCTTATCGGCAGGGATTTCGCCGTTTTGCTTACCGATAAGCGATACACCCTGCGTGCTCAAAAGGAAGCGCCCGGTTTCGACGTGGTTGTGCCCGACAACCCGGACGACGATATCCTGAAAACCCAGCTGGAGGCACGTGGGCTGTGCAAGGTGGGTTTCGAGGCAAACCACATTACCGTCAAGACGCTGGAAGGGTGGCGCGAGAAGTACAACGAGCTGAATGTGGAGTGGGTCGCTACCAGCGGTGTAGTAGAGGAACTGCGGCTGGTAAAGGATGCAGAGGAAATTGCCTGTATCCGCGAGGCGTGTGGCATCGCCGACGCCGCTTTTAATCATATCCAGCTCTTCATGCAGCCAGAGACGGTGGAAGTGGATGTCGCGCTGGAGCTGGAGTTTTACATGCGCCGGCAAGGGGCACGTCGTCCTGCGTTCGATAGCATCGTCGCCTCGGGAGAGAACTCGGCGATTCCTCATGCGGAGACCTCCGAACGTCGCTTTCGCCCGGGCGATTTCGTGACGATGGATTTCGGCGCGGAAGTGAATGGCTATTGCTCAGACATCACCCGCACCGTGGTCATTGGCAGGGCGACCGAAGAACAGCGACGTATCTATCAGACGGTACTGGAAGCCCAGATGCGCGCTATTGAAGCCATTAAGCCCGGCGTGAAAGGTTGTGATATCGACGCCATTGCGCGACAGGTGATCACCGACGCTGGGTATGGGGATTACTTTACTCACTCGCTGGGGCATAGCATCGGCTTGAGCGTGCACGACGGCATGGGCTTCGCGCAGAAGTCAGAAGTAGTACTGGAGCCGGGTATGGTGTTTACTGTGGAACCGGGTATCTACATTGAGGGGTTCGGCGGCGTGCGTATCGAAGATGATGTGCTGGTTACAGAGGATGGGTGCGAAGTGCTGACGCACGCTCCGAAGGAGTTGATGGAGTTTTCGGGTAGCTAGTCCGGTGCATGTAGGAGTGACCGCCCTGTGGTTGCTCGCAGTGCATACGACATCTAAGGGAGACCAACCAATGCGTTTTGTGAAATGCTTGCTCATCACGATAGGGCTGGTAGAGTGGGTCGTCTCTGCCTCTGCGGCTTCTGATGCGCCGCCGCGCTACTGGAGACTGACCATTCTACACACGAACGATACGCACGGTAACCTGTTGCCGTTCAATTATCCTGACCCGCCCGACCCCAACACGCAGGAGGCGCAGCTGGCTCTGCGACGCAACATTGGGGGAATCGCCCGCCGTGCAACGATAGTGCGCCAGCTGCGGAACACCTTTGGGACAACTTGGGTCGTGGACGTGGGCGACTTTTGCGATGGCACCGCCTTCTCGGTGGAGTTTCGCGGCGAGGCGGACGTGGCGGCGATGAATGCGCTGGGCTACACCATCGGCACGCACGGCAACCACGAGTTCAACAACACGCGCGCCCAGTGGCAGAAGCTGGTTCAGATGAGCCAGTACCCGGTGGTCTGTGCGAACGTGGTAGACGCTACTACGAAACAGCCGCTTTTGAAGCCCTACGAAATACTCCGGGTGGAAGGGGCGCGTATCGCCGTGTTCGGGCTGGTGACCGAGAGCACGCGCGGTTACCCTGCCACGCGCGAGGGAATCGAAATTCGGGATGCTATCGACACCGCCCGGCGTCTCGTGCCGGAACTGCGCCGGCAGGCAGATGTCGTGATTCTGTTATCTCATCTCGGTTACGAGGTGGACCAGCAGCTGGTGCGAGAGGTGCCGGGTATCGACATCATTGTCGGTGGACACTCGCATACGCGCTTAGCCAAGCCGGAGTTTGTGCCTACTGGGGATTTGCAGAGCGCGTTCCTGAAGAACGGTACCGTCATCGCGCAGGCGTTTCAGTGGGGTGGGGAACTTGGCAGGCTGGAGATTATCCTGCGACGCGACCCCAGCACCGGCAAGTGGACGTTCATGAGTTATCGCGGCGATTTGATACTTGTCTCGCCGGACGTTCCCGATGACCCTGCTGTCAAGTCGGTTATCCATCGCTACTGGAAGCCAATGCAGGCATATTACGGCGTCGTTATCGGCGAAGCGGAAGATGACTTCACCCATCGCGGCGACGATGATGCGGAATACAATCTGGTGGCAGACGCTCTGCGCGAAATGCTCGGCACGGAAGCGGACCTGGAGAACATGGGTGGCGTACGTGCGCCTATCCTGCGCGGACCGGTTACCCGCTACGACCTCGCCAAGGCATTGCCCTTCGGCAATACGATGGTGAAATTCCGCGCGACAGGGCGCAGCTGCGCGAATTGCTGCGGCGAACTCGCCCGGCGGTTTCCGGCATTCGCTACCGCTATCAGCGTGGAGAACTGAAAGAGGTAACCGTGAACGGTCAGCCGTTGCAGGACGACCGTCAGTACCTGCTGTCCACCAACAGCTACTTTGCCCAGCGCTACTTGCAGCAAATGGGCATTGCCTACGAGGATACGGGCAGGAAAAGGCTGGACATCGTGTCGGAATATATCCTGAAACATAAACGCATCCGCCCTGCCTACGATGGACGGCGCATCGTGGACGAGTCGGTGTACTAGGAGGCAGTGCATGAGCGATATTCTGGAGCAGACGTACGAGAAATATATGCAATATGTCAACCCGGGACTGGCGCAGCTGATGAAGTTCGCCGACTTCGGCGTGGAGATGCACGCCGAGGGGATGTACGTGTACGACCATCAGGGGCGCGCCTATCTGGATTTCCTGGGGGGATACGGCACATTCGCGCTGGGACATCGCCATCCGAAAGTAGTAGAGGCGGTGAAGGCGCAGTTAGATCGGATGCCGTTGTCCAGTAAGGTGTTCTTCAGTGCGCTGGTGGCGGATTTCTGCGAGGCGCTGGCGAAGGTGCTTCCCGGAAACCTTCGATATAGCTTCCTGTGCAATAGCGGCACCGAGGCGGTGGAAGGCGCGCTCAAAATCGCTCGCAAGTTCACCGGCAAACACAAGTTCATCGCCACCGTCGGGGGCTATCACGGCAAAAGCATGGGTTCGTTGAGCGCGACGGGACGCGAACAGTATCGCCAGCCGTTCTACCCGCTGGTGCCAGGCTTTGTGCACGTGCCTTTTGGGGACGTAGATGCGGTAGCGCGTGAGATGGACGAGGATACCGCTGGTATCATTTTAGAGCCCATTCAGGGCGAGGGCGGCATCTTCCTTCCGGGTGATGATTACCTGCCCAAACTGCGTGACCTGTGCACCGAACGCAACGCGCTGTTGATTATTGACGAGGTGCAGACCGGCTTGGGTCGTACCGGCAAGATGTTTGCGGTGGAGCACTGGGGCGTGCAACCCGACATCATCACGTTAGCGAAGGCGCTAGGAGGCGGGGTGGTGCCATCAGGAGCGTTCTCATCCACGCCGGAAATCTGGGAGAAGGCATTCGGCGACAATCCGCTGATACACACCAGCACCTTTGGCGGCAACCCGTTGGCGTGCGCGGCGGGCATCGCCACACTGCAGGTTTTGCAGGAGGAAAACCTGCCCGCTCGTGCGGCGGAGCGCGGTGAACAGCTCCTCGCGGGGTTGAGCGCAGTACAGCAACAATATCCCGATGTGGTCACCCAGGTGCGGGGCAAGGGGCTGATGGTGGGCGTGGAGTTCGCCATCGAGGATGTGGCGAAGCTGGTCATCGGCGGCATGACCCGTCGCGGCGTGATTGCGGCGTACACGCTGAACAACCCGCGCGTCATCCGCTTCGAACCGCCGCTGATTGTCTCTTCGGAGCAGATAGATACTGCCGTGTCGGTGTTCGCCGAAGCAGTGGAGGAGTCGGTAAAAGGGCTGCGGGCGTTAGGGTTGTTGTGACCCCTCGCGCAACGCTGCCTCCAGCTCCCTCTGTATTGCCGTAATGGTTACATCTCCTCGGGTGCGTTCCAGCACGGCGCGGAGGGCGTCGACGCTTCGTCGTAAACCACCCGTAATCGCATCGGGATAGTCGAACGTGACCAGCATATAGTAAATGTCGTCCATGTCCGCCAGCAGCTTCTCAGCCTTCGCGGTATCGTCGTGACGTAGCAGGTCCAGGATATGTCGTCGGCATTCGCTGGCGGCTTCGCACAGCGCGTTCAGGTAAGCCGGTACTTCCATTTGCAGGTCGGTAAACGTGGGGAGCGTCTGTCCCTGTACCAATGCGTGCAGCAAGCAGGCTTCTGCGTATTCTTTGAGCGCGTCCTGTACGTAGCCCGCGTAGTAGATGTCTGGATGCTTTTCACGCAGCATGTTCAGCTCCGCCGCACGTTGTGAGGCTTCCTGTAAGCCCTGCCGGGCGTTTTCGAACTCGTGACGATGGATGCTTCGCACCGTGGTGGCGGAGAGGCGTATCAACTCGCGCGACTGGCGCAATGCCTCCTCCCGCACGGCGTCTTTGATGTCCAGTACCGAGCGTATCGCTTCGGATAGAGATTGTAGCTGATGGTTCACAATGATGCCTCTGTGCTCCTCGATGAATTCATCCATAGATGACAACGCCTTTCTCCCTTGCTACTTGCGACAGAGGATTCGGCTCCGAAAGGTCGATCACATCCACCGGTACATTCAGCTGACGCATGCTCTCTGCATAGAACTTGAAAAACCGATGTGGAGGGACACCCTCCACCGCCATATCAATGTCCCGATAGCCTTTTTCCTGATGGATGCAAGAACCAAAAAGGACGACACGAGACGCTCCAAACTTGCGGGCACATCGGATAATCACATCACGTTCTGTGTCGCTGATCATGGCTTGCTCCCTCCGGCAGACTAAAACAGCCTCTCCTGCTGCTCCGCCGGCTCTGCTGGTTGCACCTGCGCAGTGCGTCTGGCGCGACGATGTCCATTGCGCGGGGCATTCAGCACCCTGTGACAACGGCGACAGCGAGCCTCGTATCTCTCCGCCGCGCCGATGAGGATGGTAGGTTCATCCCACGAGGCAGGGCGTCCATCCACCAGTCGCTGGGTTTTGCTCGCCAGCTGCCCGCATCGTGCGCAGATTGCCCGTAATTTAATGACCTCATCCGCCAGAGCGAGCAGGACGGGCATGAAGCCGAAGGGTTGACCCCGAAAATCCTGGTCCAGCCCTGCCGCAATCACCGTTCTGCCCTCGTTCGCCCAGCGGTCGCACAGCGCAACCACACCTTCGTCAAAAAACTGTACCTCCTCGATAGCGATAACCTCGGTGTCGGGTTGCACCAGACGCTCTAAATCCGCGCTGGAGGAGACGGGCACCGCCTCGAAGCGCACGCCGTTATGCGTAGCGATAGCGGAGCTGTCCCATCGGTTGTCCAGAGCCGATTTGAACACCTGCACCTTCTTGCGAGCGTACAAGGCGCGGCGCACCTGGCGTATCAGCTCCTCCGATTTGCCCGCGAACATGCTTCCTGTAATCACAATCAATGTGCCAGCCGGTTTTGGCACTTCCGTTATGCCTCCCGCTCTACCACTAGATAAGCGATTGCCCGAAGTGGTTCCGCTTTTTCACCAAAGGGTTGCAGTGCATCCACAGCTTGCTGCACCAGTTGATACGCTCGTTCACGCGAGGCTTCTACGCCGAACAGGGCGGGGTAGGTAGCTTTGCCGCGCTCGGCATCGGTTCCCACCGCTTTGCCTGTTTTGCGCGGGTCGCCCGTAACGTTCAGCAGGTCATCGGCAATCTGGAACGCCAGTCCGGTAAGTTCCCCGTAGCGGCTCAGGATGTGCACTTGCCACTGTTCCGCCCCTGCCAGTATGGCTCCCGATACGACCGAAGCCCGAATGAGCGCGGCGGTTTTGTGGCGGTGGATATATTCTAAGGTTTCAGCGTCTACTGGTTTCCCCTCTGATTCGATGTCCACCATCTGCCCGCCTACCATGCCGCGCGTGCCGGACGCCTCGGCGATGACGTGCAGTACCTGCACAACACGCTCTGAGGGAGCTGTTTCCACGTTTCGTGCTATCAGTTCGAATGCGGTAGCGAAGAGGGCGTCTCCCGCCAGGATGGCTACTGCTTCACCAAACTGCACGTGGCACGTAGGGCGTCCGCGACGCAGGGTGTCGTTGTCGATGGCGGGCAGGTCGTCGTGGATGAGGGAAAAGGTATGAATCATTTCTATCCCGCAGGCGGTCGGCAAAACTGTTTCTGCTTTCCCACCGACTGCCTCCGCGCCTGCGATGACCAGCACTGGGCGCAGTCGTTTGCCTCCCGAAAGGGTGCTGTAGCGCATGGCACGGTGCAATACTTGAGGGCGCATTTCCTCGCGGGGCAGGTAGCGTTCCAGCGCGTCGTCTACCAGCCGAGCCCGTTCCCGCAAATACTGTTGCAGGTCAAACGACACCTTTAGCGTGCCTCCCGTTTCATCTCCGCGGCGCGTACCGTGTTGGAGAGCAACATGGCAATAGTCATGGGACCAACACCGCCCGGCACAGGCGTAATATAGGACGCAACCTGCGACGCCGATTCGAAGTGCACGTCCCCCACATCGCCACTGCGCCCTTCTACGCGGTTGTAACCTGCGTCTACTACCACGGCACCCGGGCGTATCATATCGCCGGTAATCAGTTCCGCCCTGCCACATGCCGCAACCAGAATATCCGCCTCGCGGGTGATGGACGGCAGGTCGCGCGTACGAGTATGGCATACCGTGACAGTAGCGTTGCGCTGCAACAACAGCAGCGCCAGCGGTTTGCCCAGAATGATGCTTCTTCCCACCACAACCGCGCGTTGCCCCTCGATGGGGATATGATAGCGGTCCAGCAGTTCCACAATGCCCAGCGGGGTACACGAGATAAACTTTGCCACGCCGGCTACCAGCGCGCCCAGCGATGCTGGCGAGATGCCGTCCACGTCCTTATCGGGCGACAGGCGGTTGAGCAGACGGATTTCGTCAAGGTGTTTGGGAACGGGATGCTGGACAAGGATGCCGTGTACGTTGTGGTCGGCGTTCAGACGGTCAATCAGTGCTTCCGCTTCTTGCTGGGTGGTATCCTGGGGCAGGGCAAAGGTTTCCGAATCAATACCCACGCTTTTACAGGCTTTTGCCTTCATGCGAACGTAGGTGTGAGATGCCGGGTCGTCCCCGATGAGGACGACGCTCAGCTTCGGGATAATGCCCGCCTCACGCAGGTTCTGGACGCGCGGTTTGATTTCTTCCCGAATCTGTGCAGCGGTTGCTGCGCCATCTAAAAGGGTTGCGCTCACCGGTATTCCTCCAGATGTTTCAGCACGCTTGCCAGCACTCCGTTGACGAACTTGCCGGACTCATCGGAGTTGTATTTCTTTGCCAGCTCCACCGCTTCACTGATCACCACGCTATGTGGAGTCTCCGGATGGTGGAGCAATTCGTATATCGCCAACCGCAGAACATTACGGTCAGGAGCGGGTTGACGGTCGGGTGGCCAGCCGATGGCAAAGCGGGCGATGATGGAGTCTATCTTCTGCAAGTTTTGCAGTGTGCCGGAAGCCAGTTCATAGGCGAACTGTTGCCCCCCTTCGTCCAGGGGCATGTGTTCTACCGCAAAAGCGAAGCATTCGTCCAGTGGCATCTGCGCAATGTCCACCTGATACAACAGGCGCAAAGCCAGTTCCCTTGCCAGGCGTCGGGTTCCGGCAGTGTGTTTTCGCAACGTAGAACTGCTCATGTTCGTTCTCCCTCACTCCGTACCGTTTCGCAGGTAACGGCGCAGGAACTGTGTGGACACATTGCCCTTCTGATACTCCGGGTGGTCAATAATGCGCTTCAGGAACGGCAGGTTGGTTTTGACGCCTTCTACCTGCATCTCTTCCAGCGCCCGCTTCATGCGTGCTATGGCAGAGGGTCTATCTTCCGCCCACACGATAATCTTCGCCAGCAGCGAGTCATAGTAAGGCGGTATGACATAGCCCGGATACAGGTGCGTATCCACCCGCACGCCCGGTCCTCCCGGCAGAACCAGATGTGTAATCTTGCCCACGCAGGGAGCGAAATCGTTGTCGGGGTCCTCGGCGGTAAGCCGACACTCGATAGAGTGCCCACGCCACTGTACGTCGCGCTGAGAGAGATGCAGTCGCTCCCTTGCTGCGATGCGTATTTGCTCGCGCACGATATCCACCCCCGTGATCTGCTCGGTAACGGGGTGCTCCACCTGAATGCGCGTGTTCATCTCGATAAAGTAGAAATTGCCTTTGCTGTCCAGCAAAAATTCTACCGTACCTGCATTGACGTAGCCAACCGCTTTTGCAGCGCGCACTGCCGCCTCGCCCATCTTCTGTCGCAGAGACGGAGCCACCACAGACGCTGGGGCTTCTTCCACCATTTTCTGGCGTCTGGCGGTCTGGATAGAGCATTCACGCTCGCCCAAGTGGATAACGTTGCCGTAGGAATCGGCAAGCACCTGCACCTCAACGTGGCGGGGGTCGGGAATGAACTTCTCCACATAAACCTCTGGCGAGCCAAACGCCGCCAATGCCTCGCTCTGAGCGAGTTGCAGCACGCGGGATAATTCCTCTGCGTTCTCGGCAAGACGAATGCCTTTGCCCCCGCCTCCAGCTACCGCTTTCACCAGCACAGGGTAGCCAATGCGCTGTGCTTGCTTGAGTGCTTCTTGCTCACTGCGCACGGCTCCGTGAGTGCCGGGCACCACAGGCACCTTCGCATGGCGCACGATTTCACGCGCGACCGCTTTGTCGCCCATTTTCTCGATAGCGGACGGCGGCGGACCGATAAACACCAGCCCGCTGGCTTCGCACGCCTCGGCAAAGCTGGCGCGTTCCGAAAGATAGCCGTAGCCCGGATGAATAGCTTCTGCACCGGTGATGATGGCTGCCATAATCACGTTGGGGATGTTCAGATAGCTATCTTTACCCGGTCCGGGGCCGATGCATACCGCTTCATCGGCTGCCTGTACGTGAAGGCTATCGGCATCCGCCTCGGAATAGACAGCAACAGTGGCTATACCGAGTTCCTTGCACGCGCGGATGATGCGCAACGCTATCTCGCCTCTGTTGGCTATCAGTATCTTCTGAAACATGCTCAAAATCCCTCATGCGATGGAGTAGGGCACTGTACCCGCCCGGTCTGGGGGTCGTACCAATACGGTTGTTTGCTCACCGGGCAGTACAGCATCTCTGCAGGTAGCCGCAGGTCCTGCAGCGAGGCGGGAAGAGGTTCCTCGCCCGTTGGACGAGACATGCGGAGCGAGAGGCGAATCTGCTGAAGGTTGTTTCGACACTGCACAGCTAATGCCGCGTTCTCCGGCGTTTTGCGAGGTTGTCCCGAAGGCTCTGTGCCTCTGCCAGTATACTTCGGCAGCAACCAGATTGCCAGTATCAGCAGAAGCACCAGCACAATCAATATCTCTATCAGGCTCCACGCCTCATGAACTCGCTTCATCAGGGCTCTCCTCCACGATGCGGTATAAAGGCTGTCCGTACTCGACAGCCACACCGTCTTCCACCAGCACTTCGGCAACGCGACCATCGGCGGGACTGCGCACCTCGTTCATCAAGCCCATTGCCTTAATCATACATACAACCTCATCCTTCTTCACAACGTCGCCTGGCTGTAGCGGTTTGGGGCGAGGCTGGAAGAAGCCCACCAGTGGAGAGCGTATCCACACAGACGGAGGTTCGGTAGGCGATGGACCTTGCTCTACCGGCGTTTCCGAACTTGTGGGAGGAACAACAACCACCTGACGCTTTGCGCGTAATCGCCAGCCGTTTGCTTCTACCTCCAGTTCGCTGGCATCGCTCTGGTGAAGCAGTTCCAGTAATCTCTCAATCCGTTCCACCTCTGTATGTACCATCGGCTACACCTTTAACTGGAAAATGAAATATTCTACGACACGCAGTACATAGCTCACGAAGATGACCGCAATGATGCCTATCATCATCCATGTCACGAACTCGGAAGAGCGCGCCAGCGATTCGATCTTCATGTACTGCACCTCGCCGGATGACGGCAGGAAAGCAAATCGGGCGACGAAGTCATCTACGACGTGCAACGCTTGAAAGAGGAGTTGCTGCGTCTGCTGAGCGTAGTGAACGACGACGGCGACAGCAGCCACGATGACGATGGGGGCAATCACCTGATACTTTTGCTGTTGCCGATAGTTGTAGATGATGCAGTTGCGACAGCGCTCCTGCTTCTCTTCTTTAGAGAGGTGCTTATTATAGGGAATAAAGCGTACGTTCTCGCGAGGGTCACTGCTGGGCGCGCCTTTACCTTCCAGTGCCTGCAGAATCACTCGCTCCTCGCACATGCACCCGACGCCCTCACGCCAGCAGGCGCGTCGCGCGTGATAGATGGGACAGCTTTTGCGAATGCTGGGGCGGCAGAAGGGCAACTGCCAGCATAAGCCGAGAAACCGGTTGGTTGGCTGACTCTCTCGGGTGACGTTCGCTCCGTATTGCAGGTTCGCGCGATTGAACATCTCGCGGAAGTAACCCGATGTAACGCGCACCCATACATCCAGTATGGCAAAGATAATACCCGGCACAAGGCACAAGATACCTGCTTGCTGGAAGGATACCACTATAGCGGGCAGGAGGGTTGGTTCTCGTCCGGTTTGAGGGGCAAGATGGATGATACCCAGAGGAACGCCCAGAGCCAGCAACGCTGCAAGCAGCAGAAAAAGGTAGCCGATGGTCGTTTCCCGGATGTAAAGCAAAGTAAAGCTGGCTGCAGCAACGGCTGTGGTCGCCAGCAAGGCGCGTCCGGCGAGGTGTACGTTCTGTTCTATGCGCAATCGCTCTGCTGCGGGCAACGTTGTCCATGATGTTGCCAGACCCGAGAAAACACCCCACAGCAGATAAGCGATTGCCAGCACCGCGCCTGCTGTCGCAACAATGCCAGCGAGCTGCAGCAGGTCTTCCATCAGCTCTGCTGCTTTACGGGCATGGAAGGAACGCCCCGGGCGTCCCATAGACTAGCCCCCCTTCTCCAGAGCTACTGTGCTTTCACCCGCTCGAGATACTGGTCTGTGCGCGTATCCACCTTGATAATGTCGCCCACGTTGATGTGGAAGGGTACACGCACCACTGCACCAGTCTCCAGTGTGGCGGGCTTGGAACCTCCAGATGCGGTATCGCCTCGTACGCCGGGGTCGGTCTCCACCACCTGCAGTTCCACGAACCAGGGCATCTCCACGCCGACCACTCGTCCTTCATGCATGAGCACGGTAACCTCCATGTTTTCCTTGAGGTACTTGATGCCCTCGCCGAACTGCTCACGGCGCACCATAATCTGGTCGTACGTATCCATGTCCATCAGATAGTACTCGTCATCCTGACTGTAGAGGAACTGCATGGGCTTGCGCTCGAGGAACGCCTGTTCCATGCGTTCGCCGGCGCGGAAGGTCTTATCCAGCACCGCACCTGTACGCACGTTCTTCAGCTTGGTGCGGACAAAGGCTCCGCCTTTGCCCGGCTTGACGTGCATGAATTCGATGATGGTGTAGATGTCGCCATCTACGATGATATGTAGACCGTTGCGGAAATCGCTGGTGTCTATCAAGAAAACGAACCTCCTTACGCAATCAAAGTCCGTAAGGAGTATATCAAAGGGAAAGGGGCGAAGTCAATGTGTTGCACCCGCAGTAGCCAGGCGTTAGCTGTCTACAGATTGGATATGCTGAAACATTTCCAGAATATGGTCTCGTAGCCGGAGGGGCACGAGATCAGTCATTCAGCTCTGCCAGCTCTTTGCACCAGCTTGTCGTAGGTAAAATCTGGGACCTTATCCACCCTGTTCACATCTCGCAACAACCTGTCCAGAAAGGATTTGTTTCTATCCTGGGGAGGAATATATGTTGAATAGCCTAAAAGGATACCCCACTCGGCGATAATGCCTTGATAGTAAGAATGGTCAAACTCTTCTCTTTGCTCTGGGGTAGCCCCCGAGCCGATTTGCAGGCGTTCCAAGATGTTTTGCTCACGTGCTCGAAGTCCCCACAGACCAGGGCGGATTTTAAAGAACTCCCTGCGCTGTTGCAGAATACGCCGGATACTTGCCTGAGGTGTTTTCGTACCCCAGCGAACCTGCGGATAGCTAAGTGCTTTTTGATAGATCTGACCCAGCGTACCATATCCACCAAGCTCTTGCAGCGCTTGAATAACCGCCTCATACTGTTTCATCTTGTTCATCTTGCTTCGCCCCTAGATAACTTGTGGTACATGGCAAGGTTTTTCTTGATATTAGCACCCTGCTGCATCTTCTGTCAACCGAAACGATGTATGCGTGACTGTTCGAAGTTCGGGGTTACGGTGGAATAATCGGAGCTGGTTGGCGGCTATTGAATGGTCTGGCGAGATAGAGTAATAAATAGACGGGTGATGTGTCGATGGACGCTGACAGGCTGAAGAGGCTCCTGAAGTACCACATAGCCTGCGCTCCAGCGGGTGCATACAGTCTACTGTTGGTGCTCGCCAACAACTGGCTGGCGTCCATCCCCGACCGTGCATACCTGGAAGGCTGGAAGCTCGGACCGAACGACGACTTCTGGGTACTCTGCCATGATGCCGACGAGCGCTGCTAGGTATGCATTGACGGATTCTGTCTGAACTGGGTAGCCAGTTTCCGTCCGAACCGGGTGACGCTACCGGAAGCGGCTCGGCTCGTCATCCAGGCGGAGTGTGTGGACCCCCTGTGGGGGTGGAACAGCTTCTCCAGGCAGATCGGTCGTCTGTGGTCCGACCACTCATCGTATCATCTGGTTCAGTGCCCGTATCAGTTGGATGAAGCGATAGAGCGTGTTCTGGACGCCCTGTCCGGGTCGGCTGAACGTGTGCCAGAGTATATCGGTATAGGGGAGTGGCGACTTCTTGGCTATCCATTCCACCCGTTCCGGCAGACCATCGACCTGTACACGCTTCCACGCAAACGTCTCCCGTGGCGGCTCGCCTGTCAGGAAGCGGCTGAGCTCCGACAGCGCGTTCTCCGCAGCGGACGTATCCAGTCGCTCTCGCGCTCGTGCTGCCAGCTCATCCCACCAGGTTACTGGTTCCACCCTGCTATCCCGCCCTCTCAAGAGCAGGTTGCGTTTTTGCAACAAGGGGACGTGCTTCTCCCGAGGTTCGCTAGCTGGCGCGCGGGTGCATCACGGCACATAATGCCCCACGGCTTGACTCCCCCGTGTACTTACTCCGGCAACGCCTGTGGACGGGGTGTTTCCCGAAAAACCCGCTTTCCGATATGGTATAATACCCCTGCAGCGCCGTTCGTACAGGCGTTGACTTCACTCGAAGGAGTGTTTCCGAGAATGGCACAGGCGATGACAGACCTGGAGACGTTGCGCCACAGTACGGCGCATCTGATGGCTCAGGCGGTGTGCGAACTGTTCCCCGGCACCAAGCTGGCTATCGGTCCTCCCATTGAGGACGGCTTCTATTACGATGTAGACCCTCCCCAGCCGATTACGGGCGACGACCTGCCACGCATCGAGGAGCGTATGCGCGAAATCGCCGAGCGCGACCTGCCTATCGAGCGCATCGAACTGCCACGCATTGAGGCGCTGAAGCTGGTGCGGGAGCTGGGACAGGACTACAAGGTGGAAATCATCGAGGAGATTCCCGACGAGGAGACCATTAGCTTCTACCGGCAGGATGACTTCATCGACCTCTGCCGGGGTCCGCACGTAGAGCGTACCAGCCAGATTAAGCACTTCAAGCTGCTCTCCATTGCAGGGGCATACTGGCGCGGCGATGCCCGCAATAAGATGCTCACTCGCATCTACGGCACGGCGTGGTTCACCGAGGAGGAACTGCAGGACTATCTGCGTCGGATGGAAGAGGCAAAGCGCCGTGACCATCGCAAACTAGGCAGAGAGCTGGGCATCTTCCTGATAAGCCCGGAGGTCGGTAGCGGCTTGCCCCTCTGGTTGCCCAAAGGTGCCATCCTGCGCGACACGCTGGAAACGTTCCTCAAAAAAGAACAGTTAAAGCGCGGATACCTGCCCGTAGTCACGCCGCACATCGGCAAGTTAGACCTGTATAAAACCAGCGGGCACTGGTATAAGTATCAGGAGAGCATGTTCCACCCGATTCAGGTGGAAGACGAGGAATACATGCTCAAGCCGATGAACTGCCCCCACCACATCCAGATTTACAAGTCGGAAACGCGCAGCTACCGCGACCTGCCCTTGCGCCTGGCGGAGTTCGGCACGGTGTACCGCTATGAGCAGAGCGGCGAACTGGGCGGCTTGACGCGCGTGCGCGGCTTCACGGTGGACGACTCGCATATCTTCGTCGCGCCCGACCAGCTGGAAGACGAGTTCAAGAACGTGGTGGACCTGGTGCTTTATGTTTTTGAGCGGCTGGGGCTGGAGGAGTACCACGCGCGCGTGGGCTTACGCGACCCCAAGAGCGATAAATACGTCGGAAGCGACGAGGCATGGGAACAGGCGCAGAACGCGATACTGCAAGCCGTCGAGCACATGGGCATTCAGTACACCGTTGCCGAGGGCGAGGCGGCGTTCTACGGACCCAAGCTGGACTTCCTCGCCAAGGACTGCCTTGGCAGGATGTGGCAACTGGGGACGGTGCAGGTAGACTACACCTTACCGGAGCGATTTGACCTCGAGTACATCGGTCCCGATGGGCAACCGCACCGCCCCGTGATGATCCACCGCGCTCCGTTCGGTTCGCTGGAGCGGCTCATCGGTATCCTGATAGAGCACTACGGCGGTGCGTTCCCGCTGTGGCTGGCGCCGGTACAGGTTATCGTTCTGCCCATCGCCGACCGGCACGTGCCCTACGCGCAGCAGATTCGCCAGCGACTGGAAGAGGAGGGCTTCCGCGTGGAGGTGGACGACCGAAACGAGAAGACCGGCTTCAAAGTGCGCGAGGCGGAGCTGCAAAAGATACCTTATATGCTGGTCGTCGGCGACCGCGACATGCAGAACGGCACAGTGTCGGTGCGCAAACGCAGCGCGGGCGACCAGGGCGCGGTATCGCTGGACGCCTTCATCGCCCGATTGCGCGAGGAGATGGGCGGAAAGGTGTATTGAGAGTGCATCAGGGGGCAATCCGTGGTGGTTGCCCCCGATGTGTATGTGGTCTTCGGTGTACCGAAGACGCCCCCTCGTCCTACGTGGAAGGTATGGGAGGAAGGCAAAGCGCCCGATGTCATTTTCGAACTGACTTCGCGTTCTACCGCAGGGGAGGACTTAGACCGGAAGTACCGACTGTACCAGCGATTAGGCGTCAAGGAGTACATTCTGGTTGACGTGACCCGTGAATACCTGATTGAACCACTCATCCTGCACCGGCTGGCTGGACGTCAATACCTGCGGGTTCCCAACGACCGACCGAATGACCGCGAGTGGTGGGTAACCAGTGAGCAGTTGGGTTTGCGCGTTGTCGTGCAGGCAGGCGATGACGGTTACCTCGTGCGACTGTGGGACCCGGTACAGCAGATATTCCTGCCGTCGATACGCGAGGCAACGGAAGAGATGCTGCAGTTGTATACTCAGCTGGAGGAAGCGCGTCGGCGTGAGGCAGAAGCGGCTCGTCGTGCGGAGGAGGAGGCACGTCGGGCGGCGGAAGAAGCAAGAGCGCGTGCTGAGCTGGAAGCACGCCTGCGAGAGATGGAAGAAGAACTTCGTCGGTTAAGAGGCGACGGCGGGAGCGCAAGGGGCTGATCTGGTAGTCGCCTTCTCAGCAGGAGAATTGCTACTGATAGCGAATTAGTAATGTCAGCACAAGATAATAGATGAGAAGGAGATGGATGCGAATGGAACTGGTGAAGCCTCGTGTAGTCCCTCCACTGGACGAATCGTTCCGTCCCGCTGTGCTGGCGAACCGCGCGTTTCGCGAGAAGGTGAAAGCCTCGGGGCAGGGCGTACCGATGGTCATCGCCGTGGAACGCGCTGACGGTACACGCTCGGTCTATCGCACGGAGGTATTTGCGCCCGGCTCGGCGGACTTCGAGCAGAATCTCCAGTATGTGGAACGCATTGTGAAGTTCCTGCTATGGCAGAAGGGCGGGTGCAAAGTGTATCTGGGTGGACCTCCTCAAATCGGTGAGTATATCCAGAAGGTGTACTCACCCGAAGGGGAGCGTGCGTTCGACTACGACTTCATGGGTGAGACGGTATACGAGCGTCCCTTCGAGGTGGTTATCACCGATGCCGACAAGGTTCCACCTGCCAACGAGACGGCGAAGTCGCTGGGGCGGCATCTGGACGGTTGCCGAATTGGTCTGGACCTGGGCGCCAGCGACCGCAAAGTCTCTGCCGTGATTGAGGGCAAGGATGTGTTCAGCGAAGAGGTCGTCTGGGACCCCCGTCCACAAACCGACCCGAATTATCACTACCACGAGATCATGTCCGCTCTGCATCGAGCAGCGGCGCGGATGCCCCGTGTGGACGCCATCGGTGTGAGCTCGGCGGGCGTGTGGATAAACAACCGCGTGATGGTGGCTTCGCTGTTCCGGGGCGTGCCCAGGGATGTCTTTAACGCGAAGGCAAAAGACATCTTCCTGCGCGTACAGAAGGAATGGGGTGTGCCGCTGGAGGTTGCTAACGACGGCGAGGTCACCGCGCTGGCAGGCTCGATGAGCCTCGGGGTAAACGCCATCCTCGGCGTGGCGATGGGCTCCAGCGAGGCGGCGGGTTACGTCACGCCAGAAGGCAATATCACCAACTGGCTGAACGAGCTGGCGTTTGCGCCGGTGGACTATGCTCCCGATGCGCCTGTGGACGAGTGGTCCGGTGACAAAGGCGTTGGCGCGCTGTACTTCTCACAGCAGGCGATTTTCCGGCTGGCGCCAATCGCGGGCATCCAGCTGGACGAAAGATTGGGATTAGCAGAGCGCTTGAAGAGCTTCCAGGACCTGCACGCAGACGGCGACCCCCGTACCCGCCCCGTGTACGAAACCATCGGGGTGTATCTCGGCTACGGCATCGCGCACTACGCCGATTTCTATGACCTGCAGCACGTGCTGGTGCTGGGACGGGTAACTTCGGGCGAAGGCGGTCATATTATTCTGGAGAAGGCAAAGGAGGTTCTTCAAAGCGAGTTCCCCGAGCTGGCAGCACGGGTCAGCGTGAACCTGCCCGACGAAAAGGCGCGTCGCGTGGGGCAGTCTATTGCTGCGGCGAGCCTGCCCGAAATCAAGAAAGAGGAGAAGGAGGGTTAAACAGATGCAGCTCACCAATCCCGGTGCAGAGATTTTCGTTCCCGATGGCACGCCGGTGGAGCAGGCGTTAGCACGTACGACCCATCTGGCGGTCGGAGCGCATCAGGACGCCTCGAGATTATGGCGTATCGGGGCATTCTGGAATGTTTCCAGCGCGAGGACAAGTGGTTCTGCGGGGTCAACGTGACCAACGGCGCAGGAAGCCCCCGCGATGACCTGTATAAAGACTATACGGACGAGATGATGCAGGTAGTGCGTCGCAAGGAGCAGAAGAAGGCAGCGATTATTGGGGAGTATACCGCCCAGATATTCCTGGACTACTCCAGCGCGGCGACTAAGGACGCAAGTAATCCAGCGGTAAAGGATGACCTGAAGAAGGTTTTCCTTGCCACGCGACCGCAAGTCGTCTACACGCACAACCTGGCGGATAAGCACGACACACACGTCGCGGTAACACTGCGTGTGATTGCCGCTTTGCGCGAGCTGCCCGACGATGCCAAGCCGCAGCAGGTGCTTGGTTGCGAAGTGTGGCGCGATCTGGACTGGATGGCAGACAGCGACAAAGTGGCGATGGATGTCTCCCCGCACGAGAACCTGGCAGCGGCTCTGCTGGGGGTGTTTGACTCGCAAATCTGCGGCGGTAAGCGGTACGACCTCGCGACTATGGGAAGACGAAGGGCACACGCCACCTACGCGGAGTCGCACGGCGTAGATATCTCAACCAGCCTCATCTACGCGATGGACCTGACGCCGCTCATTAAAGACCCCTCCCTGGACATAGGGCAGTACGTGCAGGGGTTCATCGACCGCTTTGCGCAGGACGTGCAGACACGAATCAGTAAAGTAGGGTAGACGAAAATCCTGTCTCACACAAGGACACGAAGGCACGAAGCGAGGAACGGCGGGGGCTTCGCTGGCGTTTGGCAGGGCGAAGAGGGCTTTGTGTTCTTTGTGTCTTTGTGTGAGACGTCAAAGGAGGAAACGAAAGGATGTCATTATCCGAATATGAAGGCTATGTCGGCATAGACATCGGTGGACAGTCTATCAAAGTCGGCACCATCCGCAATGGGGAACTGGTGACGCGGGATATCGAGACCCCGCCCGATTACGCTGATGCGCGCGCCCAGATGCTGGCGGCAGCTACCGAGCTGGTGGGTGGCAAGCCGAAGGGGTTGGGCATCGGCACGCCGGGACCCATAGACTGGCGAACAGGCTTTCTCCACTGGACTCCCAATATTCCCTGGAAAAACGTCTCGTACCCTGAATTGGGTGAGGCGCTCGGTTGTCCAGTCTATGTAGACAACGACGCCAACGTCGCCGGGCTGGCGGAAGCGGTGTTAGGGGCAGGTAGAGACTACCGCATCGTCGCCGGTTTTACACTGGGCACGGGTATCGGCTACTTCGTGGTAATGGACGGTCTCATCTATCATGGTAAGCTGGACGTGGAAGGCGGTCACCAGGTATTGAATCCAGAGGGACCACTTTGTGGTTGCGGGGCACGCGGTTGCCTGGAGGCGTACGCCTCAGCAACGGCGATACAGGCTCGCACTGGCAAGGAGCCAGAAGACATCGATGACCCGGAGTTCTGGGCGGAGATAGCGGGGTACCTCGCCTGGGGTATTACCAACGTGACGACGCTGGTGTGCCCGGAAGTGTTTGTGTTGGCAGGGGGGATGATTAAGCGCGGGGAAACACTGTTTGCGCCGTTGCGTGAGAAACTGGCGCAGATGTTGAAAATTGTACCGCCGCCGCCGGTTAAACCAGCGGAATTAGGACATCGCGCGGGCGTGTACGGAGCCATCGTGCTGGCAAAACGGGGGCATAGAGCAGAATGAAACGATTTCGCATGAAGAAGCAGAAAATCGTCAAACCGGACGGGCGCTGGATGTATATGTACACCTTTGAGGAGGAGGCGGAACCACAACGTTTGTCAGAAGGGGGAGCAGAGCGGGAAACCAAACCGGCACCGAGTGAGTCTGAAAAGGAAGGATAAGGCGCCCTTGCCTAGAATTATGAGCAGGGTAAACAAAAAAGCGATTGTGGGTTCGGGAGGGGGGCTTGTGTCGAGTCTCCATTGCGATAAGGAGGATGTGTTAAGTACATTACCACGCGGCATCGCCAAAGACGTTAAGAAGGCGGTGGCGATTCTGCGCAGGCATGGGGCAAGTCGTATCGTGTTGTACGGTTCCCTCGCGCGTGGCGATTACCATACAGATTCAGACATAGACATCGGTGTCGAAGGCATCCCGGATAGGGAGTACTTCCGGGCGGTTGCGGAGTGTCTGATGGATATTCCCCGCAGGGTAAGTCTGGTAGACTTGCGGGATACATACGGCGTTTTCCGCGCACGCATTGACAAAGAGGGGAAAGTGGTCTTTTGCAAAGATAACACGCCCCTTACCCACGATTGAAATCACGGGCTAAGATAAGGGAGAATTCACTGCAAAAACTAACCGCCGAGGACGCAGGGGAGTGCAGAGAGGCTTACTGGCTGCTCAGCGAACTCTGCGTTCCCTGCGGTTGAATACCTTTTTGCGGCTGAGCCGGAGTTCAACTGCTGTTTCAGTAAGGGCGTGTTAGGGTGGGCATCAATGCAGCACCTTGGGGTAACGACATGGTACCGATTCTACTCTCCCTGTTACTCTGCCTGTTCGTCACGATGTGTTACCTCTTGCGCCCGGTTGCCTGCGCCGTGATAACGGTCTTTCCGGTATGGACATGGTTACTGCCCGGTTGGTTTTTGGCAGGGCTGGGCTGGCGCAGACGGCGTGCGGTGAGTGCAGTGTGCGTGCTATGGCTGCTTTTCCTGTTCGCGTTCGCTGAGGAGCCGCGAAGCCTTCTACGGGGTTTGCACCCAGCGCCCAGAGCCAATGGAGCGATACGAATTGTCAGCCTGAACTGCGCTGGCGGCTTGTTGGAGGCAGCCCGAGAAGTCATACCCTATCAGCCGGACATCGTGCTGTTACAGGAGTCTCCCAGCAAGAAGGAAGTGCAGCAACTTGCAGAAGAGATGTTCGGAAAGCAGGGTGGTTGGGCGCACGGACCAGATGCGAGCATTCTTGCACGAGGCAAAGTCGTACCGCGTGCGTTATTCCGCGAAGAGCAGATTTTCCTCACTCATGCACAGGTCACTTTAGCTGACGGCAGGCAGATCGAGGTGATGAGCCTGCGACTGTGGCCTCCCACCATGCGCATAGACCTCTGGTCGCCCGCTTGCTGGCGCGAGCACGCGGAGGTGAGACGAACGCAAATGCAGCAATTGCAGTATGTCGCACGGAGGCTGCAATCTCTACCTCCAAACGCCCTCATCGTGGTCGGTGGCGATTTCAACATGCCGCCCGGTGAGGCGCCATTGAATCTATTGAGCCGGCGACTGCGCGATAGCTTCCATGTAGCTGGCGCAGGCTGGGGCAACACCATCACGAACGAACATCCGTTCCACCGTATCGACCAGATATGGCTCAGCCCCAACCTGCGCCCACTGCGCGTACGCGCCTGTCGCACACAGCATTCCGACCACAGGATGGTGGTATGCGATGCTCAATTACAGTGACCAACCCTTGCGATACTCGCGGCGGATGTACTTCTCGGCTTCCGCGCAGTTAGTCACCTTCATGCGCCGGGCGTCGTAGGTTATCTTGTGTCCGGTGCGGAAGGCAACGTTACCCAGCAACACCATCTCGGTGAGTTTTGCCGCGTACTCGAAGTCGCTCATCGCCTTGCCGCGCCCTTTGCAGGCGTCTATCCACTCCTGATGATGTCCTCTGGGGGCGCGGGGGATGGTGGGTTGCGGCGGCTGGTAATCGGCGAACTTCTCACGCGGCAGCAGCACCGGTTCGCCGCCATGCGGCACCCACGCCCTGCCCTTCTCGCCGATGAACAGCGTGCCGTTCGGGTGGATGTCGATCTCGGGCGCGAGCTCTTTAGGGGGAAGCTTACCGCCGTCGTACCAGTAAAGGGTAACGGGCGGCATCCCTTTACGAGCGGGAAACTCGTAACGGATGATGCTCCACTTGGGGCCTGTCTCGCGATGGTGCGGTTCGCCTTCCGCTTCCACGCTAATAGGCGCGCCCAGCTCCAGCGCCCAGAAAGCGGTGTCCAGAATGTGACAGCCCATGTCGCCCAGCGCGCCCGTGCCGAAGTCCCACCAGCCGCGCCAGTTGAAGGGATGGTACGCCGGGTGATAGGGGCGTTCGGGGGCGGGACCCAGCCACAAGTCCCAGTGCAGGGTGCGTGGCACGGGCGGCGTATCGGTTGGGCGGTCGATGCCTTGTGGCCAGATGGGACGGTCGGTGCTGGAGTGTACCTCACGGATAGCGCCTATCGCCCCGGACTTGAGGATTTCCACCGAACGGCGTAAGCCATCGCTGGCGTGTCCATTATTGCCCATCTGGGTGACCACTTTGTAGCGCTTCGCCGCCTCCGCCAGTTTGCGTGCTTCATACACGGAGTGGGTAAGTGGCTTCTCGCAGTACACGTGCTTGCCCAGCTGCATCGCCGCCATTGCCGCGACGGCGTGCGTGTGGTCGGGCGTGCTGATGACTACTGCATCGATCTCCTGATGTCGCTCGTCCAGCATCTGGCGGAAATCCACGTACTTATAAGCACGCGGGAACCGCTTCGCCGCCTCGCCCAGCGGGTTCTCGTCCACATCGCATATCGCCACGATGTTTTCGGTAGATACCCCGTCGATGTTACCCCAGCCACGCCCTCCGCAGGCGATGATGCCGATGTTCAATTTCTCGTTCTGGGCGTAGGTGGGGCTCCAGCTGTGCGCTACCAGCCACAGGCTCATGCCGTACCGTGCACTTCGCTTGATAAACTCCCTGCGTGTTGTTTTCTCCATAGCGCATCGCCTCCTCAGGATGACAGTTTGCCCATGATTCGTATCACCGAAGCCGCTGGTGCAGTCAGGCGCAGGCTGTTGCCATCTATACGCACCGCCTGCGGTTCGGACGGTTTCACTCGTTCGGGGTTCTCAAAAGTGTTGTGAGCATGGATATCGTCGGCGGAAAGGAAAACCGCCTCCGCTTGCGAAACACGTCCACCCAGCACCTGCACCTCCAGCTCGGTCGGCTGTTCGGGATGAGTATGACTTAGCGTCACGCAAAGGGTGTTCTCCTTCACGGAGGCGGAACCCTCGACTACCTGCAGGCTAAAAGGCTCCTTTTGCAGGTACTGCTGTCGGCAGAAGTCGCGTACCGCGCCGCCGTCCGACAGGGTGTCCGCCAGTGTTTCGAACCGCACCGCCTGCGCTCCCTTGTGAGGCGCGTACAGTTGCCACACATAGTATGTTGGGGTCTTAAGGCACTTGTCTTCCTGTACCAGCAACAGCGACTGTAACACATTAATCAGCTGCGCGATGTTGCCCATGAAAATCTGATGGCAGTGGCGATGGAAGACATCCAGCGTGAGCGCGGCTACCAGAGCGTCACGAATCGTGTTCTGCTGATACAACCCCGAACCCGGCTTGCCCGGCTCCACCGGGTGCCATGCACCCCATTCGTCGATAATCAGGCTGATTTTCTGTTCGGGGTCCAGCTCGTCCATCACAGTGCGGTGTCCGGTGAGGATGCCTTCGATGGCTTTCGCCTTGCACAACAGCTCCGTCCATTGCTCGGCGGTATATTCGGTAGCAGTTCCGGCGGTACCGCAGTAGTAGTGCGCGGCAAGCGATTGCACCAGATGGCGTCGGCTCCAGCCTTTGCGTCGCAGGCTGTTTAGGAACTTCCATGTCCAGTCCCAGTCGTTGCCAGCCGCGCCGCAGGCGATGGCATGCACGGGCGTATCAGAGTAGTTGAACAGGAAGGTGCGATAACGGCAGAAGGTCTCCGCGTAGTATTCGGGGTGCATGTTGCCACCGCAACCCCAGTTTTCGTTGCCCACACCCCAGAATCGCACCCGGAAGGGTTCCTCGGCACCGTTAGCGCGTCGCTCGTTTGCCAGCGCGGACTCGCCCGCGAAATTGCAGTATTCTACCCAGTCTCGCAGTTCGGCAGGCGTGCCGGAGCCCACGTTGCCCACGATATACGGTTCTGTGCCGATAAGCCGGCAAAAAGCGATGAACTCGTGCGTGCCGAAGTGGTTGGGTTCCGGCGCCATGCCCCAGTGATAGTTGAGACGCAGAGGGCGATTTTCGCGCGGTCCGATACCGTCACGCCAGTGATAGGCGTCGGCGAAGCAACCACCGGGCCAGCGCAGAACCGGAATCTGCAGAGGGCGCAGCGCGTCTACCACGTCCTTGCGGATTCCACCGATGTTGGGGATGGGCGAATCTTCTCCTACCCAGATACCCGGATAGATACACTCGCCCAGATGTTCGGCGAACTCACCGTGCAGATAAGGGCTAATGGTTCCAATCGGCTCGTTGAGCAGCACAGCCACCCGTTGCACCGACATGTCTCTCTCCTTTGCAATGTGTTTGGGAGATAATTCGGCATGGGGCAATGGATTCCTGTTGTTTGCCCGATGCGAGGTGGATTGTCGTATGGTTTGTGGTAGTAACCAGACAGGTGAAGTAACGAGAGTTCACAACGTCTTCTTAAACCAGGTCACGATGCCATCAGTCAGAGAGTGCACAATTCCACCTGCGATTAAGCCCATCAACGCGGACTGCGCCCAGGTGACATTGGACTGCAGGCTCAGGCGCAGTTCCCTTTCCAGCGCACGCAGAATCTCCGACTGGTTGATAGGTACAATCCACAGGTCGACAGCGTTCATGCCCACCCGTAGCAGGAGGTATAGCATAAAGAAGAAGTAGAGTGCGCGCAACAGTGGACCGATGAGCCAGCTGTGCGACAGCCAGTGGCGGTGGGGAACCAGTATCTGGTAGGGGAACCAGAAGAAACGGAACATACCCCATCGGCGGTAGGCGCGGGAATTCACGTCCAGGTCAGGCGATAGCGCCAGTCCAGAAAACAGATACGCTCCGATACCTATTCCCACCGATGTCCAGTCGGGCGCGGGGTACATGCGGGCGATAGCCGGCACCGCAGCGGCGGCAGTGAGAACTGTAATCGCGTCGTGAACTCGTCCAGAAGGCATCCTTTACAAACCGCTGGAGTAATCGCGCAACTTCTTGCAATTGTTACGGTTGCGCAGTTTCTTGATGGCTTTGGCTTCTATCTGGCGGATGCGCTCGCGCGTCACGTTGAAATGCTTACCCACCTCTTCCAGAGTGTGCGGCATTCCGTCTATCAGCCCGAATCGCATCTTGATGACCTCGCGTTCGCGGTCGGTGAGTACGCGCAATGCCTCCTCAATGCGGTCGCGTAGCAGACTGCGGTCGGCGGCTTCGGTGGGAGAGTCGCAATTATCGTCCTCGATGAAGTCCATGAGATGGCTGTCTTCTTCTTCTCCTACGGGAGTGTCCAGTGACAGGGGTTCCGGCGCGATACGGATAATCTCGTTCACCTTATCCACCGAGATACCCATATCTTCCGCGAGCTCTTCAGGGGTAGGAGTGCGTCCTAACTGTTGTTCCAGATGACTGCGCCGCTTCATCAGGCGGTTGATGGTCTCCACCATGTGCACGGGAATGCGGATGGTGCGCGCCTGGTCAGCGATGGCGCGAGTAATTGCCTGCCGAATCCACCACGTGGCGTAGGTGCTGAACTTGTAGCCGCGACGGTAGTCGAACTTTTCCACCGCGCGTATCAAACCGAGATTGCCTTCCTGAATGAGGTCGGAGAATGCCATTCCACGTCCGCTGTAACGTTTGGCAATGGATACGACGAGGCGAAGGTTTGCCAGAGTAAGCTTGCGCTTCGCTTCTTCATCGCCCTGTGCTACCAGTCGCGCCAGACGCTGTTCCTCTTCGGGGCTAAGGAGAGGGGTTTTGCCGATTTCGCGCAGCCACATGCGCACCGAGTCGTCGAGAGGGATGCCTTCCAACTGCGCGATTTCGTGGTCTGCCAGTTCATAGTCTTTGGCAGAAGCACTGAGGTCGTAGCCATCTTCCATCAGGGGAAGGTCTTTGACGGCATCCACCACCTGAATGCCCTCTACATCGAAGAACTCCAGCATCTGCTCCAGCTCGTCCGCGTCCACCTCCATCTCGGAGAGAACATCGCTGAGCTCATCAGAGGTCACATAGCCTTTGTCTTTGCCTTGCTGGACGAGCTTCCGCATGTGCCCGTTTTCGTGGATGTGTTCCATCTCCACGTTTGGACTCACTCCCTTCGGTTGCGCTGCGCGTCGGAGTGTAGCTCCGCGATGAGCCTCTGGTACTCTTGATAATTCACGCTATCCGGCGAGAAATCCTGCGCCAGTTGTGCGGATATCTGCACCTGTCGGCTGCGTTTATGCCAGCGTTGCAGGAAAGATGCCGAATCGCGCAACACCTGCTCGTTCAAAGGTTCCTCCATTTGCAATCGTGTTGAAACCATTTCTCGCAGGCGCGGGTCGCTCAGCGCAGAAAGAAGCGACGGGAGATGCAGTTGCATACCCGCGTCCCACGCACGCCGCACCAACTCAAAGAACTGTTTAGCGGCATCGCTGACCATATCGCCCGCCTGAGCGATTTGCAGCGTCAGCGTTCGCCACTCCTCTGAAAGTATACCCCGCAGGAGCGCGCTTTCTGCACGCACTACCCCGGGTGGAAACGGCTCTTCCACCTCCGTGACCGGGGCGGAATCCTGCACGGATTGCTCCTTTTTCTTCTCCATTTCTTTATAGCGCAAGAATCGTTCCACTTCCCGCCGAATCAGCTCCTCAGGTTTACTGGGATTTGTAAAATAGGCAGGATGGAGCGGCGCGAGCTGGGTAATGTAGCTGTCCCGTTCGATGCCCGACGGTATCGCTGCCAGTATCGGTATCGCCTCCTTGAGCACTTTCATCCTGCCTTCAACAGTAACCGTGTCATAGCGACGCTGGAGGTTGTGGAGGAGAAAGGCAGGAAGCGGTTCCGCTTTATCGATGCACTCTTGCAAAGCAGGCGCGCCGAGACGGCGCAGCAGGCTATCCGGGTCCTCACCGTCCGGCAAGCGAGCGACCAGCACCTCGATCTCATGCTGTTGCAGTATCTCCGCCGCCCGCTTCGCCGCTTCGATACCTGCGTTGTCTGAGTCGTACACCACGATAACACGCGATACCAGGCGCGAAAGGATGCCTATCTGTTCATCCGTTAAGGCGGTTCCCATGCTGGCAATGGCATGGGTGAAGCCCGCCTGATGGGCGGCTACCACGTCCATATAACCTTCCAGCAACAGAGCGGTACGCTCTGCCATCATGCGCTCTTTCGCGAGGTGCAGGGCATAGATAGTGCGGCTCTTGCGGAAGACGGGCGTCTCCGGGCTGTTCAGGTACTTGGGCTGAGCATCGCCCATCGCACGCCCTCCAAAGGCGACAACGCGCCCCTGCCGGTCCCATATCGGAAACATCAGCCGGTCGCGAAAGCGGTCGTAGTATTCGCCGCTTTCACCCATCACCACCAGTCCTGCTTCTGCCGCGATGGTCAAAGGTATCTTTCTCGCCTTGATGAGGTTGGTCAACGCAGACCATTCCGGAGGAGCGTAGCCGATGCCGAAACGCTCCTGCGTTTCGGGAGTGACACCACGTTGTTGAAGCACACGTTGGGGCAGGGGATAGCGTTTCAACATGTCGCGGAAGAACTGCGCCGCAATCTGATTCACTTGCAGGATTTGTTCTCGTCTGTCCTTTTGTTCCTGAGCAGAGGTAGAACCCGTAGAGCGAAACTCCAGTCCCAGTCGCTCAGCCAGCATCCGGGCGGCTTCGAGAAAGGTGACGTTCTCGATACGCATCACGAAATCGAACACGTCGCCGTATTGTCCACATCCAAAGCACCGCCAGCGTTGCAGGGATGGATTAACAGTAAAGGAAGGTGTCTTCTCGGCATGGAACGGGCATAATCCCTTGAAGTTTTTGCCCGTTCGCTTCAGCGCCACGTATTGCGAGACCACTTCTACGATGTCGCTGCGCGCACGAATTTCGTCCAGGTCTGCACTGGCGCGTGATGCCACAGACACCTTCCTCCATCAGGCTGGCTCCTGTCCACTCTTATGTAGCGGAGCACGAATGCCGTTACTGCTCCATCGCTGCGACGATGATGGAAACCACCTTATTGTCATAGAGCTGGAACGCTACGTGATGGTCGGGATACCGGACGTACAGAGTGGTTCCCATGTTCTGGTGCTCTTTCGGCCAACCGTAAACTGCGACGACCCTCTGGTAGGTGTCGCCGAGCTTGATGCCGCGCGACGTGCGTGCCAAGCCCGACTTATCCTCGTAGCCAATCGCCTTCGCCTGCACCACGTAGCCGTCCTTGTTGACCAGGAACTCGTAAATCACGCCGCCCGGTCGCTCGTAAATCAGGGTGGTTTCCTGCTCGTACATCATGCCGCCCGGCGTTGTGCGCAGACCGATGGAAGGCAAACCGATGCCTGCAGGAGTACCCCCCATACCAGTCATCCCGGGCATTCCAGGCATCGCCGGGGTGCCGGGCATCGAGGGGATACCGGGTCGTGAAGGAGTGCCAATGCCACCGGGTAAGCCGGGCAAACCGGGTGCGCCTGAAGTCGGGGCGCCCACCATCGGACCGCCCATCATCGGCGCGCCGGTCATCGCCATGCCCTCTTCCTCAGCGAGCCCTCCGCCGCCAAAGCGTCCCATGCCGGCTCGTCCGCCCATCGCGCCCATGCCAGCCATCGGCGGCATTCCGCTGTAGCCAGCATACGGCGACATACCCGGTGCGCCACCTGCACCCATGTAGCCGGACACTCCGGGCATTCCGGGCAGTCCGGGAGCTCCAGCCAGTCCGGCGCGTCCGGGCATACCAGCCATGCCAGCCATGCCCGCCTGTTGTGCAGGCAAGTTATAGGCAACCTGTCCTACCGTGACCTGCGTGGGGTTACCGAACCGCGCCAGTACCGTCTGCACTTTCGACAACATGCGGATGCCCAGGAACTGCCGTTCGACGGCGTGCGCCGGGTTCATCCACCCCAGCAAACAAGCGGCAACGACGATGCCTGCTACCCCGCTTCTTCGGAGCAAGCCTGCCATGCTCATCATCTAATCCTCCCCTTCGTTCTTCGTTTCACGCCAAGAGAGCCTTACTGGTGTGCACTCTTCGGCAACGGCAAACGGTTTTCCTGCTTCGCCACAGCAACTTTCCCTATCAGTGTACCGCTTGCCGATTGTTAGACGCAAGAAACGCGCCGAAGGTAACAGTCGCAGGAAATTATCTGAACGCATGGATTGCGGTTTTCCGGCGAGAACGCTATAATGACCGCAAGGCAAAATGACCTGTGAGGAAGGTGACTTCGATGCAAAGAGACGGCGTGCGGTGGCTGAATAACCTTGTCGCCGAGTTGGTGAATCTCAGGTCTGTGCCGTCGCGAGCTCGTGTCGACAGAACTTTCAACCATCCCCGCGATGGTTGGCTACTGCTTCGAGGCACGTTCACGGGCAACGGCAAGGTCTGGATTGGGATCGACGCCGAGACGCGGGGCGATGCAGCCATCCTCTACACCAGAACGTCGCCCAAAACGCAGGAGGCGATGCGTTTCCTGCCTGCTGGTGAACATACCCTCACTGTGTGGCAGGAAGGGGAAGCTGCTGTGAAAAGCCTTGTTGCACACGCTATCCCCGAACTCATTTTCTGCAAATTTCGATACGACCCGCATATCGCGCCTCACGGACCCTACGATTGGCGTTTTTTGCAAACGCATATTCTCCCACACGTCAATGTGATCGTAGGAAGCGGCGCCGATGAGCATCGTCCCTTTGTCGAGGAGTTCAGAAAGCAGGGCAAACGCTGGATTCTGGAGGTTCCGGCTACGCCTTACTTTCAACGCCTGCCTGCTGACGAGGCTTACCGGTATTGGACAAGCAGTGCGGGACTGAAAGACCCGCTATACGACGGCATCATTGTTGACGAGTTCTTTGGGAACGACGACAGGCACTATGAGGCTATTACGGAGTCGGTGCGCCGGATTCACCGAAACAGCAGATTTCGTCATAAGGTTTTCTGTCCTTACTGCACCAACATGTTTGGCGCAAGAATGAGCGAGGAGTTCGTCAGGGCAGTTATGGAGTGCGGTTACCCTCTTGCGTGGGAACGGTATCTTCCTGAGCAGCCGACAGAGGAGGAGGCAAAGGCTCTGCTGGAATCCGAGTTGACCGGAGATATGCGCAAGTGGCAAAGTGCTTTCCCCGGCTGCCAGAAGCGCATGATTGTCTGTCTGGGATACCTGCAGATGATAACCACGGAAAGCCTGAACCTGGACCCACAGGTAGACTTCAAAGTGTGGATGGACATGCAGTTTCGCCATATCGCTACCGACCCGGCTTTCTTCGGAACGTTTGGCTTAATGGAGTATACCAGCGGTTATGCGGACGAAGAAACGGTTCGCTGGGCGGCGAAGCTGTACCGGCACTATGGCATCGAAGGTAGAACGAGTCTGCTCTCTGAACAGTACGGCTTTCAGTATCGCCTGAACCATCTGGACAACCCTGACTTTGCAGAGGGGACGAGGGGCTGGGTAGTTGAAGCCGCCGAGCAGGGCAGTGTAGACACAAAGCGTTACGAGGGATACGGCTGGCTGCAAGGGCGGTACCCCAGGACGAAGCGGGGCGATACCTTCCTCTGGATGAGGCGGAGCGGTAAAAAGCCCAACGTTATCGCGCAGGAGGTTAAACACCTGCGACCGGGAAGGTTGTACTCGCTGAAGATGGTCACTGCCGACTATCGCGACCTCATAGAAGGCACATCTGCAGAGAAGACGCATGGTATTTCCGTCGGGCTGAAAGATGTGGAGATGATTCCGGAAAAGTGTTTCCAGTTTGCCATTCCCAACAACTACGCCCACCACGTAGGGGCATTCAACGACAGACACCGGTTCTGGATGAACTATCACCACCGCGTCTTTCGAGCGAAAAGCAGTACCGCACACCTCACCGTGTCCGATTGGCTGGCAGAAACCGAACCGGCAGGTCCCATTGGTCAAGAACTGATGCTTAACTTCGTGGAGGTACAGCCTTATCTGGAGGAATAGAGGGCGCAGGTGAGAGGGGGACCTGGAAGCAACCTCTCAATGGCTCAGCGGGAGCCTCACCCTTCATTGCCTCTATCGGAACATATATGCAGGGCGAACCTCTGGGTAAGCCGAAGAATTCACTAGATGATTCTGGCGAGAGGACAGGGCTATGTGGCGAATCATTCTATCGTTGTGTGTGGGCATCGCCTGTGCAAGCGTGTGGGCGCAGCGGATAGAGCGTGTTTCCTACAGAGGCTGGCAGGACTGCTACCGCTTGATGAACGGTACAGTGGAGGTCATCGTTGCGCCTTCGCTCGCGCGCATCATGCACTACGGTTTCGCAGGTGAGCCGAACACCCTCTGGGTTAACCCCGCTACCGAGGGCGCGCCAGTCAAGCCCGGTGAGTGGCCCAATCACGGCGGAGATAAAGCGTGGGTCTGGCCGCAGGACGAATGGGAGATGCGCACCGGCAGGGGATGGCCCCCGCCTTCAGCGACCGACCAGGTACCACATCAGGTAGAGGTTCTCGACGGTGGTATCATTCGGTTAACCTCGCCATTGGTGGCGGGGTACGGCGTGCGCATCGTGCGGGAGATTCGTCTGGAGCCGTCAGGCACGCGCGTGCATATCCAGACGCGTCTGGAGAAGCTACGTGACGGAGCGGATTTTCCGGTCGCCGCGTGGGTAGTAGCGCAGTTGCCTCTGCCCGACGTGATGCTGGCGCGCCTTTATCCCGGTTCCACGTTGCGCGATGGGTTCAAGCTCTTCCGGGAGGAACCCTGGAAGTCCATCCGTCGGCTGGGAGAGGATATTCTGCTGCCGGAACGCCCTTCGGATGTACCGGTGAAGCTGGGCTGCGACGCGGATATTCTTGCGTGGTTCAGGGCGCCTTACTTAGTTGTGCATCGCTCACCCATTGCGAATCTGTCGGACTTTCAACCGGGCGACCACGCGCAAATCTTCTCCAACACCGACGAGATACCTTATATCGAACTGGAGTTTACCTCACCCCTCAAAGTGCTGCGGAAAGGGGAGAGCGTGTCACTGGAGGTGACATGGGAACTGTATCGTGTTCCCACCGAAAAAGGCTCGCCCGAGGAACTGGCGGCGTTTTTGCGAAGGCTATAGGGGAAGGTCAAACAAACTGTCCGAAACGATGAGGACGAAAGGGGGCTCTGCCCTTGCGGGAGGGCATTTTGTGCCCCTGGGGGGCAGCCGCAAGCGACTGCCCCCAGACAGCATTTCGCTAGCTGGGCACCTGCTTGTTCATGCAGCATTTCTTGTACTTTTTGCCGCTGCCGCAGGGGCAAGGGTCGTTGCGCCCCACCTTCTGGGTTTTCACCGCAGTCGCCACAGCGGCACGAGAGGCAGGACGTGCGGAACCGTTACCTTCATCAGATGCCGCTGCGCTTCCC
>VSSL01000009.1_pt1 | contig 32748 bp, 27 predicted proteins | sample 4557531 | NCBI WGS metagenome assembly VSSL01 (sample SAMN10986726, study PRJNA523729) | hot springs metagenome | isolation source: hot springs | place: India:Timba, Gujarat | collected 2018-05-31 | reverse complement strand
CAATACCATCATCCTCTCCTTCTTGACCGCAATCTTCTACGCTAACGATTGGCGCCTGGCCATGCTCACCACCATCGGCGTTGGGTTAGCGGTTTCTTTCAACCCCTTGACTTCGTACTTCACCTCAGCGACCAAACCGCCGGTGCGCGAGATTGTGGACTCAACGGATACCGGCCCGGCGACCACCATCCTATCGGGGCTGGCGGTGGGCATGGAGTCCAGCGTTTGGGCGCTGGTGGTCATCGCTATCAGTTTCATCTTTGCGTTGGCGCTTTACAGTGGCGATGGGGCGCTCTATGTGCTCTACGCCGTGGCTCTCATCGGCATTGGGATGCTCAGCCATACCGGTAACAATGTGGCGATGGACTCCTACGGGCCGATTTCGGATAATGCTAATGGCATCGGTGAGATGGCTTGGGGTCACCTGGACGATGAGGAGACGCGCCGCGCCCGCCAGGTGATGGCCGACCTGGATGCCGTGGGGAACACCACCAAAGCCATCACCAAGGGCATTGCTATTGCTTCGGCGGTGATCGCCGCGGTAAGTCTGTTTGCTTCGTATATAACCGATGTAGGACGAGTGCAGGCCTCTTTAGGGGTGCCGGTGCTTGAATCCATTCGTGTCTCCGAGACCAGTGTGTTCGTTGGGTTTTTGCTCGGCGGGGCCCTGCCCTGGTTGTTTAGTTCGCTTTCCATTCGTGCTGTGGCGCGCGCGGCCAGCGAGATCGTTCAGGAAGTGCGCCGCCAATTCCGCATTCCTGGGGTGATGGAGGGACGAGTTACCCCCGATTACGCCCGCGTGGTAGCCATCTCGACCACTTCAGCCCAAAAGGAGTTGATCCCACTCGCCGCGATTGCTGTGCTCACCCCTCTGCTGGTGGGGATGATCCTCGGGGTGGAGGCGCTGGGCGGCTTTCTGGCGGGGGTTATCCTTAGCGGACAATTGCTGGCGGTCTTTATGGCGAACGGTGGTGGGGCGTGGGATAACGCTAAGAAGGCCATCGAAGATGAGCCACGTGACTTGGAGAAGAACACCGGAAAGGGCTCGGAACGCCACAAAGCCAGTGTAGTGGGAGATACCGTGGGCGACCCGTTGAAGGATACCGCCGGTCCAGCCTTGAACCCGATGATTAAGGTGGTGAATTTGGTGTCGCTCTTGGCGGCCCCTATTCTGGTCTCATACGCCCATCTTGGAGTGATAGGGTGGCTGGTGGTGGGTCTGCTCGTGTTGGGTGTGATGTGGAGCATTGCCCGCAGCAAGAAGCCGGCCCCCAAGCTCAAAGCCGCAGAGCAAACGTTTGGGGATTGAGGTTAGGACGAGGGTTGAGGATAGAGGACTTGATAAACGTCCCGCAGGGTTCCAACCTGCGGGACGTTTTGGGTTTGGATAATTTGTTATATCTAATATATCATTTGAGCAATTGACAAACCAACTTGAGAAGGTTAAAATAATTCTTAGGAAACTCGATCCCGGCTACTCTCCAGCTGTAGTATTTTAGGGAGGTGCGCTTGCTAAGGGCGACGCTTTGGCTCCTTGGGAGGCCGCCCTCGTCCTGAATGTCCATGGATTGGCATAATTTAGAAATGTGACTCTGCGGTGAAGACGCTTTTCCCTCGCTTCGATATCCGTGTCGCCTTTCTTTATGCCCTTTTCGGAGGGCTGTGGATTCTGCTTTCCGACCGCTTGTTGTCCGTTCTGGTCAGCGACAACGAGCAACTTACTCGCCTGCAAACATTAAAGGGCTGGGGGTTTGTTGCGTTTAGCGTTCTGCTCATTTTCCTGCTCTTACGCCGTGAATTGGGGATTATCCGCCGCGCCGGCGAGGAGATTCAACGCCTCAATGCAGAACTAGAAGAACGTGTGCGCCAGCGCACCGCCGAGTTGCAACTCACCAACGAAGACTTGCAGACTTTTATCTACTCGCTTTCTCATGACCTCAAGGCGCCGCTGCGGGCGATTCAGGGTTTTGCCGATATTTTGCACCGCGAAGAGCGCTCCTCGCTGAGCAGTGATGGCCAGCGGTACTTGGATCACATCTGCAATGCTGCGCAGCGCATGGAGCTCATGATTGAAGCCTTGCTTTCGTACACCCGGCTGGGGCGCGCTTCTGGACGTTACCCGGTTGCGCTGAAGGATGTTTTCGACCAAGTGGCCGGCGACCTAAAAGATATTGTGGAAGAATGCCAAGGAAGCCTCCATATTCCTGCGCAGTTGCCCTCAGTATGGGGGGAGCCTACATTGCTGCGACAGATTTTCGCTAACCTGCTACAGAATGCGCTCCTCTACCGGCGGCCAGGTGTCCCTCCGACGGTCTGGGTGGAAGCTTGTCAACAAGGGAAGCAGATCACGGTTTCGATAAAGGATAATGGGATTGGCATACCCCAGGAATTTCACGAAAAGGTTTTTAACCCTTTCCAACGTTTGCATAGCGAGAAGGACTATCCCGGCACGGGGATTGGTTTGGCCATTGTGAAGAAAGCCGTCCAGCTGCTAGATGGCAAGGTTTGGTTGGAGTCAACGCCAGGAGAGGGTAGCACATTTTACGTGCAGCTTCCGGCGGTTATTCAGGATGGCGAAGGCTAGCCCTCCTAAGGTAATCTTTTTGGGGATGGTTCTCTTAGGAATGCCATGGGGCTCCGTGTGCGGAGAGCTTGGCGGGAGGCTTAAGTATGAGTGAGCAGATCCGTGTGCTGTACCTTGACGATAACCCTGCGGACCAAGATTTGGTTAAGAATTTACTGGAAAGAGAGGTTGAGGGTTTCCAAGTGAAGGGGATTGCTTCGCGTCAGGCTTTGGAGGAGGCCCTGGCGAGGGGGGATTTCGATGTGGTTGTCAGCGATGGCAATATTCTCGGTTATGAGGGATTGCAGGTGTTGGATGTCGTGCGCGCTCAAGCGCCTGCTGTGCCGCTCATCCTGCTCACCGGGAGCGGTTCGGAGGAGATGGCCGTGGAGGCGCTTAAAAAAAGGGGCTGCCGATTATGTATTGAAATCGCCGCGCCATTTGCGCCGTTTGCCGTTGGCCATTCGGAATGCCTTGGACGAAGTTCATTTAGCCCGCGAACGGGAAGCGCTATTGGAGCAACTGCGTTTGCAGAGTGCCGCGCTCCAGGCCGCTGGCGAAGCCGTGGTGATCACCGATCGCCAAGGGCGGGTGCAATGGGTGAACCCGGCATTCACGGCCCTGAGCGGTTACACCTTAGAGGAAGCCTACGGCCACTCTCTAAGGGAGTTGCAGCGCTTAGGTTATCACGACCCTTCTTTCTATGAAATTTTGGATCGGATTTTTGCCGAGGGTCAATCTTGGCGTGGGGAGACCGTCAACCGCCGCAAAGATGGCAGCCTTTACATCGAAGAACAGAGCATCACCCCTATCCGCGATGAGCGCGGTGAGATCACCCATTTCGTGTCCGTCAAGCAGGATGTATCGGAGCGCAAGCGAGGTGAGGAGTCTCTGCGCCGTCGTTTGCGCGAATTAGACCTAATCTCCGCGGTGAGTTACGCCCTGCGCACGGCAAACACCCCTCAGGAGATTTGGCCCCCCTGCTCGATCAGGTGCTGGAGAAGATGGAAGTAGAGGGGGCTGCGGTCGAAATCCTCAATTCAGATACCGGGGAGCTGATCACCGAGTTGGGAAAAGGGATATGGGAGCCGTTAACGGGTGAGATCATCCCACCCGGGCAGGGAATCAGCGCGGAATTGCTGATCACCCATCGCCCCTATCTCAACAATGAAGCTCGCCATGACCCACGTCTCTTTCGTCCAGAGACCTTTGGGGATTGCCGCGCCGCGATTGGGGTGCCGATGATGGTGAAAGGGCAGATTCGCGGCCTTTTGTGGGTGGGCAGCCGCCGTTCCTTAGATGAGGAGGACCTGCGCTTACTCACTACGGTGGGGGATATTGCCGCCAACACCTTACACCGCTTGGAGTTATACGACGAGGCCTTGCGCCATCTAAAATACATGCAGGCTTTGCACACGGTTGACCGGGCTATCTCCTCCAGTTTCGACTTGAACTTCGCCGCCGGTGTGGTGCTGGAGCAGTGCTTTTCCCTCCTTCAGGCGGACGCGGCGGGTTTGCTGCTTTTCGATCCCCTGATCTATGAGTTGGGATGTGTATTGGCGCGCGGTTTTCGCTCGGAGCGTTACCAGCAATTCCGCCTCTCGACCACGCGCTCGCCAGCGGGGCGTGCTATCCTGGAAGGACGGCCGCTCTTCTTCCCAAGGGTTGATGGGATGGTTCCCCCCTGCCCACGCCAGAGGCTGTTGGAGGAAGAAGGGATTGTGGCCTATTGGGTGGCCCCTCTCGTTGCCAAAGGCCAAGCCAAAGGGGTGCTCGAACTCTTCTACCGCAAGCCGACCAGTCCCAAGGCCGAGGACCTTCAATTCCTCGAAGGGCTTGCCCAACAAGCGGCGATTGCTGTGGATAACGCCCAACTGTTGAACCGCTTGCAACAGACGAACCTCGATCTTATGCTCGCCTACGATGCCACCATTGAAGGATGGTCGAAAGCGCTCGAGCTGCGCGACCGCGAAACGGAAGGCCATACCCAACGTGTGGTGGACTTGACGTTAGAAATTGCCCGGCGCATGGGGATGAGCGAGGAACAACTCGTCCATGTGCGACGTGGCGCTTTGTTGCATGATATAGGCAAGCTAGGCATCCCCGATTCGATCCTCTTCAAACCGGGGCCGTTGAGCGAAGGGGAATGGGCGGTGATGCATCAACATCCGGTGATGGCGCGTGATATGCTGGCGCCGATCCCCTACCTACAGCCGGCCATGGAGATTCCCTATTGCCACCATGAGTGCTGGGATGGCAGTGGCTATCCACGCGGCCTAAAGGGGGAGCAAATTCCCCTCTCGGCGCGCATTTTCGCCGTGGTGGATGTGTGGGACGCTCTCACTTCCGAACGGCCTTACCGTCCTGCATTTTCCAAGGTGGAGGCATTGGAGTACATTCGCGGGGAAGCGGGCAAACATTTCGACCCCCAGGTGGTGAAGGTCTTCTTAGAGGTGGTGCAAGGGAATGCCGGGTAGCCTTTAGAGGGGGGAAGGGTGGCGGATTTATCCAGGTGCTCGACGTGAAATCTTTGTGGTAGAGAACATACACAATACTCTCTGCCTCTCCAATTCGTCTCTTGACTCGTTAGAAAAACTGTGGTATCGTTAGCCTACCGACCATTCGGTAGGGAGCAGCGGTGCGCGACGATATCCTTTCGGCGGCAGCCCAAATTTTCAGTCAGAAGGGCTTCCATGCCACCTCTATGCAGGACATCGCCGAAGCGGTGCACCTGCAAAAGGCCAGCCTCTATCACCACATTTCCTCGAAGCAAGAGATTCTGGTTGGCGTGCTCGATTGGGCGCTCGATTTGCTCATCGAGCGCTTAGAGGGGGTATTGAGACAACCTCTGCCCATCGAAGAAAAGCTGCGTCAAGCCATTGAAGTGCACCTCACTACGTTGTTGGAGCGGCGGGACTTAGCGGCGGTTCTGCTATTGGAGCACCGCTCGCTCAGCCCGGAATTTCGCGCCCAACATATCCCCCGCCGCGACCGCTATGAAAACCTGTGGCGCGATCTGATCGCCGATGGGTTGAGAGAGGGCCTCTTTCGCCCATGCTCGGCCGGCATGGCTGCCAAAGCGCTCTTGGGAGTGATGAACTGGAGCATTACCTGGTACCGCCCGGACGGCCCTTGCACCCCCCCAAGAGATCGCTGCTCAATTTGCCGATCTTTTCCTGAACGGCCTGCTGACGCGGCCTTCCGACTGAGACGTTGAAGTAGAGAGGCGAGCGACGGGATGCGAGAGGTGCAAGAGTTCCGAAGCGCCGGCGGAGCGCAGGTCTTTCAAATCCCGTTGCGCCTGTTTCCCGGTTTGGGGGAGGAGTTTGCCAGTTTACAGGGCTATGTTTACCTGGTTTTGGCGGATGGGGAAGAGGGACCCTATCGCGCCTTGATTGATGCCGGGAGTGGCCTAGGCGATTCTAACCCTGACTTGGAAGCAGGTTTGGCCGCAGTCTCTCAACGCTTAGGGCGCCCTTTGGGCTTGGCCGATCTCACCCACATTCTAATCACCCATGCTCACATTGACCATTTCGGTGGCCTTACTTACCTAGAAGAACGCACTCCTGCCCACATTGGGGTGCACGAGTTAGACCTGCGGGTGCTCACGAATTACGAGGAACGCCTAACCCTGGTCTCTCGTCGTTTGGAGGAGTTTCTTATTGAAGCCGGGGTGGGGGCGGAAACGCGCCGCCAATTGCTCGATCTGTACCTGCTGAGCAAGCGCGTCTTTCGTTCCGTGCGGGTGGATTTCACCTATGAGGCCGTCGGCATGCGTTTGGGGCCATTTGAGTTCTTGCATGTGCCTGGGCATTGCGCTGGCCATGTCGTTATTCGCTTGGACGATCTCCTTTTCAGCGGCGATCATGTGCTTCACGATACCAGCCCTCACCAAGCGCCGGAACAAATCACCCTCTCGACAGGCTTGGAGCACTATTTACAATCCTTGCGCTTGTTGCGCCGCTATGTGCAAGGGTTAACCACCCCCATCCGACTCACCTTTGGCGGCCATGAGGCGCCCATCACGAATTTGTTGGAACGCCTCGATCAGCTGGAGGTGTGGCATCGTCAGCGTCTGGTGCAGACGCTGCAATTCCTGGCAACCCCGCATACGATCCAGGAGGTTTCACGCGCCCTCTTTGGAGAGGTGCGCGGCTATAACGTCCTGTTAGCCCTGGAAGAAGCCGGAGCGCATGTGGAATATCTCTATCATCGAGGTCTGCTGGCGATTGAAAACCTGCAGGAATTGGAGCAGGCGAATGCGCCCTGTCCCATCTATTACCGGTGTTTGCCTTGTCGCTCAGAGGGTGCTTGGGAAACCGAAGCTGTTCTTCGGATAGGGAAAGCGTCGCCTGGATAGTTTCGCTCGCCGAAGCACGGGCAGAGAATTAACCGGAAGGAGGATGCCATGTATTCGTTTGACCCCACAGAAGAACAACAAATGCTGGTGGACGCCATAAAACGCTACGCGGCCAACGATCTGCGTCCCAAGATGCGCGATGCCGAGGAGGAAGGCCACCTACCACCCAAGTTAATCGAGAAAGGATGGGAATTGGGCATTGTGCAGGCCTCCATCCCAGAAGCGTTTGGCGGCTTTGGGGAACGCTCGGCGGTGACCGGTGTGCTGGCAGTGGAGGAATTGGCCTATGGCGATTTGGCCGGAGGCTTGGCGGTGATGACCCCGGCCCTGTTCGCCATGCCCATCCTCATCGGGGGCAGCGAGGAACAGAAAGCGCAATGGTTACCGGATATTGCCGCGGGGGAGTGGCAACCCTTCACGGCAGCTTTCATCGAACCCGATTTCGATTTTGACCCCAACGCCATGCGCACGCGGGCGATCTCCCAAGGGGATGAGTATGTGATCACGGGTAAAAAGACTTACGTGCCCTACGCTGCAGAGGCCGAGGCGATGCTGGTCTATGCCCATTTGGATGAGGGCGGCGATGGGCGCACCCAAGCCTTTATCGTTCCGAAGGGGACTCCGGGCTTGGAAATTGGTGAACGCCAGAAGACCCTGGGTTTGAACGCCTTGCCGCTCTATCCAATAACCCTGAATGAAGTACGCCTGCCGAAGGAGAACCGCTTGGGTGGCCCGGCTGGCCACGATTTTGAGCCGATTTTGGCGGCTAAGCGCGTTGCCTTGACGGCGATGGCCGTGGGGATGTCAAAAGCGGCGTTGGATTATGCCATCGAGTACGCCAAGGAGCGCGAGGTCTTCGGCGTCAAAGTGGCCCAAAAGCAGGCTATCGCTTTCATGCTGGCCGAGATGGCTGTAGAGATCGAAGCGGTGCGTCTGCTCGGCTGGGAAGCGGCCTGGATGCTGGATGTGGGCAAGCCGGAGGCCTATAAAGAAGCCTACCTGGCTCTCACCGGGGCGGTGGACATGGCTATGATGGTTACCGACCGCGCCGTGCAAGTATTGGGTGGCTATGGTTATATTCGTGAATACCCCACCGAACTGTGGATGCGCAACGGTCGCGGCATCGCTGCCCTGAACGGGCTGGCGATTGTATGAGCCGCCGGTTGTACCCCTCGCTTGGAGGTTACCATGATCGAGTTTGAACCCCCAAAACCGATTCAAATGCTGAGCAACGCCCTCGAAACCGTGGCGGTAAACATGATGCGCCCGGTCTCGCGCTATTTCGATGAGCATGAACACGAGATTCCTTGGGATTACATCAACTTTATGCACATGGCGATGCGCCAAACCGGCGCCGGGTCGCTCGCTCCACCGGAGCGTAAGGAGAAGGCCGGCGAGGAGCCCAAAGAAAAGCGACCGCCTATCGGTTACCAGCAATTGGCTTTTACCTTGGAAATCCTTTCCTGGGGTGACTGCGGCATCTACCTGACCACGCCGGGTGGCGGGCTGGGGGCAGCAGCCATTGAAGCTGCCGGAACTCCGGAACAAAAGCAGAAATTCCTGGCGCGCTTCAAGACGGATAAACCCACCTTTGGCGCCATGGCGATGACCGAGCCTCAAGCCGGTTCGGATACTTCCGCCATACGCACCACTGCCGTGCTCGACCCAGAGACAAAGGAGTGGATCCTCAACGGCGAGAAGATTTTTGTCACCGCCGGCCACAAAGCGCTCTGCGAGAGCGACGGCCTGGTGGTGGTGTGGGCGACCATAGACCCCAGCGCCGGGCGGGCCGGTATGCGCGCCTTTGTGGTGCCGGCCGGCACTCCAGGGGTGAAAGTGACCAAGCTCGAACACAAGATGGGCATTCGCGCCAGCGACACCGCCTCCATCGTTTTGGAAAACGCTCGCGTGCCCTTCGACCATATTCTAGGCAGCGCCGAGGTGGTCAAACCCAGCGAGACGACCACGAAAGGCTTCAAAGGCGCTATGGCGACCTTCGATGCCACCCGCCCCCTAGTAGCGGCCTCGGCGGTGGGTGTGGCGCGTGCAGCCTTAGAGGAACTCAAAAAAATGCTCGCCGAGCGGGGTGTTGAGATTCGCTACGGGTTGCCGCGCCAGAAGATGACCGCCATCGAGCGTGAAATCATGGACATGGAGATGATGCTACGCTCTACCTGGCTGCTGGTGCTCAAGGCGGTTTGGATGGCGGATAACAGGATGGCCAATTCGAAAGAGGCCTCCATGGCCAAGGTGCGCGCCGGCGATGTGGTTACCAAAATCACCCAGCGGGCGGTGGAAATCTTGGGACCGCTGGGCTTCAGCCGCGAATACTTGCTGGAGAAGTGGTTCCGCGATGCCAAGATCAGTGACATCTACGAAGGGACCGGCCAGATCAATCGCCTGATCGTCGCCCGCCACATTTTGGGTTACACCGGGCGCGAGCTGCGTTAGGCGTAGTTCCTGCCGCTGCGGCAGCCTGTTGTGTGCTGCGGGCCGAAGAGGGCTTGTTCCGCACCTTAACAATTTGAGGCTTATGTGGGAGGGGAGCCCCCTATGGGGTGGTTTGCCGGCGGCTTTTCGGAAGCCGGCGTAGAGAAAAGGGTGTTCAATAGACCTTGACCGCCTTTTGGGCTGCCATTAAACTATCCCTATCGGCGTTTGTTCCTGGCGGTTGACAGTTTTCCTGGGTAGGCACGACCCTTGCACCATGGATTGCGGTCACCAGGGGTGGTGGTCCGGACGCCGTATGGTAACCGCCAAGGTCCTATACAAGGAGAGAGAGATGCACGCACGAACCGGCTCGCTCAAGGTCATCCCTTTTCTGCTCAGCGCATTTGTTCTTTCGGGTTGCTTGGGGTTCATAACAACACCGAGCAGCCCACCGCCCACGGAAGGCATTGCCGAAGCGCTGCTGGCCTACACCCAAGCTGCAGAGACGATTAGCGCAGAATTGACCTTAAACGCCCCTGCTCCTGAAACCGCCACGGCCACCCCCACCGAAGTGGAAGAGACTTTGCCGCCCACGAGCACTCCGCTACCCACGAATACCCCGCTGCCGAGCGATACCCCCACCCCCATCGAATCGCCGACGCCGCCGGTCACCGATACCCCGACCTTCACCCCTGAGCCGGCCTGGCAACTGCTCTGGAGCGATGACTTCACCAGCGGTCGTTTTTGGAGCACAGAGCGTGGGGATACCTTCCGCCTGTTCTACAGCGCCGGTGGCTACTCGATCGCCAGCAACGTGGTGGATGAGATCGTCTTCAGCGTACGCACCGAAGCGCTGGCCAACGTGCGTTTGGAGGTGATTGCCCAATGGAAGGAAGGCCCCTTCGATACCTACTACGGTTTGATCTGCCATTTCCTCAACGGCGGGAATTACTATCTGTTGGCGGTTGGGGCGGATGGTTGGTATGGCATCTTAAAAAAGATGAATTCGCGCATCTCCGCGCTCACCGAAGGGATGGATGCCAGTGGGGTGGTCTACGCCGGTTCAGCGCCGAATACCTTGAGAGCCGATTGCGTTAACGGCAACCTGACGCTATGGGTCAACGGAGTGCCGATCGCCACCGCCCGCGATTTGAGTTTTACCGCCGGGATGGTCGGCTTGGGGGTGGGAGCGCGCAAGAAGAGCGGTGTGCAGGTGATTTTCGACGATTTCATGGTGTATACGCTAGCCAAGCGTTAGGTCCCTTTCTCGTATAGCCTTCTGTTTCCTGTCCCTGCCCAACCCTAGCGGTGGGGAGGGACGGAAGGCATGCCCCCTACACAGTCCCTAACTGAGTAGATTCAAGGGTTTTTCCTCCCCTGGAGATCGAGGCGGAGGAAAGACCCCTTGCCTTCTGCCTTGCGAGCGCAGAGGGAAAACGGGTTGATTGGGTTGCAATTCGCCGGTTTCGGCAATCCTTTGGAGGCGGCCGTACGGCCGATTGGATGGTCAAAGCCAGGCAAGATTGGCGCAATAAAGCGAAAGGAGGTCCCATGAAGTACACCTTTCATCGTGCGGTGGTGATCGGGGGCGGGGACGATGGGGGGAGGACTGGCGGCGCTGCTGGCGAACGCTGGCGTGCCTACCACATTGTTGGACATCGTCCCCAACAAGTTGACTGCGGAGGAGGAAAAGCAAGGCCTCACGCTGACTGACCCGCAGGTGCGCAATCGCCTTGCGCGGGAGGGGTTGGAGCGGGCGGTGAAGGCTAGGCCAGCGGCGTTCCTCACCGCCGATCATGCTGCCCTGGTGCGCATTGGAAACTTAGAGGACGATTTCGATAGCGTCGCCCAGGCAGATTGGATCATCGAGGCGGTAGTCGAACGCTTAGACATCAAGCAGCAACTCATGGCGCGCATTGATGCGGTGCGCAAACCGACCGCCATTGTTAGCACGAACACTTCCGGCATACCGGTCTCCCAGATTGCCCAAGGGCGGTCGGAATCCTTCCGCCAGCATTTCCTCGGCACTCACTTCTTCAACCCGCCGCGCTACCTGAAACTGTTGGAGGTCATTCCCACGGCGGATACTCTTCCTGAAGTGGTGGAGGCGATCAGCCGCTTCGCCGAGTTCCGCTTGGGCAAGGGGGTAGTACCCTGCAAAGATACCCCCAACTTCATCGCCAACCGCATTGCCTTTGGCAGCGCAGCGTTCGCCTTGGATTACATCTTAGAGCACAATTACACTGTTGAGGAAGTGGATGCCATCACCGGCCCGCCGATTGGCAATCCCAAGACGGCTACCTTCCGTCTGATTGACCTGGTGGGTATTGACGTCTGGGATCATGTGGGTAAGAACCTGGCGCCGGCCATTCCCCACGATGCGCATGCTTTGAAGTATTTGGGGTCGGAGCGGGTCAACCGCCTGATTGCTACCTTGGTGGGGCGCGGTTCGTTGGGCACCAAGAGCAAAGAGGGCTTCTATAAGGAAGTGCGCACTGAGGATGGGGGCAAGGAGTTCTGGGCGCTCAACCTGCAAACCTTGGAGTACGAACCCCCACAAAAAGTGCGCTTCGAGTCGATTGGCAAAGTGAAGGATATGGAGAAGTTAGGCGACCGGCTGAAGGTGCTGCTGCAGGCCGAAGATCGTGCTGGCCAACTGGTGCGCGCCCTCACCTATCAATCCTTCGCTTATGCTTCGGAGCGCATACCTGAAATCGCCGATACCCCCAAACCGATTGACGATGCCATGCGCTGGGGCTTCGGAAGAGAGGCCGGCCCCTTCGAGACATGGGATATGCTTGGCGTAGCAGAAACCGCCGCGGCCATGCGTCAGGCAGGCTTTCCCCCCGCCCCTTGGGTGGATGATATGCTCGCAGCCGGTTTCCCGACTTTCTACGAGTACCGCAACGGCAGCAAAGTGGGGGTATACGAACCGGCTAAACGCGCCTACCAGCCTATCCCCAAGCCGGTGGGCATGGTGCTGCTCACGGAGTTGAAGGCGGCGAACAAGGTACTGGCCCGCAACCCGGGCGCCGACCTGATTGACCTGGGAGATGGGGTGCTCTGCGTCGAGTTCCACACCAAGATGAACGCCTTGGATGTGGATATCTTCGACATCATCCGTCAAGGGCTGGACCGCACCGAGAAGGAGTTCGAGGCGCTGGTTATCGGAAACGAAGCGGAGAATTTCAGCGCCGGCGCCAACCTCTTCCTCATCGTGATGAACGCCCAGAGCGGCCAATGGGAGCAGCTGGACGGGCTGGTGAAGAGCATGCAGGACATGCTCATGCGCATACGCTACTTCCCGAAACCGGTGGTGATTGCCCCGGCGGGCTTGGCTTTGGGCGGCGGCAGTGAGGTGATCATGAGCGCCAGCCGGGTGGTGGCCGCTTCGGAGCTCTACGCCGGCCTGGTGGAGATCGGGGCGGGAGTCATTCCGGCCGGCAGCGGCACAAAAGAGATGATGCGGTCGCGTTATCAACCCGCCATGCGCACTCAGAACGCCTTGGTTTTGCCCTATCTCCAACGCGTCTTCGAGCAGATTGGTATGGCGAAGGTGGCTACCAGTGCCGAGGAGGCGCGCCAAATGGGTATCCTCGGCCCTGCCGATGTGGTCACTCTCAACCGCGACCTGTTGCTCACCCTGGCCAAGCAGGAGGCACTGCATATGGTGGCCAGCGGCTATCGCCCGCCCCTGCCGGAGAAGATCTACGCGGCCGGGCGAGACGCCTTGGCGGCGCTGCAGGTGGCGATTTACATGATGCAGCAGGGCGGTTATATCACCGAATACGAATCGGTGATCGCCAACAAATTGGCCTACGTGCTCACAGGTGGCGATCTGAGCAGCCCCACCTGGGTGGATGAGCAGTACATCCTGGACTTGGAGCGGGAGGCCTTCCTCTCCTTGTGTGGCAATGAGAAGACCCAACAGCGCATGTGGAACTTGCTACAAACCGGCAAGGTCCTTAGGAACTAAGAGAGCCGCCGGTCCTCTGGCGGTGAGAGCCGGCAGAGGACCTGTTGGATGCGACCTATGGAGGTAATCGTATGAACTACTCCGATCCCACTCGTGAACCCGTTATTGTGGCGGCCGCGCGCACGGCGGTGGGACGAGCCAAGCGCGGCAGTTTGGCCACCGTCCGCCCGGATGAACTGGCGGCTGCGGTGGTGCGCGATGTGCTGCAGCGTGCCCCGGCTCTTGACCCCGCTGAAGTGGATGATGTCATCCTAGGATGCGCTTTCCCTGAGGGCGAGCAGGGGATGAACATGAGTCGCCTGGTGGCGTTGCGAGCCGGTTTGCCTAACTCCGTGCCTGCCGAGACGATCAACCGCTTTTGCTCTTCGGGGTTGCAGAGCATTGCCCACGCGGCCTTCGCCATCATGGCCGGCCAAATGCAAGTGGCTATCGCCGGCGGCACCGAATCCATGAGTATGGTGCCGATGACCGGTTTTAAGTTCGCTCCCATGCCCTACCTGGCGGAAAATATGCCCTCCGCATTCACCAGCATGGGCCTGACCGCGGAGAATGTAGCGGCGAAATACGGCGTCAGCCGCGCCGACCAAGACGAATTCGCCCTGCGTAGCCATCAACGGGCGGTGGCTGCGGTGGAGAGCGGCCTCTTCGACCCGGAGATCACGCCGGTGGAGGTGCGCATTATCGAACCCGGCGGGGATGGTTCGCGTCGGGAAAAGACCTTCGTCTTCAAGCGGGATGAAGGGCCCCGCGCCGACACCAGCCTCGAAGCTCTGGCCAAACTCAAGCCGGCCTTTCGCGAGGGCGGCACGGTAACCGCTGGCAATTCCTCGCAGATGTCCGATGGCGCCGCCGCAGTGATCATCATGTCGCGGGCGAAGGCCGAAGCGTTGGGGTTGAAGCCGTTGGTGCGCTTCGTTTCGTTTGCGGTAGGCGGCGTCCCTCCGGAGATCATGGGCATGGGGCCGGTGGTGGCTGTGCCAAAGGCGTTGAAATTGGCCGGTCTTTCGCTGAAAGATATCGGGCTTATCGAATTGAATGAAGCCTTCGCTGCCCAAAGCGTGGCGGTGATGCGCGAACTCAACCTGAATCCGGAAATCACCAATGTGAACGGTGGCGCTATTGCTTTGGGGCATCCCTTGGGGTGCACCGGTGCCAAATTGACCACCCAGTTGATTTACGAGATGAAGCGCCGTCAGGTACAATTTGGGATGGTGACCATGTGCATCGGTGGCGGCATGGGCGCGGCCGGCATTTTCGAGAATTTGAACTGAGAAGGAGCGAAGACTATGGCAGATATTCCCGTTAAAACCCTAATCTATAATCACGAGAAGTACTTCCTACCCGAGGCAGCGGCCGGGGTACAGGCGATCATCCAATATCGTCTGACCGGCGAGGAAGGGGGGGATTACATCATTGACATTCGCGAGGGGCGCTGCAAAGTGACCGAGGGAGTGGCCGAGCAACCCACGGTGACCATCACCGCCGATGCCCGCGATTTCGCCGATGTGCTCCTCGGCCGTGCCAACGGAATGCAGTACTTCATGCAGGGGAAGATTCGCCTGGCCGGCGATTTGAACCTGGCCATGAAACTCACCACCTTCTTCAAGATGAGTGGGCAGTAAAGCGGCCTTCGCTGCGAATTGCCCAGAAGAAACCTCGCAGGGAGCTGCCGGCTCCCTGCGAGTTATTTTTGAGAATAAGGGCCGCTTTGTGAGTCACCCTCCCAATCCCAGGGCAAAATCGTGAATGGCCGGGTAAACGTATTTGAAGAAGTAGTTGAGGAATAAAGAAAGTATAAGAACCCAAAAAAGACATCCCACTATTCCAAGCAGCCCTCTGATGTAAACCCCGAACGCTGTCAGCCTGGGTTGAACGGCGTCGGAGAAGGTGTTCATCGGTCGGAACATGTCTCCACGTCGGGCAAACCCCTCGCGAATTCGACCCGAAATGAAACCGAAAATAAGGGCGAAGATCAATCCTGTAACAAAACCGCATTGGAACGGATCTTGCATGGCTTCCCTACTGTGGATCTCTTGTCTGCGAGGCAAAATCCTTGACGAACGTCGAGGGCCGTGATAGAATTAATGCGAACATAAGTTCTGTTTATTAAATCTTAATATCTCGATGTTTATAGACACCTTGCTTGCTATCGGCTCTTGTTTCGATTGGGCGACTCCCGCGCTCGCCTTTGTTCAAGACCAGTTGTTTGGGCCACCCGCCTACTTTGGCGTGGCCACGAATCCTGTGTATGGAAGAGGCGAGATCAAACGCTTGTTGAAGCATTATGGCATTCGCGTGTGGGGGGTGATGTATAACTTCAAGGGCGATTTGCTGATGCTCACAACGCCACAAGATCGGGCGAACTTAGCCTATTCGATTATGGTTCAGGCTGGTGTGCCGGTCCTCTACGCCCCACGCGGGGTAACGGCCTCCTTAGTATTCGAATGGAATGGTCAACTGTGGTATTTGGGCGACTAGCCACCCCCTCACTCGGCGAGAAGCGAGGCTGTGTCCTAGTCGGATGGCGTTGGTTGTCTTTGATTATAGATTATATCATAGGAGTGGCGTTTTACTCCCTTTTAATCACGGCAGAAACTACCCGTTCGGTGTGCGAATCGTAATCCGGCAGGATGCGCTCGTAGGCGCTGGTCATCAGTGGTGAGGAGATCATGAAATCCGCCGAGGCGCGGTTGCAGGCTACGGGGATGTTCCACACCACGGCGATGCGCAGCAAGGCTTTGATGTCCGGGTCGTGGGGCAGGGGTTCAAGCGGGTCCCAGAAGAAGATTAGGAAGTCTATGTTTCCTTCAGCGATCATAGCCCCGATCTGCTGATCTCCGCCCAAGGGGCCGCTTTTGAGTTTGATCACTGGGAGATCGAGCGCTTCCTCAAGCAGGCGGCCGGTAGTGCCGGTGGCGTAGAGTTCGTGCTGCGCCAACAGGTCACGGTTAAAGCGCGCCCACTCCAGCAGGTCGCGCTTTTTGTTATCGTGTGCTACCAGGGCGATGTGTTTCTTGGGTTGAGTAAGGATGGCTTCTGGTTCGTCCATAGGCTCCTCATGGCTATTTCTTTATTGTAGAGACCCGTTGTTTCCTGGCCTGAGCGTCAGCCGCGTGGGGGCAACGCCAGAGAGATGCCGGCGCCTCGCAAGGCCTCCAGGGCGGTTTGGCGCAAGGCCTGCTCCACGGCGGGACGCCTTTCAGGACGGGTGCGGGCGCTTATGCGTACCTGAACCGCCCAATCGCTCAGCGCCTGCCACCCCTGCACCTGGGGTGTGTCCAGCAGGTCGGCACCTAGGTGTTCGTCGTGCTCCAGTCGTTGGGCAGCTTCTTGAAGGATCGGCAGCGCTTGGGCCAGGTTCGCATCCAGCGGTAGGTTTAGGTCCACCCAAGCCAAGGCCCAATCGCGTGAGGCATTGGTCACCAGCCGTACTTCTCCGTTGGGGATGAAATGCAAGCGGCCGCTGAAATCGCGCAACACGGTCAGCCGCAGAGTGAGGCGCTCCACGCTACCGCTGACCCCTTGAATGGTCACCGTTTCGCCCACGGTGTACTGATCCTCGATGAGGATCATCAGGCCGGCCACATAGTCGCGGATAAGGGTTTGTGCTCCTAAAGAGAGCGCTAGCCCTACCAAGCCCAAACTGGCGAGGAGCGGCGCCACGTTGACCCCTAAGGCACTCAAGGCGCTGATCAGCGCCAAAGCGATAACCACCGCTCGCAAGGTTTGGTTCCCTGCCCCAATAAGCGTCCTCAATCGTGCCCGGCGCTCGTTGATGCGCGGCAGCGACTCCAAACGGCGCAGCAGGCTGCGTTCGAGAGCACCGATCGCTCCTAAAGCCAGCAAAGCGCTAAGGGCGATGGCCCCCACCCGCAGAGCCATTTCGAGAGGCTTGCTCCATTCGACGGTCATCGGCTGCACAAGGATATTATATCGAACACGGCGGCCTCCGATGGTTTGGAGAACAACCCTCTCTAGTTTATGGCAGGCTTAAAGTGGCGCTCCACTCATTGACGAGTCTCCCGATCGCTGCTATGATGTAACCTCAGCATGGATGGACAAGGAAAACCCTTCCGCAGGCCAACCTTAGCGCTCAGCCGTGTCTTGCGCCCATACTTGATTTGGCTGCGCCCGGGACTGGGGGTAAAACGTTGGTTCCTCATCACTCTCCTAGGCATCACCATGTTGGCGGTTGGCTTCGCCATTTTTATTTTGGATGTTTACCGCACGGCGCCAGAAACCTGGTGGCTGCCCTTGATTTCGGCGGCCTCGTTGCGTTTTTTGCCACGCCTGCTACGTGTGTTGATCTTTGGTGGCATCGGTCTGGGGTTGATTTGGGTGGGCATTTGGGAATTGAATCGCTCGATCATCAGCCCCTTCCTGCGCCCTGGGGCCAGCCTGGCCGATACCCTTCAGCGCCACCGTTTGCGCGAGCGCGGCCCGCGCATCGTGGCACTGGGAGGAGGCCACGGTTTGGCTACCCTATTGCGCGGCTTGAAAGAGTATTCTTACAATATCACAGCCATTGTGACCGTGGCTGATGACGGCGGCTCTTCGGGACGCCTGCGGCGCGGCTTGGGGATTCTGCCGCCGGGCGACATCCGCAATTGCTTGGCGGCGCTCTCGGATAACGAGGCGCTGCTCACCCAATTGTTCCAGTACCGCTTCCCCGATGGCGAAGGCTGCCTGGATGGGCACTCCTTCGGCAATCTGTTCATCACCGCCTTGGCAGAAATCACCGGCAGTTTTGAGAACGCGGTCTTTGAGTCGGGGCGAGTGCTGGCTGTGCGCGGACGGGTGTTGCCTTCCACCCTGGTGGATGTGAAGTTGATGGCCGACGTTTCCTTGCCCCATCTGGTCAACGAGGTGCGCGTCCATGGGGAGAGTCAAATCCCTAAATACAACGGCCAGGTGCGCCGCCTGTGGCTGGAACCGAGCAATCCGCCGGCTTTTCCCCAGGCCATCCAAGCCATCCTCGCTGCGGAGCTCATCGTCATTGGGCCGGGCAGCCTCTACACCAGCATCTTGCCCAATCTTCTGGTGCCGGAGCTGTGTGAGGCGATCCGGGCAAGCCGGGCTTTAAAGATCTACGTCTGCAATTTGGCCTCTGAGCGCGGCGAGACGGGCAGCTATACGGCCGGCGACCATATACGCGCCATTGAAGAACACGTGCACGGCCGCCTTTTTGATATTGCGATTGTGAACACCAACTTCGAACCGAAACTGCCGCCAGGGGTAGAATGGGTGCGTCCCGAGCCGGGCCTGGAAAACGAATATGCCCTTTATCAAGGGGACTTGGTGGACTCGCTCTATCCCTGGCGCCATGAGGCACGCAAATTGGCCAAAGTCATCCTGGATTTGTATCAAGAACGCACCGGCCCTCTGGTAGAATAGGGCGGATTGCGAGTGCACCGCTCGCCGAAAAACAAACCAAACGACCAACAAACCCTAGAGTTCATGGAGGCAAAAATGACAGTCAAAGTTGGGATTAACGGATTTGGGCGCATTGGGCGCCAAGTGTTGAAGGCGATCCGAGACTACCATGCCGATACCTTGGAAGTGGTCGCCTTCAACGATATCGGTGACCTGAAGACCATGGCCCACCTGCTCAAATATGACTCAAACTATGGGCGTTTTAATGCTCCGGTCGAAGTGGGTGAGGACGCTCTCTATATTGATGGCAAACCGATCAAAGCCTTCAAGGAAACCGACCCAGCGAATATCCCCTGGGGCGACCTAGGGGTGGAGATCGTCATCGAGAGCACGGGGGTGTTCACCGTCAAAAGCGATGGCATCAATAAGAAGGGTAAAATGGTCAAGGGTGCCGAGAACCACATCACCAAGGGCGGGGCCAAGAAGGTGATCATCACCGCCCCAGCCGAAGGCGAGGATTTGACCATTGTGCTTGGGGTGAATGAACACATGTACGACCCTGCCAAGCACCACGTGGTCTCGAACGCATCCTGCACCACGAATGGTTTGGCACCGGCTGTGAAGGTGATTCACGAGAAATACGGGGTGGTGCGCGGCTTCATGACCACCATCCATGCCTACACCAATGACCAGCGCATATTGGACCTGCCCCATAGTGACCTACGGCGCGCGCGGGCGGCTGCTATGAGCATCATTCCTACTACCACCGGCGCCGCAAAAGCCATCAAACTGGTCATCCCGGAACTGGCCGGCAAGCTGGATGGCTATGCTTTGCGTGTACCCATCTCCACCGTCTCGGTGATTGACTTGACCGCTGAACTGGCCAAGCCGACCACCACCGAGCAACTGCGCCAAGATTTTCGCGAGGCTGCCGCCGGCCCTCTGAAGGGTATTTTGGGCGCCGAGGATGAACCGCTGGTGAGCATTGACTACAAGGGTGACCCGCGCAGCTCCATCGTGGACCTGCCTTTCACCTCGGTGTTGGGCAAGGAGGCCGGCACCCTGGTGAAGGTGGTCGCCTGGTATGACAACGAATGGGGCTACTCGGTGCGCACCGCCGACCTGGCTGCCCTAATGGCGAAATCGCTATAAACATTCCCTGACGTTCAGCTACTCTCATGCCATTGAAACCCATCAGGACGGGCGCAAAGCCCGTCCTGATGTGGACGGAGGTTCAAAATGTTCAACAAAAAACTGGTCACCGATATTGATGTGAAAGGCAAGCGCGTGTTGGTGCGGGTGGATTTCAACGTGCCTATCAAGGATGGCAAGGTGGCCGATGATACGCGCATTGTGGCAGCCTTGCCTACGATCAAATACCTCTTGGAGCAAGGAGCCGCAGTGATCCTTTGTTCCCACCTTGGTCGGCCAAAAGAGGGCCCTGACCCACAATACTCGATGAGACCGACGGCCGAACGCTTGAGCGAACTGCTAGGGCAGCCGGTGGCATTTAGCGAAGAGTGCGTTGGGCCGGTGGCCGAGGCACACGCCAAGGCGCTGCAGCCGGGTCAGGTGCTCGTCTTGGAAAACACCCGCTTTTATAAAGGCGAGACCAAGAACGACCCGGAGATGGCGCGGCAGTTGGCGGCTCTGGCCGACATCTACGTGAACGATGCCTTCGGGTCCGCCCATCGGGCTCACGCCTCAACAGAAGGGGTGGCGCACTACTTGCCGGCCGTGGCCGGTTTCCTGATGGAAAAGGAGATCAAGTACCTGGGTGAGGCCATCGCCAACCCCAAACGCCCCTTTGTAGCCATTTTAGGCGGGGCAAAAATTGTGGATAAGATCGGCGTCATCCGCAACTTGCTTACCAAAGCCGATGCGGTGCTCATCGGTGGGGGTATGGCGAACACCTTCTTCAAGGCTCAAGGGTATCCCATGGGTGACTCACTGGTGGATGATGAGGCCTTGGAGACAGCCAAAGAACTGCTCCAGCAGGGCGGAGAGCGCTTGCGCTTGCCGCTCGATTTGGTGATTGCGGATAGTTTCAGCAACGAGGCCCGAACTCAGGTGATCCCTGTGGGACCGATCCCCGAGGGTTGGCGTGCCTTGGATATTGGCCCCCAGACGGTAGAAGCCTACCGCAAGGTGATCCTAGGCGCCGGCACTGTGGTATGGAACGGCCCGATGGGTGTGTTCGAGATGCCCAATTTCGCCAAGGGCACCTTTGGGGTGGCCCAGGCAGTGGCCGATAGCGGCGCGGTCTCCATCGTGGGGGGCGGGGATTCGGTTTCAGCCATTAATCAATCGGGCTTGAGTGATAAGATCACGCACATTTCCACCGGCGGAGGTGCCTCGCTGGAGATGCTTGAAGGGCTGACTCTGCCTGGGGTGGCCGCCTTGTTGGATAGATAGGGTTCGCTCCTTACTCAATTATAAAAATTGGGGGCGCTGCAGACCGTTGGCGGATTTGAGGGCACCGGAGGTGTGCGCTCCGCTGCCCTCTTCCAAGCCTGAGACGGACGAAGCGCCCCTTATCTTCTCAAACTTTTCGGGTGTGGAGATGCGCAAACCCTTTGTAGCCGGCAACTGGAAAATGTATAAAACCGTGGCCGAAGCCCGCCACCTTGTGGCAGAGATGGTGCCGGGCTTGCAGGCGGTTTCTACGGTAGAGAAAGTGCTTTGCCCCCCTTTCACGGCGCTCTTAGCTGTGGCGGCTCTGCTGGAAGGTAGCGAGATAGGGCTCGGCGCCCAGAACGTGCATTGGGAACTGGCGGGCGCCTTCACCGGCGAGATCTCTCCGCTCATGGTGGCCGAGTTCTGTCGCTACGTGATCATCGGGCACTCGGAGCGGCGCACCTATTTCGGAGAGAGCGACGAGATCGTTAACCGTAAGGTTCAGGCAGCGCTTAGCCAGGGGCTTATCCCCATCCTGTGCGTGGGCGAGACCCTCCAGGAGCGAGAGAGCGGCCAGACGAGCGCGGTCGTGGCGCGGCAGCTGCGGCGTGCCTTGAACGGCGTGGAGCAGGCGGTTGCCCAAAGCGGCGCCAATGCGCTGGTCATTGCCTATGAACCGGTATGGGCGATCGGCACGGGGCGTCCGTCCACCCCAGAAGGGGCGGCGCGCGTAGTCGCCGAGGTGATTCGCCCCACCTTGGCAGAGCAGTTTGGCGAGGTCGTTGCTCAGGGGATGCGCGTGCTTTACGGCGGTTCGGTGACTGCGGCGAACGCTTCCCAGTTCTTCGCCGAGGCGGAAATTGACGGCGCGTTAGTGGGCGGCGCCAGTTTGAAGGCCGAGGAGTTCGTCGCCATCGTGCGCGCCGCAGCACTTTGAGTTCGGGTGGTGGCGAGTTTCACAGACCCTGCCTTGTGGGGGTGGTTGCTCACCCTGGGGTTGCTCATTCCCCTGGTTTGGTTTCAACGGCGCTTGCATGGGGAGGTGCAAGCGGTTTTTTTTGGTGCTGACGCGCAGTCGAGAAGTAGCCATATTTCTTTTTGCTTTGCTTTTCTTCCCCGGCGTATTGCTTCATGAGCTCAGCCACTTCCTCATGGCGCAGCTGCTAGGCGTGCGCACCGGGCGCCTTTCCTTTGTCCCTCGATTGCTGAACGATGGCACCTTGCGCATGGGCTATGTGGAAACCCAACCTGCCGATTGGTTCAGCGAAGCGCTCATTGGGGCCGCCCCATTGCTTAGCGGCGGGCTTTTTGTGGCTTACGCGGGGCTATATCGCCTGGGTCTGCTTGAGGTGTGGTCCGCCTGGCGTTCTGCTCCCTCTTGGGCCATTCTAGGGCAGGTGGTCCTGCTCACTCGGCAGGCGGATTTTTGGCTTTGGCTGTATCTAACCGTAGTGGTTAGCAGTACGATGCTTCCCTCGGCTTCAGACCGCCGAGCCTGGCTGCCGTTGGCGCTGGTAGGCGCGTTGCTCTTAGGGGTCGTTTTTTTGGCTGGCGCCGGCCCTTGGTTGACTGCCCACCTGGCTCCGCTGGTGGGGCGCGGCCTGCAGGCGTTAAGTGTGGTTTTCGCCATTAGCCTTCTGGTGCACGCGGTTTTGCTCGTCCCATTGACGCTTATGCGCCGACTTTTGGCCTGGGGTTTGGGTGTTGAGGTGATGTTATAATCTCCTTTCCAGTGTGTGCGATGAAACCTCTCCGTCCAAGGCCGTCTCTCACTGGCTGATATGTGTTTCTATGAATGAATCCTGGTATGCCTTGCGCAGCAAGCCCCGCAAAGAGGAGATCGTCTATCGCCAGGCGCTGGCGCTGGGGGTGGAAGTCTACTACCCGCGCTTGCGGGTGAAGCCGGTCAACCCGCGCTCACGCCCGTACAAACCCTATTTTCCGGGCTATCTCTTCGTCAAAGCCGACCTGGAGGTGGTGGGGCTTTCCACCTTTCAATGGATGCCCCACACCTTGGGGTTGGTCTGCTTTGGGGGGGAGCCGGCCAGCGTCCCTGCGGCGCTCATCCAAGCCATCCGTCAGCGGGTAGAGGCGCTGAACCTTGGGAAGGTGAGCCAGGATGACCTGCGCAGTGGAGATTGGGTGTGGATACGCTCCGGGCCTTTTCCGCGGCTATGAGGCGATTTTCGATGCCCGGCTACCCGGCAGCGAACGGGTGCGCGTGCTGCTGCAGTTTCTCGGCGACCAACGCCAAGTGCCGCTGATCCTCCACGCCGACCAGGTGGAGAAAGGCCGCCCTCGGGCCGGCTAAGAACCTTTAATAAGCAGGAGTGCCTTTCGGCTATGACCAAACGTGCGCTGATTACCGGCATCACCGGCCAGGATGGCTCGTACCTGGCAGAGTTGTTGCTTTCCAAGGGATACGAGGTGCATGGCCTTATCCGCCGCGCCAGCACCTTCAACACCGCTCGCATTGACCATCTTTACCGAGACCCTCATAACGGTGAGCAGGTGCGTCTCTACCTGCATTATGGGGATATGTCCAACACCGGCAATTTGGTGGATTTGATCTACCAAGTGCAGCCGGATGAAATCTACCATCTTGCGGCGCAAAGCCATGTGCGGGTGAGCTTCGACCTGCCGGAATACACCGGTGACATCACCGGCCTGGGCACCATCCGCATCCTGGAGGCCATCCGCAAGAGCGGCATCAAGACCCGCTTCTACCAAGCCTCCTCCAGCGAGATGTTCGGCAGCGCTCCGCCTCCCCAGAACGAAAACACCCCCTTTGAGCCGCAAAGCCCCTACGCGGCAGCCAAGGTGTACGCCTATTGGGTGACGCGCAACTATCGCCAGGGGTACGGTCTCTTTGCTTGCAACGGCATTCTTTTCAACCATGAATCGCCGCGCCGCGGCGAAACCTTCGTCACCCGCAAGATCACCCGCGCCATTGCGGCCATCTTGGCCGGAAAACAGAATACCCTCTACCTGGGCAATTTGGATGCCAAGCGCGACTGGGGCTATGCGCCGGATTATGTGGCAGCGATGTGGAAGATGCTGCAGCACGACCACCCGGACGATTTCGTCATCGGCACCGGCGAGGCCCACTCGGTGAGGGAGTTCCTGGATGAAGCCTTCGGTTACGTGGGGCTAGACTGGCACGATTACGTGAAAATTGACCCGCGCTATTTTCGCCCTACCGAGGTGGATTATTTGTTGGCCGATGCTACGAAGGCACGTAAGGAACTCGGTTGGGAGCCACGGGTCTATTTTCGCGATCTGGTGCGCATCATGGTGGACGCCGATTTGGAACTGATGGGATTGGAATCGCCGGGGGAGGGGCGGCGTATTCTGGAGGCCCATCACGGCCCCTGGCATCGTTGGGAGGACCAAGTGCCTACCATGGGGCGGTGAGGCCGGAGTCGTGAGTGGATCATGAACGCTGCGCCTTCGGCAGATTCCTCATCGCAGCAGCGCCGGGCGGCAGAGGACGCTCAATATTCGGTGCTCTTCGTCTGCACGGCGAACATCTGCCGCTCGCCGATGGCCATGGGGCTATGGAAAGCCGCCGTTCAAGGGAGCGGTGAGGGTTGGCGCATTGAATCGGCCGGCGTGCGCGCCCTGGAGGGCATGCCGCCGGCCGAGTTGACTCTCTATGTGCTCGCCCGCCGCGGTATTTCGCTGGAGGGCTTCCGCTCCCGTCCGGTCACCCGCGACCTCCTGGAGGGGTTCAACCTGGTGCTGACCATGGAAGCGGAGCACCGCCGCGTGCTACGAGAGGCCTACCCCGACCTTGCCGCTAGGGTGTACCTGCTGAGCGAGATGGTCGGCCGGGGCGAGGACGTGGAGGACCCGATCGGCGGCTCGTGGATCGCCTTCGAGGCCACCGCTCAGCACCTAGAGGAACTGTTGCGCAACGGCGCCCCCCGCATTCGCCAATTAGCAGCTTCTTCCCCTGGGTAAAACCGACTAAGGCAGTTTTTGCTGCAACGCTTGGATGGCGGCTTGCAGGACCGCGTCCACCAATCCCATTGCGCTCTCCTCGGTGATGGGTACGAGGATGTCGGGGACGACGCCGCGCCCTTCCAGCACAATTTGGCCATCGCTTGTTAACGAGCGCCCGGTGGGGAATTGCAGGTTGATGTTGCCGGGCAGTTTGTATTGCCCTTGCCCTACCTCACCGAAGGCGCCGGCGGAGGGGGAATGCCCTACGATGATGGCGCGCCCCTGCTGTTGCATGGCGTAGGCAAAGCCCTCGCAAGCGCTGATGCAATCCGGCCCGATTAACACAGCCACGACTCCCTCGTAATACTGCGGGGCAGGGCGGATGCGGGTGGGGTAGCCAGTGCTTTCGAAGCGCTGGGTGTTATCGTTGTAGTAGTAATTCTCGTAGAGCACGAATTCTTCCTTGAAGAAGTAGCCGGCGAAATCAAGCGCCATGCCCAATGAGCCGCCGGAATTAGCGCGCACATCAATAATCACTCCGGGAATTTTTTCTTCGATCAGGTTCTCCAAGTACCGTTCCCAGAGGCGTGCCATGAGGTTGTAATCATCCTGGAACGTGGCGATACGCAGGTAGCCCAATTCGGTGTTGGGCAGAGTGCGCCCTTCTACCGGCAGGCTCAGTTTATCCTGGGCGAAGCTGGGGATAGTCCTGAAGAGCGAGTCGTACTCCATGGCAGCGCTCAGGGTGGCGCTTTGCGGCGCGGCTTGAGCGGGGTTCTTGAAAACGACCTCCAGGCGGGTGTTGGGTGGCACACGACTCAGGAATTGCACTTGGCCGAACCGCAAGGCGTGTGGAGTGGAGTAAGGGGCAAAGCCCGGCACTACCGCCGCCAGGGCTTCGTTCACCGGTTTCCCGTTCCACGAGAGAATCTCGGCTCCTTTCTGAATGCCGGCGCGCTCGGCGGGCAGGTTGGGGAGCACTTCGCGCACCAGCAGACGGCCGTCGCTCAACTCGGTGAGCACCAACCCAAAACCGCCGCCGTATTCCTCAAAGAAGAGTTCGGGGTCAATCTCCATCCCTACGTGGCTATCTGGGATGGCTAAGGTGAACTGGCGCAGGGCTTGGTAGAATTCGCGGCGGTTGCGCGCCTTCTCGAAGAGGGGCGTGAAACGCTGGCGCAAGTCTTCCCAATTGACGCCTTTGAGTTCGGTGAAGGGATATTCGCGGGAAGCTTTATCGAACAGGGCGGCGAACGCCCGTCCATAACTGAGCCCCGAATAGTCGTTGACCGCGGTCGCCCCTTCGATGAGCTTCAGGTAAGGGCGGGATTCTTTGTAAATGCGGAAGGGGCGTTGGTCCAAATCTACCAGGCTGTAGCCGGCGGGCACGCGGGTAGTGGGGTCATCGGCGGTGAACAGTTTGCCATCTGGCCCGAAATCGGTGGGGAAACCTTGTTGGTCATCGGGGGCCCAGATGAGCAGCGTGCCCCCGATGATCTCATAGTCGTTTTCCGGGTCGGTGCGGGTGGAGGCGTAGGCGTTCGACCAGCCAGTGCCGTCGCGGCGCTCAAGGAAGGGGTCGCCCCAGGTGTTCGACCAGTAGGCAATGGCGAAGATTTGCACGCCGCTATCCTCTTCGCCATCATTATCCACGTCCAAGTAGGTGGCCTGGGGCACCATGGGCAGGGGCAGTGAGAAATAGAGCACCTGACCTTTGCCTTTGGTCACCGGCCCGATCACCTGAGAAGCTAGGGCAAATTCAAACTCGCGGTCACGGCGCACAAAGCCGGCCTGGTCTTCGAGCATGACAAAGGGCTCGGCAGTGGTGGCCAGGAAGAAGGGCGAGGTGTAGGGAATTTCCCCGCTGATGAAGACCGGTTCCTCGGAACCGGTTTGCGGGGGTTGAACGGTGAGGTTCGGCGGCAGGGTGGGACTAGGGGGAGGCGTTGGCGCCGAGGGGGAGGTTGGGGTGAGAAGGTCCGTTAGCGGGCGGCAAGCCAATAGCGCCAAACCAAGGGCGGCAAGGCACATCCATTTGTTCAAGGAACGCTTCATGAGAAAACTCCTTCGAGAAAGTGGCTCCAAAGTAAGTAAAAATACCTGTTGTGGTTTCAATTACCTGCGGAGAAAGGGATGAGGGAACGTGGGGCGAAAGCCGCTGCCCTCAGGAACGGGCAGGCACATCGCCTTGGGCGGGATAGGGGGATGGTGAGCTCTTGGGTAGAGCAGGGTAGCCTCAGGAGTGGGGTCACGTGACTTCTGCGGAACCCCTCAGCGTCACCGTCAGTTCGGCGACCTCTTGACTTAAAGCTTCGAGTTGGCGGTGGAGTTGAACGAGGTCCTCCTGGGTGGGCAACGGACGTTGGCGCAGATGGCGTTCGATCTCCTCCTCGCTCGGCAGGTGACCTAGCGGGAACGCGCGGGGTGCCCCTGGATGCAGGAGCTTCTCCAACAGCCTTTGGCCTTCTCGATGGCTCAATTCCCCTTGCTGCACCAGCCATTGCACCCGTTGTTGAATCTCTTCGTCAACGGGGCGCCGGCGCGGGAGCGCCGCGACAGGTTGTGCGGCAAGGCGTAGAGGCGGTCCTCGCCAGCGCGGATTAGGCTGGTGAGGAACGCATTCGTCAACAGCCCGCTCTGTTTTCGCTCCTGCTCGAGGATGATCTGGGTGAGGGTGAGCACGGTGAGGTCTTCGCCACTGCTGTGGTCAATCACCCGAATTTCAGCGCCCTGGCGGATGAGCGCCGCAACGCCCTCCAAGGTGATGTATTGCTTGGCTTCGGTGTTGTAGAGTTTGCGATTGGGGTAGCGCTTAATTAGGATCACTTTTTTTCTCGCCGGGAGAGTGGGCTAGAAAAGCAAAGGGGACACATTTGCTCTATTATAAGCCATCCCAAGGCGGGTGCTAAATCCACCCCGAAAATCCCCAAGGAGAGAACTGCCAAAGGAGGATCGTCCTTGGAATCGCCCGGCCTCCCTCGTAGACCGTTGCGTATGTACGGCCGGGGTTAGGATAACAAAGGAGGGTTAATCACATTAAAGATGATGTTTATCCCTTTACAAACCCTTAAGATTGAGTATAATGCAACAAAATTTTCATTTTCGAGCGGCTTGTTGGCAAGCCGGGTATAGGCGCATTTATCTTCTCTTACTCATTGGGAGGGCCGGGATGAGGCTGCGAGGCGAAGGGACGGGACCAAGCTGGGCTGCTGCCGGTCGGCACGCCTGGCAACGAAATGTTAAATTGGCATTCCACTTTCTCTGGAGTCTCGCTTTGGGCGGGGCTTTTCTTTTTTCCCCTTTATTTGGCGGGACGGCGATGGCCTCGCCGGCGGAAAGACCGTTGGCCAACCTGCCACCATCTATCTCTCTGAATGTTCCCGATGAGGCTTTTATCGGGGAGAATGTAACCTTCACCGTCACCTTTGACAACACCGATAGCGTCGAAGGCTATGGGCCGCTGATTGATCTCATCCTCCCGACCAACGGCGCAGACGGGGCACAGAACACCAACCCACCTTTGGATGGGCTATCGTTTATCAGCGCCACCTATTTGGGGGTTGATGTCGAGAAAACTGTGCTCACCTTCCCCGGCTCCGGTGGGGTGACCTGTGTGAATCATCCCTATATGAGGGACAGCAGCGGCAATTTCATCCAGGTCTGTGGGAACGCCGGCGATACCTTCGTCGCTTTGCGCCTGCCCTTTGGCTCGTTCACACCTGCCCAACCGCCGCTGACGGTGAGCGTCACGGTGGCCATGAGCAACCTGGCCGATTTGGGTGTACCTCTCGTTGTGCAAGCCCGCGGGGGCTATCAATTTGGCTACACCCCGCTCGACGATTGGTGCTGTGGCGATGACCCCAGCCTGAGCCTGAGCAGTTGGGTGAGCGACAGTGTTACGCCTACCCTGTTTACACTCTCCAAATCGTACAGCGGGCCCGAAGATGAAACCGCCACCGGCCCGAACTTCCCGCGCCAATATACTATCACCGCCACCCTCGCCCCCGGCCAGACGATGACCTCCTTCACTCTGACAGATGTTCTGCCGAGTAACATGCAATTTGTTTCGTTGATCAGCACCAGCCCCGGTGGCGCATCGTGCACCACCCCCTCCACGTCTACCCCCGGTGGCACGCTCTCCTGTTCGTTTGCCTCTGTGACCGGCACCGCCACTATGACCTTCGAGTATTACATCCCGCTGCGCGATTCAGGCGGCAATTCCGTGATTGACCCTGCCACCGGCGATGACGCCCTTTCCTGCAACAATGCCGGCGGAGGTGGAAACTGGACCCCCATTGACCCGCGCGATAGCGGTGGCACATTCACCCTGGATCCACCCGGTTGCGAGCACACCCTCGCCGATAAATCCATCGCCATCCAGAAATCGGTGAGCGTTGTTGGCGGTGGGGAAGCCGCTCCGGGGAAGTATTTGCAATACACCCTCGATTTCCAGATTTCGGATTTCTTTGTCTTCGACAATGTGGTCATCACCGATGTGGTTTCGGATGGGCAGCATTTCGCCCCAGGCTTCGAGCCCACACTGCAAGTCAACGGCAATGGATATACCCTAAATGCTCAGCTCATGCAGGCCTCGAATGTGACCACGGCCTGCAATTACAGCGGGGCAGTCGCCAATCCGCCGGCGCCGCCGGGCGAGTGCGATATGCTTGACCCATCTACAGATGATGGAACAACGACCATCACTTTCAATGTCTCGCAGGAGATCAGAGACCGACTGGGCCTGCCCGATGGTCGTCTCATCGGAGGTTGTGTCCCCACCGGGGGCACAGGCGGCGGTGACCCAGATTGTAGCCTTTTTAACGACGGCCCCACCACCGGCCGTATCGTCTTCCGCACACTCATCCAGCAGGATTTCACGGATGACTACCCCTCTGGCGACAAGAGCGTGGACCAAGGGGATACCTTGGGTAACACTGTGACGATCGGCGGTGCTCTGCTCTCCACCTCCGATGCCTCGACACCCACCGGATACTCCGAAGCCGACAGTTCCGGCGCCGGAGTGGTCATTGGGCGTGGCAACCTGACGAAATCGGTTTACGCGGTCAATGGGGATCCCCCTGGCAGTCCGGTTGAGGTCAAGCCCGGCGACGAGGTCACCTTTCGTTTGACCTATACCTTACCCACTGGCGATGTGGAGGATTTGGAGTTCGACGATTACCTGCCCTTGCCGGTCTTCCATGTGGGCGACCCGGATGAAGACGGGGCGCCGGGCCCGGCCTGGACCTTCAATCCCACGGTGAGTGCTGCGGCTCCTCCATCCGGTGTGGCCAAGTTCGGCCCATCCGATACCTTCTATGCCTACTCGGCCATTGTTCCAACGGTTGTTGCCAACGTTCCGAATAACCGCTTGAACTTCTTCTATGGCGATTTTGATGGCACGAACGAAAAACAATACATTGTAGACCTTCTCTTTACCCTCACCGTCTCCGACGACCCCTTTGCCGACCGTTTGTATCTAACCAATCAGGCGCACGCTTTCGAAGGCTCTACCAACGCCGGCACCTCGGAGGCCAACGCCATTGTACAGATTATCCTCACCGAGCCGGTGTTGGTGACGAAGAAGGGGATTGTTTGGACGGATAACCCGAACGCCACATTCAATCCCACGCCGCCCGGGCCGGTGACCTTCCTTGACCCGACCAACAGCCCGCGTTGGAGCGGCACCATCAACTCTACCAATCTGGCCGCCAATCCGATTGACAGCAACCTCAGCGGCGTAGATGCCGGCGATATCGTCACTTTTGCCATCGTCATCGAGAACACCGGCTCGAGCGGCAAAGGCGCCTTTGACATCCGCCTGCGCGACGACTTGCCGGCGGGATTCGTCATCCCTAGCGGAGGGCTTAACCTACAGGTACACCGGGGGGATGGTACCGCGCTCAATTATACAGACCTGGGTGGTGGTCTTTTCGGAACGGGCATCGAGATTGTTGATCCCGGAGTAGGCGAAGGGGCCTGCCAACAATACCACCCCACCAGTGGAAAGAACATAGCCGTGGTCACCTTCGATCTGCAAGTGGCACCCACGGTGACCCCTGAGCAGCAAATCACCAATACCGCCACCCTTTTCAACTATGCCGGCTCGGAGGGTGGCCCCGATCACACCACCAACGATCTCACGGATACCGCTCAGGTCACCACTGCCAATCTGCAGATGGTCAAGACCCTCGTTTCTAGCGAGATCAACGATGCCTACAACGGAAACGATCAGGTGGTCATTGGCGAACTGGTCTCCTACCGCGTCACAGTGACCATTCCCGAAGGGGTCACCCCCAACGCCCAATTGACCGATACCCTTGACTCGGGTCTGGCGTTCGTTAGCCTTGACTCGGTTACCCTTTCCCCATCCCTTTCCATCACCGGCAGCACCACCCCTACTGTGAGTGCGGGGGGCCAGGTCATAACCTTCAACTTCGGCGACATCACCAACAGTGACACGAATAACGGCACAGCAGAGACGATTGTGCTTGACTATCGCGTGGTGGTGTTGAACCTACTCGGCAATCAGGGGGGCGTCCAATTGAACAACTCGGCGCAGCTTTCCTGGACGGGCGGTACCCTCTCCGCCGCGGCGCCCAATGTGACCATCATTGAACCGAGCCTCACAACCACCAAGAGCGTCTTGCCCACCACGGCCGATGCCGGCGATCTGCTCACCTTCACCGTAGTGCTCAGTAACCCGGCCAGCGGTTCCACAACGGCGTATGATGTCTCTTGGAGTGACTCTGTGCCTTCTAGCCTAACTTATGTGCCCGGTTCGCTAGCTTTGGGCGCCTGCACCGCCTCCACTCCCCCAACCTTGAGCGATACCAGCGCTCCCAACCTGACCGGCAGCGGTGGCCTTTTCCAGCCCGGTCAATCCTGCACGATCACCTTTCAGGCCACGGTGAACTACAGCGTATCCCCTGGCCAGGTGGTCACCAACATTGCCCAGACGCAGTGGACCAGCCTACCCGGTACGGTCAACGATCGCTCGGCTTATAACCAAGCCTCCGACGAGCGCACCGGAGCCGACGGGCTGCCCGGACCGAATGTGCTCAACGATTACCGCAGCCAGGGACAGGCCAATGTCACCATTGCCTTTGCCCCTGCCAAATCCATTGTGGCCACTTCCGAAGCGCACACCGGCTTTGTGGGTGGGTACGAGCGCCTAGTCATTGGAGAGATTGTCCGCTACCGCTTGGTGGTCACCTGGCCGGAGGGCACCGCGCTCAACGCCATGTTCCGCGATGCCCTCCCCACCGGCTTGCAATTCTTGGATAGTGACCCGCCCACCACGACCAAAGTAGCCTTTGTCTGCAACGGTGGGCCAGCCTGCATGACCTCTTCTACTCTGGGAAGCGGGCCTGTGGTAAGCGGCAATGAGAGCAACGTAAACAGCATCACGCCCACCTACGTCTTGCCCGATGAGGCCGTTTCGGCCAGCGCAACGACCGATAACGATACCTATGGCAGCGGCACCGACCCGTATTTCAAATTCGGCGATCTCTATAATAACGACAACGACCCCGATCAGGAGTTTGTGATCGTCGAGTTTAACGCCTTGGTGCTGAATATTAGTGCAAACCAAAGCGGTTCCAGCCGAGATGACAGCTTTTTTATCCGCATCAATGGCAATGAGCGGACCCCAGGTTCAAACACGGTGCGCATTTTCGTTGCCGAACCTTTCCTGACATTGAGCAA
>VSSL01000008.1_pt1 | contig 32748 bp, 21 predicted proteins | sample 4557531 | NCBI WGS metagenome assembly VSSL01 (sample SAMN10986726, study PRJNA523729) | hot springs metagenome | isolation source: hot springs | place: India:Timba, Gujarat | collected 2018-05-31 | reverse complement strand
CGAGCCAGAGCAATGGATATCATCACATAAATTCTACAAACATATTGGAATATACTGCTTCCGTAGAAAGGCAATTCCTCGATTGGAAAAGTTAGACAAATCGGATTTAGAAGAAGCCGAACGCTTGGAACAACTTCGCTGGCTGGATTTTGGCGAGAAAATATTATGCGTTGAAACCAAGCAAAAACTTATCGGAATCGATACTGTCGAAGATTTGGAACGCGCAAAAAGTTTTTTAAAAAGGAGTTAAGCAGAAGGATAACATTTGTTCTTTTGAAAAAGTTTAGATTTGTTTCTTTTGCTTGGATTTATTTGGCTTCCTTCTTCGATATTTGCTTTTGTAATTCCAAAAATACGATGTCGGGAGTAATTATACTCATATCGTCAAATTGTTCAGGGTTTGTGGTCATCGGACTGATAGTCGAGGAAAAGGGACCAATTGGTCCCCAGCGTTTTGCCGATAGATGTGGTGTGTTTGGAAAAAGCCCAACGGTGGGAATTTCCAAGACAGAGGCAATGTGCAAAATTCCAGTTGAATTTGCAACCAAGCCCCGAGCTAGTGAAATCAAAGCAATCATTTCGTAGAGGTCGAGCCTTCCTGTTAAATTAACAACTTCTGGTACCATTTTTTGAATTTCAGTCGCAAGCGGGATTTCTTGTGAACTGCCAGTGATAATAACTTTATTCCCAGTTTGAATTAGAATTTGTGCTAATTCTGTAAAGCGAAATAAAGGCCAAGTAATTGTCGAACCACCACTTCCTGGATGAAGAATCACAAAGTTGTTCTTCTCGATATTTAAAATTTCCAGCATTTCCAGAATCTTTGTCTCTGCTTCGGGTTTAACATTTATTTTAACATATTTTAAATCTAAATTTCGACGGAAAAATTTTTCGACCATTCGAAGATTGTATCTTGCCTCGTTGAATTTTGCTATTTTTCGATGTTCCTTGATTTTGTGCGTAAACAGAAATGAATACCAACGATATGCCGAGCCTATCCGAACTGGTATGTTAGATTTAAAAGCGTAATAAACTTCGTTGAATCTTGGTCGAGGGAAAAAAGCCACTTGCGGAGAAATGTTCGTAAAAATTGTTTTAAAATTGTTCTCATAGTCATCAATGAAAACAACATTATCTACAACTTGACATTTAAAAAGCACTGGTTCAACATATCTCCGAGCAATGAGTGTCAACTTGACATTGGGAAGTACTTCCTTAATCCCCACACACATTGGCAGGGTTAAAATTATATCCCCGATTCTGTCGGTTCGAACCACAGCAACACTTCTGATATCGCTATAAGTATTTTCAAAATTCATAATTTGCATTTTTCAAAACTTGAAAATGCAATTTAAGTGATTATAAAAGGACTAAAAAGTAAAAATTTTTGGTGGGTTGTTCCTTTGCTGGTTTGTTTGCTTTTTGCAAGCAGAATTTTCTCATACTCAAAGGGTTCCTTTGTTACCTCTACAAGAAATTTTAATGAGATAAAAAATGATGATGTTGTGTTCTATTTCCTTCCTTTGAAAGATACATTATATTATCTTGGAGATGATTACATCGAAATTTCACTTCAATCACAACTTGCTTTCCATATAACTCGAATTGGGAAGATTGATACCGTAAAAATTTCCTCTGGCAACAAATTATTGAACAAGGCTATTGAGACTCCTACTGGATTGTATGCTGTTCAAAACAAAGCCCCAATTCAGATTTCTCGGCAATTCGAAAACACAGAAATGCTGAATTGGATTGGTTTCAATGGAAATATTGGTTTTCACGGCTTGAAGAAAAAGGGATACTATGCGCATCTTGGTCGGAGACCAAGTTCACACGGTTGCGTGCGTATGTCTAATGAAGATGGAATTCGCTGGTATCAAAAAATCAAAGTTGGTACCCCAGTCCTTGTCTACCATTCCAATCCTTCAAGAGTGATTAAGTTCTCAAATTTTAACGAATTCAATCCGAATGTTGATGTACTAATTGATACTGGCAACCGCAGGTTATACAGCCTCTTGAATGGAAGATTATCTAATTTAGTCAAGGGAGAACACTTTCGGAAAAATCGTGGCAAAGTGTTTCTTTCGAAAGGATTGAGATTGTTCAATTCTGCAATTATTGTCGAAACCGAAAAAAGTTTGCCTTTATACCAACAACCGAAACTTGGAAGGGAATTGCTTTTTGCAACAATCCCGATTTCATCTTTTGTATATCTTGATTATAAATTTATTTCCGATACCTGCAAAGTTAAATGAAATTCAATTAGTATAAAATAAATGGAACAAAAAGAGAAAGTTCTTCGATGTAAATTGCATAGAATCCATTTCCCAATTTCCTGGTTGGTATTGAAATTTGGCTAACATTAGGTTCAATTGAAATTCTTTCAACATCTTCACCAAGAATATTCTTAATGACTAATGTTACGGATTGATTCAATGAATTATTAAACTTAATTGTTAGATTATCGTTTGGATTGAGAAATAATTGCAAAAAACTTTCTTTTTGGACGAAATCTGCGGAACTGATAACATTTAAATTTCGCATTACCAAGTTCATTTCTGCTTTATTTAAGTTTGCATCAGTTACTGTAAGTGATGTAGTATCTATTGTTGCATTTGTTACAACAGTTATTAAATTTATTGGTTGTGGTTCAACAGAAAGTTCATAATCCATTGTTTTTAATTCACCATCGGGTAAGTTTAATGTTTCATCAGTACGAAGAAGAATGATGTCTGAATTGCCATTGCTGAAAGAATAGGAATAACCACCAGCCAATATCCAGTTATCTTGAAATTGCCTTATGCAATGACCGAGTTCGCTTTCATTTCCGCCAAAGAGCATTCCTTTTTCAAATTGCCCATTTTCATCAATAATTGAAATTAACATATCAGAATTCCATTTCGATTTGGGAATCGCACTTCCAGTGATGAGAAATTTATTCTCTTTAAAAATGTTAGCATTGATGACTGTAGTTTCATAGTCGTCTGGATAGTAGAGTGCCCATTGCAAATCTCCATTTTCGTCGACAACCATTACCATAAAATCTCTTGAGGCATTGTCGCTAAAGGAATTGGTGGTTGCGAAAATATAATACAATCCATTATGTCTTAAAATGCTTGAGGGATTTTCATTTTCCAATCCACCGAAGGATTTTTGCCAGATGATATTGCCCTCTGGGTCGATTTTGACTAACCAGATATCATCATTAGATTCTTCTGAATAAGCGACGCCCAAAAAGATAAAGTTGCCGTCGCTTGTTTGAATCATATCTTTGATACCTTCGTAGTTTTTTGTGCCATAATGCTTTGCCCAAATAACATTACCATCAGCATCGGTTTTGAAAACTGTTGCATCGTGTGACCTTCCTCCTCCAAGATATGACCAACCACCGACGAGGAAACCGCCGTCCGATGTAGGAATAACGCTTGCAATTGCGTTGTCGTCGTATGTGCCGTATGTTTTCTGCCAAATGATATTGCCGTCAGTGTCAACTTTTAAAAGTAAAATATCTGAACTTCCTGCACCAAAGGAACGTGTGTGGCAACCGACAATGATATTGTTATCAAGTGACGGAGAAATTACTTGTGCATAATCGAGATTGTCACCAAAGTATGAGTATTGCCAAAGTATCGTTCCTGCTTCATTAATTCTGACAAGAATAATATCCTCGTTTTGGTTGATGTTTGCGTTTGTCCAGCCTGCAAGAATTACGTTTCCATCTGGAAGTATGAGAAAAGTATGAAGGACATCGCTTCTGTCTTCGCCGTAGAGTTTAGCCCAGAAGTTTTCATTCATTTGGGAATAGGATTTGGAAAAGCAAATGAATAGCGAGGGAATAAGAATTGTTAAAAGCAACAAACATCGAAAATTTGGTTTCATATTTCACCTCCAAAGGTAAAAAAACAATACAAAGTTAAGAAAAAATATATTATATGATAAAATTTTTTATTAATTTAGTAGTCCAAATTTATTTGAAAGCGGAAGTGGCGGAATTGGCAGACGCACCATCTTGAGGGGGTGGCGCCCGGTAGGGCGTGCGGGTTCAAGTCCCGCCTTCCGCACTGACTTTGCATAATGGCTGGTGATATATTTTCATTCCGGACAAATGTTCATCCATTGAGCCGAGTATTAAGGAATTAAATTTGATAATAAAGTCGAGGGTTTTCCCTCATTTATGTTTAATAAATTGGAGGTTCCTATGGATGAACAAATCCAAACTTCTGGCGAAAGCCAGGCAACCTTCCAACCCGATTTTGACCTAAGCGTTGGAACAATAATTGCGAATGGCTTCTCGATTGGATTTAAAAACTTGTTTCGCATCATTGGCTGTTACATTCTTTGGGGAATTACATTCTGGATTCCCTATATCAATGTCGGCACAACTATTGGTCTTTATGGAATCGTAGTGAAAATGAGCAAAAACGAGCCTTTTGGCGTTGGAGAAATTTTTAAACGTGAATATCGAACGATTATGCCAGAATTTTTGCTTCTCCTTGCTTTGTATGGGATTACTCTGTATTTTGCGTACATTTTTCTAATCATTCCTGGAATAATATTATCAATTGCTTGGGGATTTTCGTTCTTCTTTTTGATTGACAAAGGCTTGGGAGTTACAGAATCACTGAAAGCCTCGAACAAAACCACTTATGGTTATAAGTGGGACATTTTCGGTGGAATGTTCATTCTTTACTTGATTGGTCTAGTTATAACTTTGATACTTTGGCTAATATTCAAAACCAAGCCAGACGAATTTTCAGAATTAGGTTTTGGTGCGAGTTTGCTTGGATTGAGCCCACCAAATGCTTTGGGTATAATTTTAATCATTATTGTTTGGCTAATAATGGCATCTGTAATAATTGGTGCCGAAGCCTACATCTATCGTGAACTTTCGAAAAAAGAGATTCAATAGAAAAATTTGGGGAAAAGGTTTGGCATAGAATTTGACCTTTTCCCCATTCTTATTTATGAGGTTGTTATGAATGATTTTTTCTTTGACGACAACACAGAAAAGTTACCAGAAGAAATCGCATTGGAAAATGCAGTCCAAAATGCATTGAAATTTTTCGAAATCCGTGATTTCGCTACATCATTGCCATACATTATTGAAGCAATAGATATCTGCGAACGTTTTGGTATTGGTATACCCAATCTTTATCTAATGCGTGCATATGCAGAAATGGAAACTGGTGAACCCGAAAAAGCCCTAATCTCTATTGAAAAGGAAATAAATAGCTTTCCATACAATACACGTGCGTTTGAGTTGAAAGAACAGATTGAATTTTCTATTCAAAAAAAAAGACCCAATTTTTAAATATTCAAAGTGATACTTCCTTAAATTACGATATTTCAATCGTAATACCAGTTCATAATAATTGGGAAATTACACAAAAGTGCATCGAGGATTTATATAAAAACTCCTCATCTAAATTTGAAATAATTATTGTAGATAATAACTCATCCGATGGAACGCAAATTCAACTTCAAAATTTATACGAGCAGAGAAAATTGAAATTTATTCGAAACGATTTTGACAACACTTATTCAAAAGCAAACAATCAAGGTGCAAATATTGCCTCTGGAAAGTACCTTGTATTTTTAAATAATGATGTTTCTGTATGGAAAAATTGGGATAGAGCAATAATTTCTTCATTCGAAGCAAACAACGAAATCGGAATACAAGGTGCAAGGCTGTTGTATCCCCAAGGTTTTATTCAACACGCTGGGATTGTGTTCAGACAATTACCCAACGGATTGAAAGTTCATTACCATATATATCTTGGAAAGCAATGGAATAGTCCTTGCGTTTCTAAAAGCCGTGAGTTCCAATGTGTGACTGGTGCTTTGCTTGCAATTCGGCGGGATTTGTTCGAGCAGATTGGTGGTTTTGATGAAATCTATGTATTTGGCCACGAGGATTTGGATTTGTGTATATCAACCCGAGCAAGAAATTATAAAGTTTGGTACAATGCGGAATGTATTGCGTTCCATTACGAATCTATGACAAAGAAAATCAAAGGGCTCGAAAAGTTTGAACTTAAGTTGAACGACCCAAATTCAATTGATTACAAAAATTATGTTTACTTCCATAGAAAGTGGGGGGATTTTGTCGAAGTTGATGATTATAAATATTATTTGGAAGATGACGAGGTTAATCCCTTTGCAAGAAAATGAATGTGTAATAAATTTACACTGCTGTTGATTCGTTTAAACAATTTTTTTGAATTCCGAAAATGTTTAAAAGAAAAAAGGCAGAAGAAGAAAAAGCCGAGATGTCCTTCCTTGAACACATAGATGAATTAAGGAGGCGCATTATTTATGCATTAATTGGAATTGCTGTTGGTTGCGCCCTTGTGGGGTACAAGGTCGATTATGTTGTCGAGAACATTTTGCTCTATCCAGCAATCAAGAACGGCTTGAAACTTCAAAACTTACAGCCATTTGGACAACCATTTTTGTATTTTAAAGTTATTTTAATTGGTGGACTAATTATTGCCCTCCCTTTTGTATTGTATCAACTCTGGAAATTTATTGCCCCGGGCTTGTATCCTAACGAGAGGAAGTGGGTTCGATTGGTTACTTTTTTTACAACCATTTGCTTTCTTGCGGGAGTTTTGTTTGCATATTTTGTGATGATTCCATTTATGTTGAATTTTAGTGCATATTTTGGAACAAAAATGATTGAAAACAAGTTCGACATAAATTATTATTTTGGCTTTCTGACAATGATGATTCTGGCTTCTGGACTTGTTTTCGAAATGCCAATGGTGAGTTTTGTCCTTTCTCGATTTGGATTAATTACTGCAAAGTTTTTGCGGAAATATAGACGCCACTCCATAGTTGTAATTTTGATAATCGCTGCAGTATTAACACCAACGCCAGACCCAATAAATCAAATTATTTTTGCTTTGCCTTTATTTTTATTGTATGAGATAAGCATTATTGTGGTTGCAATTTCAGAACGAAGGGCTAAAAAAAGAGAAGAGGAACTATATTCCAACAACAATGAAAACGAAGAATAATTTTTTAAAAAAATTTGAAAAAAACTTTGTGAATAAATTTTTTTTGATAATTTTGTTTTTTCTGTAAAAAGAATAAAAAGTTTTTTGGTGTGTGAATTATTTAGTTTTATTGATTTTTTATTCTGTGAAAGTAAATTGACACTGTGTGTTTCTATAAACAAATTTTGAGGAAAATTTTTTGTTAATGGGAAAAAAATTTGCGAAAGTTTGTTTTTTGTATAGTTCAGTAATGTTTTCTATTTGTAATTTAGCAATTGCAGAGTTCATTTTGAACTCGAGAAAAGTATTTGTTAGTTGATATATGAGGAATTTGAAGAAGTGAAAGAAGTTACATTAAATAAGAAAGTCGAAACCGAAGAACCTAAAGAGAAGAGCAAGTTTCAGCAGTTCGTCGAGCAAAACCAAAAGGCGATAAACATTGGTGCTTTGGCTGTTATTGCGCTCGTGGTAATCATATTTGTAGTTCGATACTTCGTTTCAAAGGCAGAGGCAGAAAAGGAACGCAAGGCTTCTGTCGCAATTTCTCGAATATTACCATATATCGATAATGCACAATATGAACTGGCGTTGAGAGGTGACAAGAATGTTAAAGTTCGAGGCGAGGAAGTTATAGGTTTAGTTGATATTGTAAAAAAATATAAAGGTGTACCCCAATCCTATGTTGCTGCTGTTTATGCTGGAAATTGCTATTTGCAGTTGGAAAGGTACCGAGATGCCATAGAATATTTTAAGATTGCACTTGACGCAAATTCTGGAATTGTGCTCGAAGGAGCAGCGGCTGGGTTGGCTGTTTGCTACGAAAGTTTGGGAAACTTTAACGAAGCCGCAAAGTATTACGAAATGGCTGCAAATTATGCCTTGCCGATTGGAGTAAAAGATAGATATTTATATTTTCAAGCATTATGTTTGGAGAAACTTGGAGAGAAGAACAAGGCAGAAAAGTTGTACAGAACGATTATTGGCGATAATCAATCTGAATTTGTTGGACCAGCAAAGAGTGCTCTAATTCGTCTTGGCACAATTATTGAGTAGTTAAATATGATTTTGAAAAAAATAAATAAAGTGTTGAAGAATTTTAACAAAGAAATAGATAATGTTAAATTAATTTGTAGCAATTATTAGGAGGAGTTATGCAACGATTGCTTCGTCTAAGTCTCTTTTTGGTTTTGTTAGGTATTATAACATTTAATACCTACGCACAACCACAAGCATTCGTATCGGGGCGAGTTGCTCCGGGCGATGTGCGCGTATTCGTTAAAGATACGGTTTACATTATTAATCGCGATTACGTTATCGGCGGTACTTTGATTATCGAACCGGGAACGACAATTAAATTCTATCCCAATGGTCGATTAATCGATTCTGTCGGTGGAAGAATTATTGCTGATGGTTTTGCTTCTGCAACCTATGTTTCAAATCCAGGAGGCTTGAATCCAACTGCTATCCCTGGTTCTTCATCTAACCCATATAGTTGGGACGGCTATTCGGATTTGAATTACTTCCTTTATGGTGGTGTTGTGAATGTTGGTACACAACGCGACCAGACAATACACCCAAACAAATATAATTATATGTTTGGGGTCGTGTTAAACAAAAATCAAAGAACCTTTACAAACTGGCCTGAAGTACCAGTACCACTTGGAGGAAATCAAGCACTTTTGCCGTTTGAATATGCTATAATGTTCTATGCTGCAAGATTGCAAAACGACCCAACAAACGACCACAATCTTTGGCTCTATCCCTGGAAACGCTATGGTGGACGTGACGTTAACATAGTTCCTGCAAAGATTCGTTTCATCGGTCAACCAGAAAATAATTTCTCCCGTGAATGGGGTCATATTGTAATTTTACCTGGTGCAAGAGCAGCATTCTTCAGGAATTGCTCTTTCGAAGGTTTTCGAAAAGATATTACTGTTGGAAATAAACCATTTTATGGGACTGATTTAGGTGCTACCTGGACAAACTTGAACGAAACATTGGCAAAGTTGACTAATGGAACTGGTGGTGCAATAACATCTCTTTCATCAAGACTTTGGCTTTTGAATTGTGAATTTAGAAATAATATGGCACGCCATCGCGGTGGCGCTCTTGCTTTGTTACAAGCACCAGAAGGCTATCCAATCGATGATATTATCAATACATTGCCAAATTATCCAGCAGACAAGAATCCGAATTACGTTGAAAAGACTGGTGAAATTTCAAAAATTTTGAATAATTATCCGATTAAGGCATACGATTTAATCGATGAGGCAACCGACGAACCTTTGACCGGATTCCAAAGGCAAGCAATTGAAGACGCACGACTTGCACTTTTGCTTGGTCGTATACGAAATGTAAAGTTCGAAGGCAATTATGTTCAACTTGCAAATGTCCGAACCAGGTTAATTGGAACTCCACCAATTCCAATTGTTACTGATGCGACTGATGAACCTGCCGCATATCCACAACAATATGGCAATCAAGCATTTGGTGGTGCAATTTACATTGCTGGAAGAAATGACCAATATGGTCAGGATACAAGAATTGAAGTTGGTCTTGGTGTGAATAATTCAATAAAGACTGAAACCCGCGGAACAATTGTATTTCCAAATGGAGATACATTTGAAGCAACTGGTAACAGTGCTAGCAACTATCAAAATAATGGAAATACCCAAGGGGCACGAGGTGGTGCAATCTATGTTGGAGCGAATACATCTTTGATTGTTGCGGGTAAGTTTATTTCGAATGAAACTTATGTAAAATACTTGCAAGATTCGATTACTGGAACAAATAGTGGATACTTCTCCCGTGGCGGTGCTATTTATTGCGAGAATACCTACGGAAGATTGCAAGTCCGCGGTGGTCCGCAAAGAGATGCTCTTGGTAACGAGACCCAATTTGTAAATAATCGTTCGGGATCTGGTGGTGCAATATTTGTGGATGGAAATGCCTATCCTGAAATGTCCCCAGTTATTGGTGGTTCTGATGTCTCTCCAATAACCAGAGATTACGGCTTCAATATTAAGTTTATTGGAAATACAGCAACAGCATTTGGTGGAGCAATTTACACTGCTCGCAATATGTCGGTGGTTGGTGCTGGCGGTGTAGTTGCTAATTCGGTGATAGGGTATGGCGGAAATTATCCAGTTATATTTGAAAATAACAAGTCGGGATTTGGTGGTGGCGCAATTGAAATTCATATACCACAGGGTTCACTTTTGATGCCATCAAATCAAAGAGCAGTAGAACTCCGCCGTGTACAATTTGTTAATAACACTGTTGGCGAAGGAGTCGCTAACATAAACAAACCATACATTAGAGGTGGTGGAGCATTGTACACCGTCGGAGCAGACTTGAACGTTGTCAAAGGCGTTCAGTTTATTGGTAACAAAGTATACAATGGTAACGGTGGTGCTCTGGCAATGGTTAACCCAGAGTTCAACACCAAACGATACTTTGTTACTGATGTTGACAATGTAACAGTTGATCCGAATACATTGCTTGCTGTTGACTTTTCCTCGACGAATGATGTATTTACATACAAATCATTTGATTACGCACCCGATACAAGAATGATGACGCAATTCCTTGATAACGAAATAATTGTCGAGGAAGAAATATTACGAACACAAAGTGGAAGTGGTACGACCCAGATAGAGGCTGGAACTGAACAAACTGTAAGCGATTTATATGATGTTGCTTTCTACGAACCAAGCAGTGGCTTTGCTGTTGGTCAAAACGGTACTATAATTAAGATTACACAAGGCGGAGATAAGTGGCAATATACAAACTATTCTCAACCTTACCGATTGATGTCAATTACTTTCAAAGGAACTAACGGATTTATTGTAGGCGATAGAGGCGTTATTCTTAAGACCGAAGATAATGGTGCCACTTGGCGAGAGGTCCATCCAGCAATTTATTCTTATGTGCTTAATGATGTTTTCTTCCCAACAGCAACAGTTGGTTATGCCGTTGGTTCCCACGGTGTAATATTGAAGACAACAGATGCTGGTGAAACCTGGACTCAAGTGGGCGAAGGATTTACAACCAACACACTTTGGGCTTCATACTTTACTTCTGCAAATCGAGGTTACATTGTCGGTGAACAAGGAACCATTATTGTTACTACCGATGGTGGAAACACTTGGGATGTTCGATTTGCGAATACCTACGCTCCTTTGAAAGATGTATACTTTGCAGATTTGAACACTGGTTACGTAGTTGGATGGTGGGGTACAATATTAAAGACCACCGATGGTGGAAACTCCTGGGTTAAGATTTTCGAAGATCCACAATATAGTTTCAACAAGATTTACTTTACTTCGCAGACCACAGGTTATCTATTCGGTGAATATGGAATTGCTTGGAAGACAGTTGATGGTGGTTCAAACTGGACACCGCTTGACATTGGAAGCAATTATAGCGTATATGGTGCAATTTTCCCGACAACACAATGGGGCTTCATTTCTGGTGACTATGGATTATTGAAGCGAACCCTTGATGGTGGTAATACTTGGAGTGATATTAAACCTGCTGATGCTCGCTATGTAGATGTCGTGAGAAAGAATTGGGATACCTGGTTGCCAGAAAATGGAGTTGGATTAGGTGGAGCAATCTATATTCTTGATGTTATTGATGATGACAGAGCAAATCGAGTTGATACTGTATTCTTCAATAGAGTTAGAATTCAAAATAACAAAGCCTTTACTGGTGCTGCTGTTTACTCTGATAATTTCAATCTAAGATTGGTCTTTAATCGTTCACTAATTACTGGCAACGAAGCATACTCGCAAATTGGCTATGACCAAAATGTAATTAGCGGACCAGTTAAGAGAGATAATAACCGTAATATCACAAATAATCCTGCTTCGAGCGACCTTGCTGGTGCTATTCTCTACGGAGAAATTGTTGGACCATTACCATCAACTCTTGCACCCGAGGCAGCCAACTCCATTTATAATAATAAAGCAAGATTTTTGATTCGCTTACCCGATGCACCAAACACCAAGGGCGTACTTGCTGGACAAAAGGCTGGCTTTGGTGGAACAGATACATTGCGTGGTAATTATTGGGGTAGAACCGAAGCAAATGTTGTGATGTCTGTCGTTTATCAAAAGAAGATTATTGCAATTAACGGCAATGATACAGTTTATGCAGAGCCAGCATTGATGGAGACATTCTTTGTTGATTCAGATTTCAATCCAAAGAATGAAACCTATTTGAAGTTTATGTTCCCGCAAACGGCAGATCCAAGAGAACAAGGACCGTTTGAATCAACACATAAATTCACTTATCGACCTATTCCATTGGATAATGGTGCCGATGAAAACACACCAGGTCAATATAGCATACCAGAGAAGGTTTTAATGTCTGGTCTTGTCTACGACTTATACGACAAAGGTACTGATATTAAGGTTGCCGACTATTCAAATCGTAGAATGGTACCTATCGAAGATTTTGCAGTTGGTATACCGCCAGTGCTTCGTCGATTTGATGACCCAAGCAAACCTTCCTATGGTAAATATGTCAAGAGATGGATTCGCGATCCTTTCGTTGCCGAGGCTCGCGATGAAAATGGCCAGTTGAAGTATCCATTCATAGCAGCAATGCAGGATGAGTTCCGTCCGAATGAAAAAGGCGAATACTATCATCCAATTGGATATCCATTATTCCTCGAAGCACAAGTAAACTACGAAGGTTTAGCCGAGCGTTCAAACCACGACCCAAGATTATTAAATGAAAGTGTCTTCTTTGTAATAAATGAAACAACTGGCGATTATATTCGAGTTGCATTGAAACAAGTTGATGAAAATGCACCTTATCGTGAAATCTTCCGTGCAAGAGTTGAATTAGTTCCCGACTCCACAAATCGCAACCCGAATACAACAATCCGTCGTTCCGAGGAAGGTTTATACAACCTTGGAACTGGTGCCTATTTGTTGCAACAACTTCGCTGGAATCCAGAGAAAGAAGACCGTGGTGCTCTTGCTGGAAGAAGATATCACGCTACAACAACTTCCTTCGGCAAGGTTCCGAACTTGTTCTCCAATAGACCATCTATGCCACCATCAAACCAAGGAAATCAAACATTCTATGCTGGCGAACGTTATCGTGCATTGCCAGTTGATACTGGTGATGTGGTTAGGGTCGTTTCCAGAACTGTTCTTTGGAGAGACGGTGTTGTTCCAGCTTACGAAGGTGGAATCAGCTTTAAGATAGTTGGTTCAACTGAACCACCAGTTTGGACTGGTAACATAGTTAAATTGCAAACAGATACAATCGTAAAGATTGTGCCATCCGAATACCCAAGCCGTGCTGGAATGACTGATACGCTTAAACTCGTAGAATTCTTGCACACTATTTTCTTGACTGAAGATCGTGAATATCCTCAATATCCTGGAACATACTCTGGCTTGCTACCAGAAGAAGGACAAGGCCGAGATAGTATTCTTAGCGTTACTGCTATGGATACTAACAAATACTTCGACCCACGTTCCTTCTTGTTCCCAAATCAATATAGCAGATTGACATATCATTGGAGTGTTGAACCTACTTCTGGTTTAGCACGCTGGTTATTGGTGGATACCATTCCTGCTGGCGATCAAACAGTTATTAATCCAAAGGACAACGCTCTTGGTTATCTTGTATTCCGTGGAAAACCAATTAACCCATATGTAGTACCCGGTGGTGAATGGGTTTATGTACGAGCCGAGAATTATCCACCAGCATATCGAGTGCTTGATTCTTTGAAAGCAGCTGGTGTCTCGCAAGATACTATCGACAAGTTTATCTACACATTTGCTCCATACCTTAATGCCTATGTGTATGATGTTGAAAATGCTCGTTTCTTGCAACAAGATACAATTCTTTATGGTGGACACTACTACATTGACTATGCCTTTAGAATTTTTGTGGTAGATAGTACACCAAGATTTATGGATTGGGTTGCAACCCAAGAAGAAGCCGACGCACAAGCAGAGACTATTTACAAGAGAATTGATCGAGCAGGTACTAATCTTGTTCCTTATGTGATTTACAAACCGTCTGTCTATACCTGCGGAATGACCGAGGATAACAAGTTGAAAGCAAACTTGACAAACAAATTGCGCTTCCAGGTTGATTTCAATACAGACGATGAATTGGAAGATCTTGCCGCGGAAACTCTTGAACCACGAGGTTGGGACTTCCGCTTCGGTAAGACTGCATACGGATTTATGAATATTGCTGTTCGTAATAGAGATTGGTGGGGGAACCCTGGCGACACTGTAGTTATTGATACAACAACATACGATCAAAACTTCGATGGAATTAAGAATGAATCAGTTATTACTCAAACCCGACCAGTATGGATGGGTAACCAATACCTAATGAAATACGGAACTGATGACCAAGCAGATCCATTCGGTGTTGATCTTACAACCAGAGGGCAAATCAACATTCGAATAGATTCTGCACTTGCTTGGGATTTGTTAAAGGTTTCCCCACAAATTCGCTATCACAACGCACTTAATACAGATACCGTGTTTACAATTGTTGTCAATGATGGTCACGGCGGGATTAACTTTATGACGATGCCGGTGTTTGTGAACGTTGCTCCAATTATTATTACCGAAACATTACCACCAGCAAAAGAAGATGTAGACTATAATCCGCAACTCATTGACTCGAGCAAAGCAATTAAGATTTACGATCCGAACTTTGGTCAATCCCACGAGTTTGAATTGATATATCCAGATTATCCAGTTGATCAAATTCCACGTGATCCTTGCTTCCCCGAGGCTGGTGTTTGGGATATTTCTAACTTGAAGACAACCCCACGATGGTTGAAGATTAATCAAGTAAGTGGATTGTTGTATGGTAAACCTGGTGTAACCGATGCGCCAAAGAATGAACAAGTTGTTGTTGCTGTTTGGGATATCGTAAACGGCGAACGACAGTTGTCAGCTATAAAAGTATTGAACCTATTTGTCGATTCGACGAATCACAAACCAAGAATTACAAATGCTCCTAAAGTTGTTTGCACCGAGGTTGGCAAACCCTACAGCGATACTCTACTCGTCTGGGATTACGATTTGAAACGTACACCAGTTCAAGAAGAACTTACTTTGAGAGTAATTCGACCTGCTGGATTTACTATTGAACCAAGCGTTATCCGAGGTACTCTTGCGAAAGACACTGTTAAAGTATTGATTAAGACAAATGCATTCCCAGACCAGCGCGATCCGGATGGAAAAGTTACTATTTTTGTTGAAGTTACCGATGCAAGTGGTGCTCGCGATACATTGATTTACCGTGTTGAAATATCAAAACCGACCGACTTTACCTGCACTCTATTAATTGAAAATACATTCCCAGGTAACATTCCAGGTGATGGTAAGAGTGCTTGGCAAGAACTAGTCTTTGGTACCGCGCCCGTCGATGCAACTACAGGCGAAGGTTTAGACGGTGAGCCTATCGGAACACTTGACGCTGTTTACTGTGAATATGAGTTGCCATCTATTCCACCAGTTGACGTGTTTGATGCTCGATGGACTATATCGCTTACAAATGGTACCTTGCGAAATATATTCCCAAGAGCAAAGAATGCTCCGGATATTCGGGTTTACAAAGGTCGCTTCCAAGCTGGGGGTGTTGTAGGAAATACCTCGACATTCTATCCAGTTTCAATACGATGGCGTAAGGATGAAATTCCTGACAAGAACGATGCCCAACGCAATCCGACCGGTGGTCAATGGTTCATCCGCGACGATAAATCCAACGGTAATGTCTTCAACTACAATATGAAGACTGGCGAAGGATATCCCGTTGATGGAGATATTAAGATCATTGATGAAGGTCAATACTGGAGAGTTCAAATTGGTCGCGACAATATCACTGGCTTCCTAATTGTTCACGATTGGGTAAGTACTGTTGAAACTCCTGAAACTCCGGTCTTCGGTATTGTTTCTGTAAATCCGAACCCGATTTCTACAAACGCTAAGATAAGCTTCGGTTTGACCGAGTCTGGAAATACCAAGATCGAGTTAGTAGATGCTTTGGGTAATGTCGTCGCAACTATTGTCAACGGCTACTACAGCGCTGGACAATATACTGAGAACTGGCAAATTACAAACGAAATTGCTAGTGGCGTTTACTTCTTGCGATTAACAAATGGTTCGAAGACGTATAATTATCCAGTAAATGTGGTTAAGTAAAATAAACGGCTTGTTCCGAAGGAATTTCCTTCGGGACAAGCCCCGATTAATATGGAAACAATGTATTATTTAATAAACAGGAGTAGTGAAATGAAAAAAAATCTTCGGACTAACTGTAGGGATAGCAACAGCAATTATCTTAATGTTGTCCTTGCAGATTACAGCAAAAGCTCAAGTTTACGGAGATTTCGATACCGTGAGGCAAATTCGCAATGTTCCTTACGAGCCTCTTGAAGATGGTATTGAAATCCCACCCTCTGCGTTCGGATTACCACCGATGTGGTTGCAGGACTTGGACGATGGTTACTCGTTCCCAAATGGTATTGAGATTGGCTTTCCTTTCGAATTTGGTGGAGAAATCTACACTCGCCTTTGGGTTTGCATTAATGGATTTGTCACATTTTCTCAACCGCCCTTAGTTCCTGCAAAAGATCCAACAGCACTGTTCTATTCAAATTCATCTTATCCCAAAAATGTCCTTGCTCCTTTCTGGGGCGACCACTATTACCACACTGATGTCGAAAGATTCAATGGCTACAAACCTACGAAAATTTACTATAAGTCTGATCCGGATCAAGGTGTTTTTATTGTCGAATGGCGCTATCTTAATATTAATGATGTTAATGTAAAATCAAGTATTGCAACATTCCAATTAAGACTTTACAAATCTCAAGATCCATACTCTGCTGCTGGAGATATTGAGTTTGCCTATGGTCAAATTGGCGGAAATGAATATACAAATGACAGCCGAGTAATCACGAGAAATTCTTCTGTTGGTATTAAGGGTGCATTCGACCCCGCAGACTTTCTTAACGGACTCGAATATGGTAAAAGCCCTCTTATTGCCAAGACAAGTATGCGTTTGACAAATGAATGGGCACCATCCGGTGGAACTGACTATAGAATTCGATTCCGAGCTCTTGCTCGATTCAATGTTGAAGAGTTCTGGGGTGATGGTGATGTTGATTTGTCCAAAGGATACAACCGTAAACATTATAATATGCCACAAAGTCGATACGTTACCGTGAATGATGCAAGAATCATTCTACGTAGTGTTGCAACCGGCATTCCATTAGATAGTGTTCGCAGACGAGCAGCTTACCATGGTGATGTTAACCACAATGGAAGATTCTATTACGACCAATCCGGAAATAGGAAAGAAATCAAATGGAGAAACAAATATTACGGAGATAGTTTGCCACCCGAGGTTGGTTCTATTAGTCAGATATTTTATCAAGTGAACGAATATGATGCTGCACTGATTTTACATTACATTTCTGCAAGAATTCCAGAACTGCCATGGTTGTATGATACGATTCCGCAATATGGAAAAATTGGTGCTTTTGAATTAGCGAATAATATTGTATTCGGGAAGGTAGAGTTTGTTAACAATCAGCCGCGGTTCCCGATATATTTAAATGGAGATTACGATGGGCCAATCTCTATATTTATTGAAACGAACGAGCCATTTACAATTTTGAAGAACAATGAAAATGTAATGGTTGATTTTGAAGGTGGTCGTGGTGTTATCATCGGAAGCGGTGAATTTTCAAAAGATGCCCCAGTTGCTTATCTCACCTTTGAAAAGCCGAGCGTTACTCTGACAAAAATAAAAGTACGATTCAATGAAGTTGAGACAAATCCAATGTTCTTGCTTGGAAGAACAAGCAAAGAGGAAGCAAATTCGATCAATATTTTAGAAAATGGCACTTCTAATCCAATAATTAATCTTGAAATTGCACTACCAGGTAACTACACTGTAGATATATTAGATGCTGCTGGTTCTGTAGTCAAATCCTTTACTTATTCAATCAATGAGTATAGCAATTTCAATTTGGATTGGAATATTGCCGAAGCAAATCTTAGCAATGGAGTCTATTTCGTACGAATGAGCGGAAATGGTAAGAATATTGTTGAAAAGCTTATCTATATTAAGTAGGTTTTTGATACTTGTCTGGCTAGCCTTTGTGGCTAGCCAGGCAGGAATTTCGCAAAAGAAGGCAAATTGTGAATTGAGTATTTACGGTTCTTTGAAAATAGATGTGTGCGGGAATGAGAATCAAAAGCAATTCATTCTCGTAATGTCGATCGGAAACGTTCAAAGGAGCGATAGTTTGTTTGGATTTAACTTTCAAATAAGTTTCGACAAAGAGAATGTAAAATTTACAGATGCTTTATATTTAAATACTTTATCTGAATTTTTCGATATGAAGTCGGTTTCATTTGATAGTACGAAGGGTAAAATCAATGGATATGCTGTTTCTCTTGGAATGGAACCAATCTACGGAAATCGGCCACTTATTGCATTTTATGGAAAATGGATTTCAAAATGCCCCGATACTGCTAATTTTTCGATTGATTATATAGAATTTACTGATGAATTTAAAACAACAATTGATTCAATGAAACCTACAATTTTAATTGGTGAAGTTTTTCCAAAGGATGATAGAGTTTTTCGCGTTTCTTCACCAAAGGATACAATTGTTAGTGCTGATAGTATTTCAGAATTTGATTTACTGGTTAGTATTCCCAAAGATTCAAGAATTGATAGTTTTAACCTATTATGTAAGTTTGACACCGAAAAGTTGTCGATTGATTCTGTTGTTCCAGCAAGCGAAGATTTTGAATTTTTAAATAGTGAAGTTGATGACTTGGGTAACTTAAAATTATCATTTGCAAATAAAAATGATATAGGAAATAGAAACACAATTAAATTTTATTTAAAACATCTTATGCCAAATGTATTTTCAAAAATAACAATTAGTCCAGAATTTGACTTAGAATGTAAATGTGTTACGGATTTCACAAAAGATTCAGTTTATGTAGTGTACAAAAAGGAAATAAGCAATTACTTTGAGGAAGAAAATAATGAATTTAACATAGATGGTAACTATATTCAAATTTATGATGTAATGGAAGATTAATCAAAGAAGTTTATTGGAATGTTCTTTAAGTGATGGAGATACAAGTTTTATGAATGAAATTGGAAAAGGGATTTATTTTGTTGTGATTAGAAAAGGTAATTCGAAAATTATTAATATGAGAAATATATGTTAATTATTAATTGTTCACAAATGGGAGGTTCTATGAATAACCAAGCGTTTTACAAAGGATTTTCTAAGCTTTTCTTAGGGTTATTAGTAGCCCTAGGTATTCTTATTATTGTTCCTGCATCATTTTTGCAAGCACAAGGTGGTGGACAGGAAATTAAGCCTGAAATTCCACGGCTTTCATTGACAGGTGCAGATAACGACTGGGACGCAAACTGGTATCCAGATGGGCGAATTTGGGTACCACCTTCTGTCGATCCAAACAAACCCCGCGAAATTTTAGTTCCTGTATTCATTGAAAACAAGTGGTACACCCACGAGGCAACAAAAGATGTTTATATTGCCGAACCGATTAAAAGTTTCAGCTTTAAGATTCAATATGACTCCACTGCACTTAGAGCAATTGGCGTTCAAACTTTTGGTAGCCGCGAATTAAACTATTTCCCCGATGAAAATTATAAGTATCACACTCTTGCAAAAGATTTTCAAATTTCTTGGATGGATGATAAAGACCCAACCTATTGGACATTTATCGATCCAGGAAAACCCCTTCAAGATAGGCAAAAGGGACGAGCAATTAAAATCACTGGTATTACAACAACGAGTTGGTTGCCTAATTGCGATGGGTTCCAAGTACTGCTTTATGTTAGATTTATGCTAGTTCCAAAGGCTGGCGTTCCAATTGGTTTGGCACAAAACACACCATTGATCATTGGACCAGACACGATTATGTTCAATGATTTAAATATTCGCAAAGAAGCACCATTTAAGAAATATCGCCCCTATTGGAAAGGACGCTTCGTTGCCGATGACTATCCAGATCCAGGTAAGTTTACTGGTTTAGCAGGTGTCGACAATAGTGCCTATCCAAACTGGAGTACTGAACCCTACTATCCTGGTGTTATTTATCTAAGAATTAGCGATAACGTACCACGATTTGGATTTATCCTTGAACGCGCAATTGGACAAGTACCACAAATTGCAATGATTGGCGATGATGGTTCACTATATGAGATGAGAGATCCTATTACTATTGATTCTGCTTCATTGTCAAGTCCCCCATTTGGACAGAGAGGATTCAGATTAATTAATGAAGTTCCATCTTCGCGTTTGTTAGATATAGAAATAGAATCCAATGAACCATGGTTGTACTTCAGAACATACATTCCAAGAGGTGCAAATGCAAAGAACCCAATTGCTGGGGCAACACACAAAGGATATATATCGTATATTGATAATGGTATTTTAGGTGATGTTGCTCGTGGAACTCCAATTTGGGGTCGACAAACAAACCCCGACCCAGAAGTTCACCTTATGATTGAGTGCAGGCCTGGTGATTTGACCAATGCTGGTCCAGAACAAGCCGGAATTTACGTCGGTTATATTACATTTAAGTCCCATTCCGCAATGATTTCCCCAGTTCGATTGAAAGTTACATTCATCTACTTCCGAAATCCGATCGAAGGCGGGCTTGCCGGAAGACCTGCCGGAATAAACCTGCAATTAATTCCTCGAGCCGGCTTTGGCGAACCAGTGAAGTTAATCTTCGGAACAGGACATAGAGCAACTATGGGTGTCGATACATTATTCGGAGAATATAAATACGAATCTGAAATGCCACAAGATAAATTTGGTGCCCGTTTCTTCCCGCCACCAAACGCACCTGCAGATTTGATTGCTTCAATTCCAAACGGTTTTGGGAACTTCAGCCCAGACGATGATGATAATGATGGCACTCCGCTATATTGCGTTTCTCGTGACATTCGAAGCAGTGATGACACATTGCAATCGTTGATATTCCTTGTAAGATTGCGCGCAGAAGATCCAAACTACTATCCAATAACGATTGTCTGGGATATTCAAGATTTTCCAGATGGTGCAAACTTGTTCATCCGTGACACTGCCAACGGTCAACTATTCCCAGCAGTCAATATGCGCCGGGCAACAAATATTGGTGGGACGCTTTACTCTTACCAGATTACCGACTCGCGTGTGCGTTCGTTCTTGATTGAATACACACCTGCTCGAATTATTAACTACGTCGATGAGTATGGCAACCCAATCATTAAGAAAGGTTGGAACTTCCTGTCCTTGCCAGTACGACCAATTAACAATCAATGGAATGTATTCTATCCAAATGCGATAAATAAACCATTCTTCTGGTCGCAAAACCAATACCAATTCGATGAATTGTTAAGAGTTGGCGTTGGTTACTTTGTGAAATATAGCGATCAAGTTGATACAAAATTCGCAGGTTCGTACATTAGCGAAATTTCATTGCCCGGAACCGGAGACAGCGTTAAAATTTATCCAGGATGGAATACAATTGGTTGCGTCTCTTCCCCATTGTCCATCCGAGACATTGGATTCACCAACTTTGGTGTAGAGGCTCCAGATCCTACCGAAGTTCGTAAGAATGGCGTTTGGGCGTACAAGACAAACCGGGGTTATGAAGAAGTTTCAGAACTTCGACCAGGTCTTGGTTATTGGATTAAATCAGATGCTCACGGCTATCTACGTCTAGTTGCTCGATTTGAAAAGTCTATTGAAAATGCAATGCCAAACGAAAAAGACTATGCAATCGAACAAAGCGTGAAAATTAACTTCGCCGATAATGCTCAACACGAAAAGACATTGTACCTTGGGCTTAACAAAGCAATCGAAGCAAATATGTTTGAATTACCACCAGTACCATTTGCCGATATGTTCGACATAAGATTTGCAAATAACTCATTGCTTGAAACATCCGAAAGCCCAGTTATTAAGTTGACTGGTGTTGAGTATCCGTTGGCAATTTCTATCGACGATCCAGTAAATGAATATACTTTTGTAGATGCAATTACTGGACAAGTGCTTGGCACTATTTCTCCAAGCAACAAGACATTGGTTGTAAATAACTCCAGCAATGCAATCCGAGTTCTTGTTTCTTCGGTTGAATCTGGAAGTACTTTGATGGTTTATCCAAATCCAGTAACTTCGACTGCTATCTTGCGTTATAATCTTGCGGAGCAAGGAAATGTATACCTTGCAATGTACGATGCACTTGGAAATGAAGTAAAGACATTTGCTAATGGTTTGGTTTCCGCTGGCGAACATACACTAACAGTCAATGCTAATGATTTCCCAAGCGGTCAATATCTCCTTAAATTGAGAGTTGGCGACCAAACCAAGGTTGTTGTTGTAAATATCGTGAAATAATTTTCGAGGAACTCGAATTTATGGAAATGGGCAACATTTTGTGTTGCCCATTTCTTTTTGATGAAAGGAGGTTGGAATGAAGTTTTCTAAATATTTTCTTCTGCTATGCTTTTTTTCAATTTACGTTTCTTTAGCTAATGAACCTTTAACTATTCGTTTAAGTTTAATTGGAAATGATACTATTGTTTTCAATAAACTTGCTTTTGGGTTTCATTCGGACGCAACAAATGGCTTGGATACTGCCTTGGGTGAACTGGATTTGCCTCCTTTGCTTCCGCCGAGTGGATATAAATTGTATGGTGTGTTTATTTTTTACGATTCGACACAAGGTTCCAACATTTGGTCTTATTTAGACCTTCGTCCTTTTCCAACAAATTCGAATGATACTGTTAAATTTTTGTTGTATGCAATTCGAGAATCTGGAATTAGGCTACGAATCTATTGGAATACAATTCCCGACAACATTCGTTACGCTTGGCTTGTTGATGAATATCTTGGGACACTTGTTCAAGTAGATATGAAAAAAACAAATTTTGTTAATATTCAGAATGAGTTTTTAGATAAATTCTACATAAAGATGGTGTTCGAGGAAATAAACCAAGTAGAAGAGGATAATTCCGATGAGTTTGAAATTTCATATATTCCTTTGCAAAGCGAAGTGATTATTAGAAATAAAACTTTAAACCAAATTACGTTTAGGATTTTGATATTTATGGAAAATTAGTACAAGAATTTAATTTGTCAAACGAAAGTACTTTTTCGAGTAATAATTTTCCCACAGGTGTTTATTTTGTAGAATTTAATAATTTAAATGGTAGAAAAGTTGTTCGGAAGTTAATTATTTATTGATTGGAATTTTTATGGACGAAAGAAAAAAACAAAGAACCCAAAATGAACAGAACGAAAGGTTGACGCAAGGGACAAAAAACCAATCTAAAACATCAAATGAAATTGTTATAAGCGTAGTAATACCGCTATATAACGAAGAGGCATCAATCGAAGAACTTGGAACAAAGTTGGAAAGCGTGTTAGCACCATTGACCAAAAACCGATACGAAGTAATTTTTGTAGATGATGGTTCAACAGATAATTCTCGGAATAAAATTCGTGAACTTCATAGAAGGAATAATCGATTTCATTGCATTAGTTTTCGACGAAATTATGGGAAATCGGCTGCGCTTGCTGTTGGTTTCCAAGCGGCACGTGGTAGGTATGTTGTTACTATGGATGCCGATTTGCAAGACGACCCAGAGGAAATTCCAAATCTTATTAAAAAACTCAACGAAGGATACGACCTCGTTTCTGGTTGGAAAAAGAAACGATATGACCCAATTACAAAGACTTTGCCTTCGAAATTATTCAACTTTGTTACATCGTTAGTTAGCGGTATACGACTTCACGATTTCAATTGCGGCTTAAAAGCCTATCGCAATATTGTGGTCAAGCGACTAAATGTTTACGGTGAAATGCATAGATATTTGCCAGTGCTGGCTCATTGGGATGGTTTTAAGGTTACCGAAATTCCCGTTCGCCACCATCCACGAAAATATGGAAAATCCAAATTTGGTTCTGGTCGCTTCATAAAAGGGTTTTTAGATTTGTTAACAGTTATGATTACAACAAGATATATGCAAAGACCTCTTCATTTCTTTGGAACTATAGGAACTTTGATTACATTACTTGGTTTTGTTATAAATTTGTATTTGATTGTTGAATGGCTTTTGGGTAAAACTTACTTGAGTAATAGACCATTGCTACTTTTTGGTATAACATTAATTATTTTCGGTGTGCAGTTGATTTCAATTGGCTTGCTTGGAGAAATGAATATAAAATCGAAGGCTGAAAAAATTAATTACAATATTAGAGATAAATTTTAGGAGTTCGTTATGAAAATATTAAAGATTTTGTTTGTGTTTTTTCTATCAGTTGGAATTGGTTATTCTCAATATAAAGACCTTGGTGTTGAATTTGGTTTGATACCTACACGTGTTTTTGGTAATAATGGAGCCTCGGATGTGTTTCAAGGTGGAAATCGAGAATCTACTATTGGTGGTGGATTCTTCGGCTTCCAAACTGGATTGTTACTCAAAAGCGTGTTTCAAATTTCAGAAAGTGGTATTTCTATTCCGTTTGGTTTTGAGTATGTTTTTTACCGAGCAGCCCATCGAGTGCCATTGGCTCCAAATGTTACTTTGTACATAAACCACAATATTGATGTTCCAACCTTAACGCTTGGCTTACGATATCCTCTATTTAGATTACCTTTTGCAAATGTAAAATTTTATTCTGAACTCGATGCTCTAGGGAATTTTGTTGGAAAAAGCAACTACAAAATCCGAATTGATTATGAATCTTTCGACTCAACATCAATCAGAAGTGTTTCGAATAAAGATTTCGCTTTCCGTTTCGGGCTTGGTTTTAAAGCGGGTTTCCTTGGCGAAATTGTTCATCCTTGGTATGCAAATTTATTTGCTTCTGTTAGTTATTTGAACCTCTTGGGGAAAAACAATAAAAGAGGTGAACTGTTAACTCCTGACCCCAGGTATGAAACTATTGAAAATCCAGTTTACAACTTCCAGATTGCTGTTTCATTAATGTATAAGTTTTAATGGTTAAAAAAAAAATTTATTTACAAAGCAGATTGTAAATTTTTTCGTGGAGACGTACCTTGCAAGCCTCACAAGAACTTTGGTGTTGTATGCTCCGATTGTAACTATTACATTCCACAGGAAAATATTATTTTAATTATCAAACTTGGGGCAATAGGCGATGTAATTCGTACCACCCCATTGCTTCATAGAATATTTGAAGAACATCCAAGAAGCGCAGTTTGGTGGCTTACTCTTACTCCCGAAGTTGTCCCATCTGTTGTCGATAGAGTTCTTCCTTTAAATCTGGAGTCGATTTTGTTGCTCCAAGAAACCGAATTTTACAAAGTAATCAATCTTGACAAAGACCCTTACGCTTGTGCTTTGACTAAGTCCTTGAAAGCAAAGGAAAAATATGGCTTCACACTTGAAAATGGCAAGCCAGCACCAGTTAATAATTTAAGTTATCATAAATTCTTGACAGGTGTCTTCGACCCTGTAAACAAGAATAATACAAAATCCTATTTGGAAGAAATATTTGAAATTCTGGGTTGGAAATACAATGGGGAAGAATATATACTTGAAGTTACAAATTCCATTCGTTGGAATATTCCAAACGAAGGGAAGCCAATAATTGGATTGAACACGGGTTGCGGGGGCAGATGGGTTTCTCGTCTCTGGCCAGAACATAATTGGATTGAATTGATACATTTACTTAACGAAAACCATTACTTCCCGATGTTGCTTGGCGGGGAAGCCGAAGACGAAAAGAACAGAAAAATTTCCGAGCAAACTGGAGCATACTATCCAGGGCATTTCGATTTGAAAAGGTTTATTTCCTTGGTTAATCAATGCGATTTGGTTGTAACTGCTGTTACAATGGCTTTACATATTGCTATCGGATTGAAAAAGAAGGTTGTACTTTTTAACAATATTTTCAATCGTCACGAATTTGAATTATTTGGAAGGGGTGTAATTTTAGAGCCCGAAAAACCTTGCCAATGCTTTTTTAGTCCGACTTGCTTAAACACTGAATACTTTTGTATGGATTACCTGTTCCCCGACAAAGTTTTTCAGGAAATCAAAAATCTTTTACCTTATTCTCCATATTAGATTAATTTTCGATGAAAAATGGAAAGAAATTTTACAAATTTGTCGGATTTTGGTTATTTCCGAGTTTCTGCTGTTTCCCCAGAACTCAGAGTTGCAAATGTCCATTTCAATGTTGAGCAAATTCTTCAAAGTCTTAAATTGCTTGACGAGAAGTCTGTTCAAATAGCCGTTTTTCCTGAACTTTGTTTAACTGGTTACACCTGTGGAGATTTGTTTTTCCAAGAAAATTTGCTTGCCGAAGTTAAAAAAGGACTAAAAAAAACTTGTCGAAGAATCTTCCAAATTCAATTTAATATTTATTGTGGGTTTCCCTTTGCGAGTTGAATCTAAATTGTACAATTGTGCTGGAATTGTTGGTAATGGAAAATTGTATGGCGTTGTTCCGAAAACCTATATCCCGAACACCCGTGAATTCTACGAAAAGCGTTGGTTTGGTAGCAATTTGCAAACAAGGATTATTTCGATTTTCGAAGAAAATGTTCCTTTCGGCAATGACTTGGTTTTTATTTCTGAGGACAATTCAGAAATTTCTTTCGGAGTTGAGATATGCCAAGATTTATGGGCTGTTGAACCAATCAGCACAAAACTTGCAAATTTGGGCGCAAAGTTGATATTTAATCTTAGTGCAAGCGACGAATGGATTGGCAAAGCCGAGTATAGACGAAACCTGGTCTTGTCGCAATCCGCAAGATTAAATTGTGGTTACATCTACGCTGGAAGTGGTCCTTGGGAATCTACAACGGATATGGTCTTTTCTGGACATTGTATCATTGCAGAAAATGGTAAGTTGCTTGCAGAAAGTCGAAATTTTTCGTTTAAGACCGAATACGTTGTTTCGGACATCGATATTCAACTTCTTACAAAGGAAAGAAATTACAACGACACCTTTTCTTCGTCCGATTTGTCGATGACGAGCAAGGTTAGTGTAAAGTTGAGAGATTTGAATACTGTCGATTTCTTTCGAAAAGTAAGGAAACATCCTTTTATACCAGAAGATTTATTGGAAAGAGCCAGCGTCTGTAACGAAGTTTTCAATATACAATCAACTGGACTTGCCAGAAGGCTTCTCCAAATAAAAAGCAAAGATGTGGTCATTGGTGTTTCTGGTGGATTGGACTCTACGCTTGCTTTGCTTGTTTGTATCGAAACGTTTCGGAAATTGGATTTTCCGCTTTCTGGAATTCACGCAATCATAATGCCTGGTTTTGGTACCTCGAAAAAAACATTCACAAATGCTCGTCAACTTTGTCAATTACTTGGTCTTTCGGTGGAAGTTATTGATATTAAAAAGTCTGTCGCTTTACATCTAAATGAAATAGATGTCGATATTAAAGAACAGAACCTTGTTTTCGAGAATGCACAAGCACGTGAAAGGACACAAATTTTGATGGATTTAGCAAACAAATATAATTGGAATTGTTGTTGGAACGGGGGACCTTTCCGAAATTGCTCTTGGTTGGTCGACTTATAACGCTGATCATATGTCGATGTACAATGTTAATGCTGGAATTCCCAAAACACTTGTTCGTTTTGTAATAGATTGGGCGTCGGATAATTTGTTTGATAATCGAGTTCGTAAGGTATTGAAAAATATACTCGCATTACCGAGTACTCCCGAGTTATTACAAAGTGATGGTAAGGAAATTAACCAAGTAACCGAAGAAATTGTTGGTCCATTCGAGTTAAATGACTTTTTTATGTATTATTCTGTAAGATATGGTTTTAGCCCGAAGAAAATATTTTATCTTGCAAAGGTGGCTTTTTCCGAATGTTATAGTGATATGGAGATATATAAATGGTTAGTAAACTATTATAAAAGGTTTTTCGTTAATCAATTTAAGCGTAGTTGTATGCCCGATGGACCGAAGGTTGGAGCAATTGATCTTTCGCCAAGGGGTAATTGGCGTATGCCAAGCGACGCTGAGTATGAAATTTGGACCAAGGAATTAGAAAACATCAAATCGAAAGTATGATACAAAGAGAAATTGAAGATTTGCTTCCCAATGAAATTAAAGTCATAATTGCTGATGACCACGAAATTGTACGCGCTGGTATCCGCCGAATACTTTCGCTTGAAAAGCGAATAAAAATTGTTGCAGAAGCAGAAAATGGAAATGTTGCACTTTCGCTAATACATCAATACCAACCAGATTTGGTTCTTCTCGATATTAATATGCCTCAACTTGACGGCATTGAGCTTGCCAGAATGCTAAAATCAAATAATCCCGAAATTGTAGTTCTTATGTTAACTGCACTCGAAGATTATCAAAATATAGAAAGAGCACTTGCTGCTGGCGCCGACGGTTATCTATCGAAAGATGTTTCACCAAATTTTCTAATTGAAGCAATATACAAATCGATTTTGGGTGAAAGAGTTTTCTCGAAGTCAATTTTGAGAGTTCTCGAAGCACCAAGGTCGTTCCAAAGTGAATCGGACAATAGTAACGTAGCTCTTACAAAACGTGAACAGGAAATTTTAAACTATGTAGCAACTGGCAAAACAAGCCAGGAAATTGCGGAGATTTTGGGAATCAGTGTTCGAACTGTTCAAAATCACAGAGCGAACATAATGCAAAAACTTGGAATTAAGACTGCTGCGGGTCTTGTGCGTTTTGCTGTTATTTTTAGTACCAAGCAAAGGGAAGAAAGACTGATTTAAATTGAGTACTTTTACTTAAAATCCCGTCTTTTTCAATATATTATTTTGCAATTTGGATTATTTTAAAAGACAAGGAAGTGGATGGAGTCCAGTAAAACTTACACAGTTTTGATCGCCGACGATTTTCCTTTGGTGCGATTGGGAATCAAAGCTTACCTTATGTTGCAACCAGAGTTCAAAATTGTCGGCGAGGCTTCCAATGGAGTGGAAGCCTTGGAATTGATTGACACCCTTTCCCCCGACATTGCAGTGGTCGATATTGTTATGCCATTTTTGGATGGAATCTCCGTCGCTGAGCATTTGAAACAAAACGATTACAACACAAAGGTATTACTTGTTACAGCAGTTGAAGAATTTGTCGACCTTAGCTTGGCATTTTATTCTGGTGCCGATGGTATTCTGCTTAAAAATGTCTCGCAGTCCAGTTTTATTGATTCTATTCATAGTATACTTAATGGAAAGAAAGTATATTGCAAAGCCATTTTCGAATTATTGTTCAATCCGAATAGGTTCGTAGATAAAAATTACAACACGTTAAAGTTTACGAAACTTCAGCAAAAAATAATTTCACGTCGTTTGCGAGGCTATCTTTTTCCAGAAATTGCCGAGGAGTTGAATTTAACTATTCCTCAAGTTGCACAAGAGTTATCAAATATTCTCGAAATTTTTGATGAGACTGAATATGTTATTCATTCACTTGTAACATAGGCTGGTATATTTTTTGTTTTATTTACTTGATTAATTAAGATGTAAAAAATTTTTTATAGATTTAATATGGAAAACAGAAGCTTATTTAAGGTATTTTTTGTAGTTCTATTGAGCCTGTTTGGACTAAATTATTTATTCGGCCAGGCTCAGAATGTTGGGATTGGAACCACAACCCCCGACAATTCCGCTATTTTGGAATTGTATTCCACTTCCCACGGCTTTTTAGTACCAAGGTTGACAACAACGCAGAGGAATGCAATCTCCTCGCCTGCGACAGGTCTGTTGATATATAATCTTGATAATCAACGATTCGAGTATTATAATGGAACTCAATGGGTTGCGGTTGTTTCTTCCGTTGCAACAGTTCCATTTAATTTAATCGCCTCTGGCACAAATACGACCGCTACTATGGTCGTTGGTAGTGGGGCAAGCATAACTCTTGGGGGTGGCAACATAGAAGCGAATAAATTTATTGGGACTGGGTCAACAACTGACGCAGTCGATTTGGCAACCGCAGAGGTTTCGGGTGTTCTGCCAATTTCGAAGGGTGGCACAGGGAATAGTACCACTCCGGGTTCTGGACAAATTCTTATTGGAAATGGAATTGGCTTCTCGTTGAATACAATTACTGCTGGTACTGGCATTCAAATCACAAATGGTGCTGGTTCGATAACAATTTCCGACGCTAATGCTAATAGCGAGGTAACTGGCTCCGGTAGTGCAAACCAAGTGGCTTTTTGGAATGGCACGAATAGTATTTCAGGTGACAACAGTTTATGGTGGGATAATGGAAATCAACGGCTCGGCGTGGGAACATCAACCCCAAGCGAAAAACTCCATATATCTGGAAATGTCTTGTTTACTGGGGCGTTAATGCCAAATGGTTCTGCGGGCAGTTCTGGGCAAGTTCTGGTTTCACAAGGGGCTGGTAACCCACCGCAATGGACTTCTGCTTCAAGTTTAGAGACGGATCCAGTATATACCGCAGCAATTTCAAGCATTGTGTTCGATGGGGATGCTGCTGGAGGAGATTTGAATGGAACATATCCAAATCCGACTGTTGTGAAAATACAAGGTAGAAATGTTGCAAATACCCCACCGGCGAATGGACAAGCATATATATGGAATAATACTTCAAGTCAGTGGGAGCCAGGTAATGTTGGAAGTGTAAGTAGCGTTGGGTTGTCGATGCCAACTGAATTTTCAGTTTCCGGCTCGCCGATTACAAATAGTGGAACATTCTCGGTCTCTTGGAATCCACAAAGTGCAAACACAGTTTTTGCTGGGCCAACAACGGGGACCGGAACACCAACATTTCGTTCTTTAACTGATGCTGATATACCCGATAATATTACTGCCAGCAATTATTTGCCCCTTTCTGGTGGGACAATGACTGGCACAATTGATTTTGCTACTGGTCAGACTTTCCCCGGTACTGTTTCTGGAAATGGTGCCCAACCATATATTGCAATTTGGAGTGGTGGTTCATCTTTGACTTATGACAACCGCTTGCAATGGAGCAATTCGGAAAATGCTCTTGTTATTCAAAATTCTCTTGGTTTGGTCAATTCAGGTAGCGGTTTGAACTATTTTAGAACAAGTAATTCCCAAACAACTACAATAAGTTATTATTTACCAACAAGTCTGCCAACTGGAAATGCCTTTTTGCAGACGGATGCCAGCGGAAATCTTTCCTGGCAAACTATACCAACTTTACCAACAGGAACAACTGGGCAGACTCTAAGATATAACGGTGGTTGGGAGGCTACGAATTTGATTTATCAAGATGTGTCGAATAATAGAATTGGATTCAATTTTACAAACCCAGCGACTTTGTTGCACCAAGACCAAGGAAACGCAACCGCTACTTACCACAAGTTCACCGCAGGTTCTACGACTGGCACTGGTGTAAACGACGGTTTCGATATTGGAATCGACAATTCTGGCAATGCAATAATTCGTCAGAACGAAAACTTGCCTTTGATTTTCCAAACGAATGGCACAGAAAGAATGAGATTGTTGGCAAATGGTAAACTTGGTATCGGTACAACCACTATTGTCGACGATTCAATACTTGTTCAAACCAATGGAGATGTTTACATTGACGGCGATTTGGTAGTAACTGGCAATATCGACCCCAAAGTAATTTATTTCCAACCGCAATCCACAACGCCAAATGTAATTTCCAAAGGTGCGGTTTTCTACGACAACACCAACAATAATCTTAAAGTGTACAACGGTTCAACTTGGAGCTCTTTAATTACCCAGGACAATCTTCCAAGCCAGGTCGCCTCGGTTGCTTGGAAAACCACTGGTAATTCTGGTTTAAACGAGTCAACTAACTTCATAGGTACAACAGATAACGTCGGATTTAAAATCAAAACAAACAATACCGATAGAGTTATTGTTACTGGTTCGGGAAATGTAGGTGTCGGAACAACTAACCCCAACTCGACTCTTTCTGTAGAAGGTTCAATTTCAACAAAGGTTTCAGTTGTAACCTCGAATATAACCTTAGATGAAACTTACCATACCGTGTTGGCAAATGCAAGTTCAAATATTACAATAACTTTGCCAAATCCATCTACTTCCAATGTTGGTAGGACTTACATAATCAAGAATATAAACACCGGTAATGTTACTATAAGTGGTTCGATTGAAGGTTCCTCCTCGTTAGTTTTGCGCCAAAAGGAATCGATTGAATTGATAAGCAATGGTTCGACTTGGGTTGTTACAAGCAGTTACCAGCCAGTTCCACCAATTGGTTCAATTATTGCTTGGCATAAAGACTTTGCGAATACTCCATCTTTACCTTATGGTTGGGTTGAATGCAATGGGCAAACTTTGAACGATCCAGCAAGTCCTTATCATAATCAAGTTATTCCCAATTTGAATGGCGACCCGAACGGGGCGGACTCTCCAGGTTTGAGCGAAAAGGCTGGTATGTTTTTGCGTGGCGGGACAACTTCTGGCACTGGACAATACGATGCATTCCAGGGGCATCGACATAGCGTCGATTCAGACGGCGCCTTGAAATATGAATATGCTTATAATACTTATGATATTAGTCTTGGTAACTATGCACCGCCTGCAAACATTACAGTTGGGGATCCGATTTCCGACGGAACAAATGGCACTCCAAGAACTGCAAACGAAACTCGACCCAAAAATATGAGTGTTGTTTGGATTATGAGAGTAAAATAAGAATGGATTATGATAATGAATAGATTTTTGAGG
>VSSL01000006.1_pt1 | contig 32748 bp, 31 predicted proteins | sample 4557531 | NCBI WGS metagenome assembly VSSL01 (sample SAMN10986726, study PRJNA523729) | hot springs metagenome | isolation source: hot springs | place: India:Timba, Gujarat | collected 2018-05-31 | reverse complement strand
GACGTGGGTCTTTCAACTCGTTTCGTACGATGTCGCTGATTTCGGTTACCAGCAAACTCTCTATCTTGGATATTCTGTTGCTGCTCATTTCACCACAACTCCATGTTGACTTCGACCACTTCAATGCGTGGGTCAGCGTATAAAAAGTCCAGTGCCTTATTCAACACGCTGTTGACGTGTTGCCGGTCATTGCCCACGCAGGAGAAGCCGAGTGTTGCTTGCTGCCATTCGTCCAGATGGTCCACCTCGGCAGCAGAGAGGTTGAACTTGTTGCGCAGGGTATCCAGCGTACTGCGCACCACATGCCGTTTCTCTTTGAGAGAGGTTGCTTCGTAAAGGTGCAACTCTACCGTCAATACGCCCACGACCATCATGACACCCGTATCAGCCTGTACCTGTACAAGTTCCTCTGGAGGGCGAGGCTCCCGCCGAGCCGATGACCGTATTAGTGTTCACGGCTAAAGCCGTTCCCCCTCAAACGAAGCCAGCCTGCGCTGGCTAAAGAGGGCGACGCTCTTGCCGAGCCGCGGTCACAGCGGAGCCGCAGTCGCTATCTGCTATGAGACGGCTGTTGCGCTCCGCTGGGTAATCGTATGGCTGGCGCGGGATACCTCCCGTTTCTCAAAGCACTCGATAATGTCGCCTTCCTCGTAGTCTCCGAAACCGTCCACCATGATACCGCATTCATAGCCCTGAGCGATTTCACGCACGTCGTCCTTGAGGTGGCGCAGGGAAACGATTTTGCCGGTGTGAAGCAAGTCCTTCTTGCGCCACACGCGCGCTTCGGCGTTGCGCACAATCTTGCCTTCGGTGACGTAGCATCCGGCAACCGTGCCACGCGGCAGGTTGAACACCGCCCGCACCTCCGCTTTGCCCAGCGGGAACTCTTCGAGCACTGGCTGGAGCATACCCAGCATTGCCGCCTTGATATCTTCCACCAGTTCGTAGATGATGCGGTAGGTGCGTACTTCCACACGTTCTTGCTCCGCGACACGCTGCGCTTCGGGTTCCACGCGCACATTGAAGCCGATGACGAGCGCGTTCGATGCGGACGCCAGCATGATGTCGGACTCGGTGATGTTGCCCACCGCCGCGTGCAGGACTCGCAGGCGCACTTCAGGATGCTCCAGCCGCTCCAGCGAGGTTCGTACCGCCTCTACGGAGCCATGCACATCCGCCTTCAGCACCACCAGAAGCTCTTTAATTTCGCCTTCCTTAATCAGTCGGCTCAGGTCTTTCATGGTGACGCGGGCGCGCTGGCTGGCGAGCTTCTCCTGACGATGGCGCTGCTCGCGTTCCATCGCGATTTGCCGGGCGGTGCGCTCGTCCTTCACCACTTCCATCTTCTCGCCCGCGTCGGGCACTGAGGACAAACCGATGACCTCTACGGGCATGGCGGGCGTGGCTTTGGGCACGCGATTCCCTTTGTCATCCAGCAATGCCTTAATCCGTCCGTAAGCCTCGCCAGCTACCACCGCGTCGCCCTGCTTGAAGGTTCCCTGCTGAACGATAATGGTGGCGACGGGACCTCTTCCCTTGTCCAGTTTGGATTCGATGACCACCCCCTCGGCGGGAGCGTTGGGGTCCGCTTTGAGTTCCTGTACCTCGGCGACCAGCAGGATAGCTTCGAGCAGGTCGCCCAGCCCGACGCGCTGCTTCGCAGACACCGGCACGAAGATGGTATCGCCGCCCCATTCTTCCGGCATCACGCCCAGTTCCGCCAGTTGCTGCTTCACGCGGTCGGGGTTGGCTTCTGGCTTGTCTATCTTGTTGATGGCGACGATGATAGGCACATTGGCGGCTTTGGCGTGGTTGAGAGCTTCCACCGTTTGAGGCATGACGCCATCATCGGCGGCGACGACCAGTACTGCGATGTCCGTCACCTGTGCGCCTCGGGCGCGCATAGCGGTGAAAGCCTCGTGTCCGGGGGTGTCCAGGAAGGTAATCTTCGCCTTTTCGCCGGCGTGTTCTACTTCCACCTGATACGCACCGATATGCTGGGTGATACCGCCGTATTCACCTTCCGCCACGTTGGTGCGCCGGATGGCATCGAGCAGGGTGGTCTTTCCATGGTCCACGTGTCCTAAGATGGTCACTACCGGCGGACGGGGTTGCGGTCCGCCCGTAGATGCGGTACGAGGGCGTGCGCTTTCGGGCACTTCCGGCTCTTTTGCCTCAATCCAGCGGACGCTGTAACCCAGCTCATAGGCGACTCGCTCAATCTGGTCGGCGGAGAGCTGCTGGTTCAGCCCCGCCAGCACCCCGACCTTCATGAGTTTTTGCTGTATTTGCGTGGACTGCACCCCCAGCGCCTGAGCCAGTTCGCGGACGGTCATGGTGGGGGGCAACTCAACTTCCGGGTGCCCTTTGTCCAGCACGGCGCGAACCGCCTGCGCGGTGGAGATATCGATCAGGCTATCGGCGTTCTGTACCTCCACGCCGAGGTCGGTGAGCGTGCTGAGCAGCTCCGCAACACTCATCTGCAGGTCTTTCGCTAAATCGCCAACGCGAATCCGGTTCACGAGCGAGTCACCTCCTCCTCTTCTGCCTGCGCAGCCAGCCGCAGCAGCTCCTGTGCCGTGTCCGCCGGCAGGGCTACCTTCAGCGAACGCTCCAGCTTGTTCGCTTTCAGCGCTTTCTGCACGCAGGATACACTTCGACAGACATACGCCCCGCGTCCCGCCCTTTTACCGGTCGGGTCCACTTCCACCGTGCCTTCCGGGGTGCGCACGACGCGCATCAACCCCCTCTTCGGGGCGGCAGTGCGACACGCCACGCACGTTCGTATCGGTGTATGTCTGCGTGCAGGCATCGCGAGCTCCAGAATGTTTTTCTTCTCAGGACGCGCTTTCCTTTTCCTCTTTGCCTGTCGCCAGCGCGTCCTGCGCCACCTGAGATTCACTTCGGATGTCTATCTTCCAGCCGGTCAATCGTGCCGCCAGTCGCACATTCTGACCCGCTTTACCAATCGCCAGCGACAGCTGGTCGTCTGGCACAATGACCAGTGCGCTCTTTTCCCCTTCGTTCAGGTGCACCCTCGAAACCTTTGCCGGGCTGAGCGCTTCGGCGATAAACTGCGCCGGGTCGGGATACCAGCGGATGATGTCTATCTTCTCGTCGTACAGCTCGTTGACTACCGCCTGCACTCGCGTCCCGCGAAGTCCGACGCAGCTGCCCACCGGGTCGATGTTCGACTCTTTTGCCCACACGGCGATTTTGGAGCGTGCACCCGGCTCTCGCGCCACCGCCTTAATCACCACGCTTCCCTCGCGGACTTCAGGCACCTCCAGCTCGAATAGACGACGGATAAGGCTGGGATGACTGCGCGAGACGATGATGCGTGGTGCCTTGGTGGTGCGCTCCACGCGAAGCAGATACACGCGCAGACGGTCATGCGGGCGATACGGCTCGTTAGGAACCTGCTCCTCTGGCGGTAAGATAGCCTCTACCCTGTCGAGGTCGATAATTACGTTCGGACCTTCCCTGCGCTGTACGAAGCCCGAGAGTATCTCTCCCACACGTTCCTGAAACTCCTGGTATATCTGCTCCCTCTCCGCTTCGCGAATGCGCTGCACGATGACCTGCTTGGCGGTCTGTGCGGCGATGCGTCCGAAGTCCTCCAGGTCCACCGGCACCGAGACGGTATCCCCTACCTCGGCTTCCGGCTTGAACTTCCTCGCCTCTTCCAGAGAAATCTGGGTGTGCGGGTTTTCTACCTCTTCCACCACGGTACGCTCACAAAACAGCCGAACTCCCGCCTTACTGGAATCGAGGCGAAGACGCACGTCACCCACAGCTCCGCAGTGCTTCTTGTAGGCGTTGGTTAACGCAGTTTCCAGCGCCTCCCATAGCACCGCCAGTGGGATGTCCCTCTCCCGTTCTAGCGCACGCAGTATTTCAATGAATTCGCTATTCATGGCTGCCCTCTGTCCGATTATCTCTCGTCAGGGTAAGAAAAAGAGTGGGCGAGCCTGCCCACTCTCTTTCGAGATTATTGCTACCCCCCTTATGCCGCCCTACCTGCTCATCATACCCTCAACCAGCATAAGTATATCACATCGGCAACCCTTTACGCAACCGCTGAGGAGCACACCGGATGCAGGAGATGTGCGTCGCCATAGCATAAAAGGGAAACGATAAGTCCTGCACAGGGAGGCAGACCATGGCGAAACATTCCACAGAAGAGATCGAGGGAAAGGTACGCACTACGGTAGAACTGGAACCCGGTGAGCGGGTGGCGTTGTGCCGGTGCTTTAAGTCCAGTAAGTTTCCTTTCTGCGACGGTACGCACCGGCAATATCAGGGCGTGGGACCGGTTATCGTTCAGGCACCGGGGGAGAAAAAGGAAGAGTAGGCGTACGATGCTCATCCGTGCTGTCCTAGTAGTGCGGATCACCCGGCGACTGGAAGTCGCGGGCAACGGTGACAAAACCCCCTTCGGGAGTTGATAACCTGCGCCAGCAGGTTTCGTTGCCTGTTGCCCGCGATTTTCGATCGCTGGTGCCATACCAAAATGTGAAGAAGCAGGTCTGACAAAGTACGATTCGTCTGTCAATCTTCATTGTTGACATAGCCGCAGGCGTTAGCCTGCGAAAAAGGCGAACGCAGCCTGCAGGCTGCGGAACCATTCTCGGCTCGGCAGGAGCCTCACCCTCCCCAACAAAGAAACGTGACGGACTACAATGACAAATCGGACATCAGAGGTCCATTAGGCAAAGGTTCACTTCGCCTTCGTTTTCTTACGGTGCTCGCAGACAGGGCACTCTTTCTTGTTCTTATCGCTGTAATAGCCGCACACCTTGCACTTCTTCGCCAGGCTGGACAGCTTGACCATCGGCTTTTTGCAGGTGACGCAGTCACCCGGTTTGTCTGCCATTGCACCGCATCCGGTACACACATACACGCCCGCTTTCGCCATCTGCAAAGTGCATATTGGGCACTTCCCTTGCTTATCCGCCCCCACCTTGCACATCAGGCAGATGTACTTGGGAACGTTTGTTTCCGTTTTGGGCTTGCTTCCCTTTTGTGCTTGTGCCGCAATATTCAGCAGAAGAATCGCTGCTATGAGATACGCCATTGTTCGCCAAACACGCATGAACTTCACCTCCTCTTAGCGATGTGATTCGACAGGCGCATCCTCTCTCCTGCGCCGCAACGGTGAGCAGGATGCAGGCTTTCTACCCGTATTGCCGGGCAATGCGGTGAAACGCCCGACGGATGGCTTCGCCTTTGGGACGGAGAGACGGATGCGGTTCCATCTTCGGAGGAGTACCCCAGATGTAGCCGTTGAGCACATATCCCTTCTCCGCCCATTCCAGCATCACCTCTTCCTCTACCACACCTTCCACATTGATCGGCGTGGCGATAATCTGCTGTTCCGGTCGGCGCACGCTCTCCAGCCACTGCAGGGTTTCTGGTCTGGAGTATTCCGCAAGCAATCCATCGCTCTCCCGAACCATCGGATGGTCCACCCACAGCGGGTCAGCAGGCTTCCAGTACGGTGGGTTGAAGGCAATCTTCGTGGCGGGGCTTGTCTCCTCTACCGTCCGCTGGATACGCTTGAATAACCGGGCGAGTATCTCGCGCTTGTAGTGTAGGCTCTCTTCCGGGGTAATCTGCGAAGCATCTTCGGGCATCTCCCTGTTAAACATCTCCCGAAACGGCTGTTCCACAAACCAGGCGGGTTGCACCTGGAAACCGCTGTCCAGGTCGCCGTAGCAGAACCAGTCGAACAGTATCCAGTCTACGGGAAACTGCTTGAGGAACTCCTCCACGCGCTCGCAGAACAGGTCCGCCCACGGCGATTCGGGGGCGAGGAAGCCGTGCCACCAGTTCTTTTGGCTGCCCGGGATCACCCAGTCATGCCGGTAGGCGCACATTGCCACGTCCGCACCTACGCAGAAGTAACTCCAGAAAGGCAGCCCCGCCTCTCGCGCCAGCTGGTACAGCCTGGGCAACAGCTCCCTGCCCGCGCCCGGCGGCACCGGTCCCAGACGAGTGGGATAGAAAGCGTAGCCCCCATAAGTGTACGCCTGCAAGAAGATGGCGTTGTTGCCCATTTCCAGATGCCAGTCCAGATACGCTTTGGGGTCGATGTCCGCCCAGTCCTGGGGCGCACTGGGCCCGGTGAAGGGGCGCGGGGCGTCGTGCACCGACCAGTTCAGGTCGAACATCAGCAATAGCGTCGGGCGTTTTTTCGCCTGTTCGGGCATGGTTGCGCCTCCTTCACTCGCCCGCCAGATGCTTCTGCCACCAGTCCACAATTTGCTGTAGCCGGTGCACGCGCAGGTCGGGCGGACCGGAACGGGATAGCCCGTGGCTGGTTTCTAGCGGATAGCGCACCAGCACCGCCTCTTTCTTCTGCACCTTCAGAGCGGCGAACAGCTGCTCCGCCTGCTCGATGGGACAGCGCAGGTCGCCCTCGCTATGGATGATGAGCAGAGGGGTGTGGATGTTGCCTGCGTACTTCAACGGCGAGTGTTCCCACAGGTGCTCCGGTTCTGCCCAGGCGTTGCCCCGGAAGTAGTCGCCGCCCGGCAGGAGGGGGAAGTCGCAGGTTCCCGCCATGCTGTGCAGGTTCACCACGCTGCGGTCGGTGATGGCGGCGCGGAAGCGGTCGGTGTGCGACACCACCCAGTTGGTCATGTAGCCGCCGTAGGAGCCTCCCATCACGCCCAAGCGTGCCTCGTCCACGTAGCCTCGCTTCAGCACGGCGTCTACCACCGCCATCAGGTCGGTGTAATCGGGACCGCCCCATGCGCCCTTAATCGCCGCTGTATGCGCCTCCCCATAGCCTTTGCTTCCTCGCGGGTTGGTGTACACGACCACGTAGCCCTGCGCCGCCAGCAGCTGAAACTCGTGGAAGAACACCCAGCCGTACTGGGCGTGCGGTCCGCCGTGTATCTCCAGGATGAGCGGATACTTCTTCGCCGGGTCAAAGTCGAGCGGATGCAGAATCCAGCCATGCACTTCGTTGCCATCAGGCGAGGTACAGGTGAACTCCTCGGGAGTCTGTACCTGCACCTCCGTCAGCCAGTCGGCATTGAATCTGGTAACTGCGCCAGTGTCCTGTAGCGCACCATTTTCCAGCTTGCCAGTAAACACCTCATGTGGTTGCGTGGCGGTGCCTTCGCACCAGGCGAGCCGTCTGCCGTCTGCGCTCAGGGAGAACCCTGTGATGTCTGCACGATGCCCGCGCAGAGCGACCGGTTCACCCCCCTCGGCGGGGATGCTGTAGAGTACCGTACTCCCCCTGTCGCTGGCAAGGAACAGTATCTGCTTCCCATCGGGCGTCCATACCGGACGGCTTCCACCGCCCACATCGCGCATATCGCTGAGCGTCAGGTTGCCCAGCGAGCGGTCAAAGCCCTCCATGATGTCTCGTGCGGTGCCATTGTTCAGGTCGGCTATCCACAGGTGGTCGTTGGTAACGCCCCAGATGTCGTCCACCTTTGTATGCCCGATGTAGGCGATGCGTGTGCCGTCGGGCGAGAAGGCAATGTCACTCTTGGGTCCTTTCGGCGTTTCCACGCGCTGCAGGTCGCCTCCCCCGGCAGGAACCAGCCAGATGTCCACCAGGTTAGGATTCAGGTCCGGGTCTTCACTGCGGTTACAGGCGAAGGCGATTTTAGACCCGTCGGGCGACCAGCTCAGGCTGCCGCAGGAGGTAGATTCGTGCGTCAACTGCTTCGCTTCGCCAGTCTGGGCGTCCGCTACCCATACCTGATAGTACTCGCCGTCAAAGTAGCCCGCGCCGTCCAAACGGTAGAACGGGCGCGTGATGATACGGGGCGGAGTGGAAAGTCCCTTCTCTTTGCGCTCTTTCACCGTTTGCTCGCGCCACTGTTCGGGCGTGAGGCGGAAGGTAAACGCAATTTTCGTCCCGTCAGGTGACCAGCATATCTCGCCGATACTTCCTTCCTCCAGCGAGGTCAGTGCACGTGCCTCACCGCCGTCCACCGGTATCAGGAAAACCTGCGATTTGGGCTTCTGGCGATTGCTTACGAAGGCGATGGTCTTGCCGTCTGGCGACCAGCGCGGCTGGCTATCGGCGACTTCGCCGCTGGTGAACTGGCGCACGTCGCCCGTGCACAGGTCGCATAGGTACAGATGGCTAAAGTACTTGTTTTTTTCACGGTCGGCGGTCTTTACCACGCACACCACCCGTTCGCCGTCCGGCGAAATCTGCGCGTCGCTGACGAGCCGAAGCCGAAAGAGGTCGTCGATGGTGATGGCTCTGGACATTACAAGGTTCCTCCTGCTTTCCGTATTCGGTTCCAGCTTATGGGGAAGGTTATCACCACGGAGGGCACAGAGAACACAGAGTTTATCTCTCTGCGCGCTCCGTGTTCTCAGTGGTTCGCCAAATCCTCTCCGTCCGGATTCTTTCGCGGTTGAAGCCATTCCTGCACAAGCGGCTGGCAAACCTGCCGGAAGGGCAAAGATTCCAGCAACCCGAATCCTCTTCTTATCCTGAAACGTTGCAAGGCAGGAGGGCAGGTGTGTTGAAGGCATCAGCAGTATCCCTGAGAAGGAGTGTAGACCTGCGCCCGCGTTTCAAACGGTGGGGGATAGAACCTCGTCCACAGGGTCATCGAGGTACCTGTTCTGTGTTCGCAATGGTGGGCGCGATAGAGTAAGGAGGTGAGGCAAATATGCTGGAATTACTTACGGGTGTTCCCGCCATCCCCAGGGGGCGTAATCGGCGTATCTCCAGTAACGAACAGCCCAACTGGAATGACGGCAACTTCGACATGACCCCCCTCGCGCCCGGACAGGTGTTTGAACTGCCCGTGTTGCGCGGACCCGGCATGATTACCCATATCTGGATGACCAGCCACGCAGGCAGTGTGAACGAGCTGAACGCGCTCAGCCTGCGCATCTACTGGGATGACCGGGAAATTCCAGCGGTAGAGGTTCCCCTCGCCGAGTTTTTTGCGGTTATCCAGGGCAAACCCGCCGTAGTGGAGAGCGTGCCTGTGCAGGTATCGCCGACGGGTAGCCTCAGCTGCTACTGGAAGATGCCCTTTGCCAAATCGGCGCGCATCGTGATTGTGAACGATAACCCGAACCGCACCACAGGGCTGTACTGGCAGGTAGACTGGGTGGAACTGGATTCCCTACCGCCCGATACGCCCTACTTCCACGCCCGCTACCGGCAGGAATATCCCGCTATCATGGGACGCGATTATCTCATCGCAGATATCGAGGGGCGCGGTTTTTACGTGGGAAGTGTCATGTCGGTTACCCTGGCGCAGGACGGTTGGTTCGGCGAGGGCGATGATTTCTTCTTTATCGACGGAGAGGAGATACCGAGCCTGCAGGGCACAGGTACGGAAGACTACTTCAACGATGCCTGGGGATTCCGACCGCGTACCAGCCTGTGGTTCGGACAGCCGCGCTGGCAGGGCTATCGCGCTGGCGACAGCGGCGTCATGTATCGCTGGCACCTGCTGGACCCGGTTGTCTTCCAGCGTTCGCTGAAGGTAACCATCGAGCACAAAGGCAACCGTGCGCAATCCGAAGACGGGTGGTATATCGAGCGACCGGATTTTATCAACAGCGTTGCCTTCTGGTATCAGGTGGGCGAGCCGAAGCCCTTTGGAGAATTGCCGCCTTATCCCGAACGCTGTGTGCCCTGGCAACAGCACCATCTGGTGCGCACGTTCACGCGGGCGCAAACGACGGGCACAGGCAAAATAACCGTACAGACCACCGGATTTTTCGGGGGAAGGCCGGTTCTCGCATGGATTTCTCCGGCGTGCGGCGATACGTTGACCGTTCCGTTCTCTGTACCGGAGGACGGCAGGTACGCGATACGCCTGACCGCCTTCGGGGAGCAAGGGTTCGGCGTGTTTGACATTCTACTGGATGGGGAACCCGTGCTGCAACGAGTGGACTTCGGCGTAGAAGATGAGTATGACCTGCTTCTGGGCACGCATCACCTCACCTGTGGGGAACACACGCTGTCCTTTCGGGCAGCAGGGGCGGGTGTAAAGGACGAGACCGCGTTGTGTGTAGAGATGCTGCGCCTGTTGAAGTTGCCTCCGGAGGCGGTTCGAGAAGTGAAGACGCACAACGAAGCGCACTTCATCCGGTTGGGCATCGGGCGGGCGGTATACGCCTACCGGCTGGCTTACGACAGGCTGCCGGAATCGCTGGATGCTCTGGTGCAAAGCGGTATCATGGACGTACGCTACACAAGGGACGAAAACGGCTTTCCGCTGGTGTCGCGCGTAGAAGGAGATGCCTTTGTGGTGGAAAGCACCGCGCCGAACGGCTGGAAGCACCGGTGGTTCGGACTGGATGCCCGCCGCTAGGAATAGAGGTACAATGTACAGGGTGAGGAAAATCGCGATTGTCGACATCATTCCTCACGAAGCGCAACTTTTGGCGCAGGCTTGGTGTCTAATAAGAAATGAAGGAAACGAGGAGGTCGTTTCAAATGCGCTGGAGAATAATCGCAGCCTTTGTCGCTTTGTCTGTTTGCGCGGTGGTTCCGCTATGGGCACAGCAGGAGCCCGGTGAGCCACAGCCGCCACCGGAGCCGCCAGTAGATGTGCCCTCGGAGCCTGTGATGCCTCCACCACCTCCGGCGGATCTCCAGCCGCCTGCCGAGCAGCCCCGGCAGCAAATTCGCCAGCCGGGTCAGCAGGCGGGCAGCAACGTCAGGCAGGTGCTGGAGAGCATCGCCCAGCAGTTTAGACTGCAGATGGTGGTGGACCCGCTGTTGCAAGGGCGTGTGACGCCTCCTTCTCAGGCGAACAGCGCGCAGGCGGCTCTGGATGCTGTTGTCAAACAAATCCCCGGTACGACCTGGCGCAAGGTGTACCTGCGGGCAGACATGGAACTGCCTGCCTCCGAGACGCTGGTCAACTGGGTGCGCACCCTGGTGAACCTCGAAGCGCAGGGGTTGATTATCGCGGACACCAGCGGCAATCGTATCACCTCTTTCGTGCGCAACGTCACCGTCTCGCCGGACTTTGAACAGCAATTAGGTCAGATGGTTCCGGCGTTCAAGACGCGCCCGGTTTATGTGGTGTTCTACCAGCAGCCGATGCTGGTGCAGACCGGGCAGCGAACCGGTCAGGGGCAAAGACGCGCGGAGGACTTGCTGGCGCTGGAGCAACAGCGGATGCAGCTGTTCATGCAGATGTCGCCGGAAGAGCGCCAGCGGGCGATACGGATGGGCATCCAGATGTTCATGAACATGGACCCATCGGTGCGGATGCAGATGATGCAGGAAGGGATGCGCATGTTCATGAACATGTCGCCCGAAGAGCGCAGGATGCTGATGGAACAGGGAATGCAGATGTTCCAGCAGATGATGGGAGGACCACCGCCTGGTCCGCCGCCTGCACCTGGACGATAGGCTTTGGGAAGGCGCGCTCGCGCCTTCCCCGTTGTGACAGTTCGTGAGGGAAGGTGACAAATGGTTCTGGCGATTGGCACGCCCTCGGAGGCAACGCAAGAACTGGCGCTCAATATGATAGCACCGCTGGACGAAGACCTCTTACTGGTTCGTCGCTGCGGCGATGGGGATGCTGCAGCCTTCGAAAAGCTGTACCACAAGTACGTGCGGCTGGTATACAGCGTGGTGTACCGGATGGTGCCCGGTGAGGAGGCACATGACCTGACACAGGAGGTGTTTATCCGCGCTTTCAAGAACATTCGCTCCTTTCGCGGAGACAGCAGTTTCCGAGCATGGTTGTTGCGTATCGCACACAACCTGTGCTGTAACCGCCTGCGCGACCTGAAGCGGGAAAGAACCGATTCGCTGGAAGAGATGGCGGAGCGAGAGAACGGCGGGTATGAACCTGTGTCGGAGGTAGACCTGCAGGCGCATGTGGAGCGTGAGGAGCTTCAGCGTAAGGTTCGTGAGGTATTGACGCGCCTGCCGGAAGATTACCGGACCATGCTGGTATTGCGTGACTTCGAGCAGTTGACTTACGAAGAGATTAGCCACATTACGGGATTGACGATTGCGAATGTCAAGTCACGGTTACATCGTGCGCGATTGGCGTTCAAACGCCTTTTTGAGCCTTATTATCGAGCGTACTATCAGGGGGTAGGTGAGTAACCATGCGTTGTGAAGAAGTGCAGGAGCGACTGAGCGCGCTGATTGACGAGCAGCTGAGCCAGCAGGAGTACGAGCAGTTGCAGCAACACCTGCGCGCCTGCGAGGCTTGCTATCGTGAGTACCAGGAGCTGCGCCAGTTTGTGGAGTTCTGCCGACAGCTGGAGGCACCCGAGCCCAAAATCGACCTGTGGCGTGAGTTCCAGCCGATGCTTACCGAAATCGTCGCCGAGCACAGGCTACCATTTGCCCAGCGGTTACGCCGCCAGTGGAGCCGTCTGGTATCGCAGGTCTGCTATGGCATTATCCTGTTCCTGCAAGTGGTGACCTATCAGCTGACCATCACGCTGTCGCGCTACATTGTGGAACCGGAGCGTCCGGCTTATAGTCGACCGGCACAGGGGTGATAGCGGTGAGCATCGAAAGCCTGGTGCAGTGGTTGCAGACGCCCTACGCTACCGTTCTGTTTACCTTTATCGGGTTAGCGTTTCTGGTAGCGGAGTTTCTCACCCGACCGGTGTGGTCGTGGGTGGGCACGGTGGGTATGCTATTTCTGGGGACGGTGTTTGTAGCTCACCTCTGGACGGGCTCGCACTGGTGGGGAATGGCGGTGTTTGCACTGGGCGCAGCGCTGGTCATTGTGGAAACGCACATCCTGCCCGGACGAGGCATCTTCGCTCTGCTTGGCTTCCTGTGCATCTTCGCGGGGATGCGCGAGGCGATTATGATACAGTCCCACCCCCTGTTTGCGCTGGTGGTCTCTTCGATACTGACCTTCATGAGTATGGTGGTCTTTTTCGTCTACCTGCCCAAGAGCCACCTGTGGCGTGAGATGCAACACCGCGTGCAAATGTCGATGCCTTTGAGCAGGGAATCTCAGCGCGAACTGCTTGGGGCAGAAGGTGTCACGGTGACCGACCTCACTCCGGGTGGAATGGCGCAGATTGGCGGGGTCAGTCTACACGTGCTGACCGAACAGGAGTTCCTGCCAGCGCATACACCTGTGCGCGTGGCGGACGTGCGTCCCGACGGCGTGGTGGTAGAGCCGTTGAATAAACCCTCGCACTCCGAAGTGGAGCAGAGTTAGTCCCCCACTTTTTACCGATAATGCCTTGCCCAGAAGTGAAAGTGCGCCTGTAGCCACGTCGCCGTCTCCATCATAGACGGTCCTTCGTGGATGATGTTTTGCCCCTTCTGCACCGTGCCCTCTATCACGTAAGGCGCGGGATTCCACCGATGCCAGCCGCGCTCCTCAATCACAGCCGCCACGTCTACCGGGTAGTCCGGTTCGGTGTGGAACAGAAGCACGTCGGGTCGCGCCCGCTCTACCTGCTCCGGGTCCGGGACAAAATAGGCACGGCGGTCTCGTCCGAAGATATTGTCCCCGCCTGCCGCTTCCACTAAGTCATGTACAAAGCTGAGTGCGCCCACTGTGCGCAGGTGCTTACCAAACCACAGCTCGATATACACCCGCGGGCGGCGTACCGGCGCGGACAGGTAAAGCGTTTGGAACTGCTGTTCCCACCGCTGGCGCAAACGGCGGGCGGTTTCCACCTCGTTCAACAGCCCACCCAGCAGATTCAGGTTCTCCATGACCCCGCTGATACTGCTGGGCAGAGGCAAAGCGTATACCGGGTAGCCTGCCTGCGCCAGCCTGATTCCTAGCGTGCGCTGGATACCAGTGGTGAGCAGTATCAAGTCGGGATTTATCTGCTGGAGCAGGTTTTCATCCACACGCAGGTAGTCGCCCACTACCGGCAGGTCGCTGGCGGGAATATAACGAGAACAGTACGCGGAAACGCCAGCCACGCGATGTCCGCACCCCATTTCGAAAAGAGTCTCCGTCAACGAGGACGCCAGACATACAATGCGCTGGGGACGCTCCGCTAACTCGACATCCACACCCAGAGGTTCACAGAAGACTCGCATAAGTACCCTCCTCCGCAGTTTGCCGTTCACAGTGTAGCATTCTTTGCGTCTGTTGTAAACGGGCTGGTATAATACGGACTAGGGGTGATGCACGATGGCGATTCCTGCACAGCCAGTGTCCCGCGACAAAGTAAAGGTCAGCTATGAGGAGTTCCTTCAGCGGTGAGATGAGGATACTCTCGCCGAATGGGTGGATGGGGAGGTGATTCTTCTGTCGCCAGCGAGGCTGGAGCATCAACTGATAGCCGATTTTTTAACCGCTTTGCTCACCGCCTTTGTCCAGCAGCACCGTTTGGGGCAAGTGGTCTCCGCGCCGTTCCAGATGCACCTGTTGCGCACCGTTTAAGTGGGGGGATGAAGCATCACAGCTCGCGCACGACCCGGGCTGGCAAAGTTTGCCGTTCGGACAGAATCTGCTCCACCCGCTCCTGGACCATCTGCTCCATCTGAGCGTGAAGCGTCTCTATCTCCTGCTGGAGCTTTTCCACCCTGTCCAGCAGGTCCAGAATAATCTCCACACCGGCGAGGTTCACCCCTAAATCGCGCGTGAGGCGCTGAATCTGGCGCAGACGCTCGATATCCGCCTCAGAGTAGAGGCGGTTCTTCCGGTTAATGCGCTTGGGGCGTATCAAGCCCATGCGCTCGTACATGCGTAGCGTCTGCGGGTGCATATCGCACAGCCTCGCCGCGACGCTAATCAGATAGACCGGTTCGTGCTTGTCGCGAATGCTGTCTGCCATGTTTCCATCCCCCCTGACATCGGTTAAACGCGAGTCGTTGTTGCCGTGCCATGCAGCTGCGCGAGCTGTTGTAGCAGTTCCCGTTCGCGCGTGGTCAACGTACGCGGCACGGTAATGCGTATCCGTGCGTATAAATCACCGTATCCGCTGCCCTTCAGGCGCGGCATGCCCTGACCAGCCAGCCGAAACACCTGCCCGCTTTGCGTACCGGCGGGCACTTTCATCGTTACACTACCCTTGAGAGTGGGCACGCGCACCTCACCGCCCAGTGCAGCAGTGGTGTACGGCACGTCCACATCCACGTACAGGTCATCCCCCTTCCGCTCGAAGGTAGGATGCGGACGCGTGCGCACAATCAGATACAGGTCACCGCGCTGTCCTCCGCGTCCGGTCAGTCCCTCGCCGGCGAGGCGAATCTTCGAACCGTCCTGCACGCCGGCAGGAATACGCACCTCCAACCGCTTACTGCGCGGAACGGTTCCTCGTCCGTGGCAGTTCGGACACTCCTGTCCCAGCGTGTAGAAACCGCTCCGCGTGCGCGACGCCCCCGTACCACCGCACTGCTGGCACACGTCCTGTAACGTCACCGAGAGCGTGCGCGTTGCGCCGGTATACGCCTCTTCCAGCGATACCTCTATCGGATACTCCACATCCAGCGAGGCATCGAAGATAGAGCCGAAGTCGGTCTCAGCGGTACGTCGCCCGAAGGCGTCGCCAAACAGCGTGGCGAACAGGTCGCCCAGTCCGCCGAGCCCGAAATCGCGCAGGTCCTGCCATCCGCCACCGCCGGAGAATCCGCCAGGCTGTTGCTGCTGTTCGCTATAGTATTTCCACATCTCGCCGTACTGGTCGTATTTCGCCCGCTTCTCCGGGTCGGAGAGCACCTCATACGCCTCGCTAATCTCTTTGAATTTTTCTTCCGCGCTCTTGTCGCCCGGGTTCACGTCCGGGTGGTATTTACGAGCCAGCCGGCGGTAAGCCTGTTTAATCTCCTTTTCGGTGGCGTTGCGCGGCACACCGAGTATGGCATAGTAGTCCTTGTATTTGAAGTTCATCGTTGCCTCGCCACCTTCTTAACCGTTATCAAAAGGGGCAGGGCAGACCAGTCCGCCCTGCCCCTCTTACCTCAGCAGGCGAGGGTGGGGATTACCCAGCCTTCACCTGCACCTTCTTCGGTCGTACCTGCTCCGCCTTGGGCAGGGTGATGGTCAAAACGCCGTCCTTGTAGTGCGCCGTGACCTTCTCGGCATCGATCGGCGTGCCCAGCGTGAACGAGCGCTGGAACGTACCGTACGCCCGCTCGATGCGCACGTAGTCTTTGCGGCGCTCTTCATCCTGGAACTTGCGCTCGCCCTTAACGCACAGCGTGTCGCCCGTCAGCTCGATCTCCACCTCCTCGGGCTTCACGCCGGGCAGTTCCATGTTGATGGTGATTTCGTTGTCGTCTTCACGCACGTCTACGGCTGGCGCCCACACACGAGGCAATGTCGGCTCGGTGCGGCGCGCGACCGCGTTACCGAAGAACTGGTTCATCAACTGGCTCATCTCCCGCTCAAAGCGATTCAGCATGTCCACAGGGTCCTCCCAGCGCACCAATGCCATCGTCGGTCACCTCCTTCGCCGTTGAAGTTTTTGGTGCTATTCTGTCTGCCCGCGGTTGCCCGCGGGCAGTTTGAGCCGTTACTCGGACTTGAATTCGGCGTCGATGACCTCGCCGTCACCGGACGAGCTGGAGCTGCTGCCACCAGTCTGTGCGCCGGTTCCGGCGTATGTCTGCGACGCCTGTTCATACAGCCTCTGCGACAGCTGGTACGACTCCTGCTGTAGTGCTTCCATCCGCTGCCGGATGAGGCTGATGTCGTTCTTGTTTATCGCGTCGCGCAGGTCGGAGATTGCCTGCTCGATGCGCAGTTTCTCGTCCGACGGCACGCGGTCGCCGAGGTCGCGCAACATGCGCTCGGTCTGGTACGCCAGCGAGTCCGCCTGGTTGCGTACTTCGGCTTCCTCGCGGCGCCGGCGGTCTTCCTCCGCGTGTGCCTGCGCTTCTTTCACCATGCGGTCAATCTCTTCGCGCGTCAGGTTGCTGGAGCCGGTGATGGTAATCGCCTGCTGTTTGCCCGTGCCCAGGTCCTTCGCCGACACGTGCAGAATGCCGTTGGCGTCGATGTCGAAGGTAACCTCAATCTTGGGCACGCCGCGTGGCGCAGGCGGAATACCGGTCAGGTGGAACCGCCCCAGCGTCTTGTTGTCGCGCGCCATCTCGCGCTCGCCCTGCAGTACGTGGATTTCCACCTCGGTCTGCCCGTCGGCAGCGGTGGTGAAGATTTCGCTCTTGCGCGTCGGGATGGTGGTGTTGCGCTCGATGAGCTTGGTGAACACGCCGCCCAGCGTCTCGATACCGAGCGACAGCGGCGTCACGTCCAGCAACACCACATCTTTCACCTCGCCGCCGAGCACGCCCGCCTGAATCGCCGCGCCAATGGCAACCACCTCATCAGGGTTGACGCCCTTGTTCGGCTCCTTCCCGGCGAGCTTGCGCACCAGCTCCTGCACGCAGGGCATGCGCGTCGCGCCACCGACAAGGATGACCTCGTCGATATCCTTCACATCCAGTTTCGCGTCCGACAAAGCCTGATAGAACGGACCCTTCAGCCGCTCCACCAGGTCGGCGGTAAGCTCTTCGAACTTGGCGCGCGTGAGCTTGTACAACAGGTGCTTCGGACCCTCGGCGTCGGCGGTGATGAAAGGCAGGTTAATCTCGGTCTCCACCATGCTGGAGAGTTCGATCTTCGCCTTCTCCGCCGCTTCGCGCAGTCGCTGTAGCGCCTGCGGGTCCTTGCGCAGGTCAATACCCGTCTCTTTCTTGAATTCGTTCGCCGCCCAGTCGACGATGCGCATGTCGAAGTCGTCGCCACCCAGATGGGTATCCCCCGAGGTGGCTTTCACTTCGAACACGCCGTCTCCTACTTCCAGGATGGATACGTCGAACGTGCCACCACCCAGGTCAAAGACCAGGATGGTCTCGTTGGACTTTTTGTCCAGTCCGTAAGCGAGCGATGCGGCTGTCGGCTCGTTAATGATGCGCAGCACTTTCAGTCCAGCGATTTCACCCGCGTTCTTGGTGGCGGTGCGCTGCGCGTCATTAAAGTAAGCCGGTACGGTGATAACCGCCGCATCCACCTTCTCGCCCAGGTACGCCTCCGCATCCGCCTTCAGTTTCTGCAGAATCATCGCCGATATTTCCTCAGGCGTGTACTCTTTATCATCGATGCGGATGCGCTCGCGCGTACCCATTTTGCGTTTGATGGAGATAACGGTGCGGTCGGGGTTGATAATCGCCTGCCGTTTGGCAGCAGCCCCCACCAGACGCTCACCGGTCTTGGTGAACGCCACCACCGACGGCGTCAGGCGGCTTCCTTCGGCGTTCGGAATGACCACCGGCTCGCCGCCTTCCATGACCGCTACCACCGAGTTGGTTGTACCCAGGTCAATTCCTACTGTCTTTCCCATACCTGTCCTCCGCTTCTATGAGTGCTCTTTTCAGAACGTTGTCTCTTGTGATTTCCGTGCATTATTATACCACTTGAGTGCATCATTGTCAAGTGATTTGATGGAAAATTTTGAAGAAATTTTTCTCAAGGCGACGTTCGCATTTGCCGAAAATCTGTTATCGGGAGGAACCCATGAGAGAGCAGCCTGAAGAACCGGTCTCACGGCGCGAACTGCGCCGACAGGTGTTTCGCTGGGTACGCATCCATCAGGTGTACCTGCTTCCCAGCGGGCAACGCTGGCGCGCCAAAACGCTGTATCGCCGCCGTACCTTGCGCGAGCAGGAGCCGGTGGAAGTGCAATATTTCTGCGCTCTACACCCGCATATTCAGCTGGTGCTTCTGCAACCCCCCGTAGACTATACGCTGCCCGGCGTCATACGCTTCCCGCACCCCGAGCGCCCCGGACGGTTTCTCATCCTTTTCTGCCCGGAATGCTGCGGCGCAGGGTACAACAGCCTCAGTTTCCCCATGCCATCTCCTTCCACAGATTCAGGCTTCTCGTCCGAGTAGGAAACTGCTCTTAGCATGGTGAAGTTACTGAAGGCATCTTCCGCAACGAGGAGGTTAACATGCCACTACCCATTCGCGACGTGGCGAAGTTGCTGGGCTTGCTCGATGAGGAGCTGATACCGTATGGAGAGGATAAAGCCAAGATTCGCCTGAGCGCGCTGGAACGATTAGCATCTCGCCCTCAGGGTAAGCTCATTGTGGTTACCGCCATTACTCCTACGCCTGCTGGCGAAGGCAAAACCGTTACCACGCTTGGCCTGGGCGATGCACTGCGCTTTATCGGAGAACGCGCCACTGTGTGTATTCGCGAGCCCTCGCTTGGTCCTGTTTTCGGGGTGAAAGGGGGAGGTGCAGGCGGAGGGCGTGCGCAGGCGTATCCAGCGGACGATGTGAATCTGCATTTCACCGGTGACATGCACGCGGTCGCTGCGGCACACAATCTGCTGGCGGCGATGGTAGATGCACACATTCATCACGGTAACGAAGCGGGCTTCGATGCGCATGGTGTGTGGTGGAACCGTGTGCTGGACGTGCCGGACCGCTCCCTGCGCCACGTGATTACCGGTCTGGGTGGCAAATCCAACGGCGTGCCGCGTGAAACCGGCTTTGAAATCACCGCTGCATCGGAGATTATGGCGCTACTGTCGCTCAGTACGGACATTGGCGACCTGCGCCGCCGGTTAGGACAGGTAGTCGTTGGCGTAACGCGCGATGGGAACCCTGTGACCGCGGAAGCCATCGGCGCGGCGGGCGCGATGACACTGCTGTTGAAAGACGCCCTGATGCCCAACCTGGTGCAGACGCTCGAGGGCACCCCTTTGCTGGTGCATACCGGTCCCTTCGGCAACACGGCAACGGGATGCAATTCAGTACTGGCTGACCGAATAGCCTTATACACATCGGATTACGCAGTAACGGAGGCGGGGTTCGGTTCGGATTTGGGCTTCGAGAAGTTCTGCCATATTGTATCGCCGGTGCTGGGCAAATCGCCTGATGCAGCGGTGTTAGTTGCCACAGTACGTGGTTTGAAGGTGCACAGCGGTAAGTACAGGGTGGTTTCAGGCAAACCTTTGCCGCCAGAGCTGGAGCAAGAGGACCTGGATGCGCTGGAGCAAGGCGCGGCGAATCTGCAGGCGCATATCCGCATGGTACGGCAACTGGGTATTCCCGTCGTGGTTGCAATAAACCGCTTCCCGAGTGACACGGAGGCGGAGCTGGAACTTCTACAGAACTTGGCGATTTCTGCCGGAGCGGATGGCGTAGCGGTATCGGAGTGCTTTGCACGCGGAGCCGAAGGTGGCGTATTGCTGGCGGAGACATTACGCGAGGTTTGTAGCAAATGCACCGGTCGGTTTCAACCCCTGTACTCACCGGATGCTCCGCTCCAGCAGAAAATTGAAACGGTCGCCAAACGGGTATACGGTGCGGGAGAGGTACGATACGAATCCGGCGTGCGCTCGCAACTCAAACAGTTCGAAAAGTGGGGTTATCGCCATTTACCCATTTGCTTCGCGAAGACGCAGTTTTCCCTCTCCCATGACCCGAACCTGAAAGGGGTTCCGACGGGCTTTACACTACCCGTTTCCGAGGTGCAATTGGCAGCAGGAGCCGGGTTCGTGCGCGTGCTGTGTGGGGATATCATGACCATGCCCGGTTTGCCTGCCGAGCCAGCAGCCAAGCGAATGGACGTAGACGCTACCGGACGGATTATGGGGGGTGTCGTGGTAGTCTGTTTACCCGAAAACGCCGATAATAAGGGCGGAACATCCTCTGGAGGTGGAAAGCATGGCGTTCATGAACTGGCAAACAGACTACCAGGTGGGTGTGGCAGATATAGATATCCAGCATCGGCATCTGGTGGAAATGGTAAACTCTCTTCATGAAGCGATGAAGTCCGGCTCGGGCAAGTCGCTCGTCCCCAGAATATTGAATGAACTGACGGAGTACACGGTATCCCATTTCAGCACGGAAGAGCGATACATGCAGGAGACCCGCTACCCCGAATATGCTCTGCACAAACGCCAGCATGAGGAACTCACCCGACAGGTTCTGCAGGTTAAAGCGCAGCTGGAAAGCGGTGCGCCAGTGAACACCATCGAAGTGATGAACTTTTTGAAGGGGTGGCTGGTGAACCACATCCTGGGTTCAGACAAGAAGCTGGGGCAATACATCATCAATCAGCGAAAAGCCGCGTAGACTTCCGGGCACTGCCTGCCTCGGCAGTGCCCTTTGCCGCTTCTACATCGCCAACACTTTCAACAGTACCTGCGCAACAAGGATTTTGAATATCAGCGCAATCGGATAGACACTGGCGTAAGCCAGCGCGGGCAAATCGGTGTCTGTCTGAGATGCCGCAGACCCCAATGCAGGCGGGTTGGTCATGCAGGCAGCCAGCGCGCCCATGGTCGCCAGAGTGCTCATCCGGTACACCACCAGCGTCAGCACCAGTACGATCAGTACCGTCACCACTGTAACGACCGCTCCCGCCATCAGGAGGTTAACCCCCTCCTGCTGGATGACCCGTACAAACTCTGCTCCTGCGCTGGTACCCACTCCCGCCAGAAACAGCATCAGCCCCAGCTCGCGCGAGAGGTTCCTGGCAGCAGGAGGCACATAGAGGGCAAACGGTCCAATCCTTCCGAAGTGCCCAATAAGCAGGCTGACCAGAAAGGCTCCTCCGGCAGCTCCCATTTTTACCACGATGCCGGTAGGCAGGTGAAAAGGAATGGAGCCAAGAGCAACACCTGCTACCAGCCCAATGAAGAAGGTTACCATGCTGGTCTCATCTTTCTGTGCGCCTGTTCCAATAATATTTGCGAAGCGTTCTACATTATTTCGTTCTCCTACAATGCGGAGTGAGTCGCCCAGTTCCAGAGTAACGCTCCCAACCGGGGTAATTTCCACTCCTTGACGCCGTATACGGGTAATGACCACCCCGTACTGTTCCCAGATGCGCAGGTCGCCGATTCTCTTCCCCGCAAGCGTCTTTTCGGTAACTTCCACGTCGGCTGCGACGACGTTTGGGTTCACATCCATCGCCACATCTGTCTCTTCACCAAGCAGCACGCGCAGTTTCCGCAACTCCTCCTCCGTACCGACCGCCATCACCACGTCACCGCAACGCAGGACGAAATCCGGTGATGCCGCATATACTGTATCGCCTCTTCGGATGCGCGAGATGTTGGCAAGGCTCATTCGGTGCGGATTGACCTCACGAATCGGCTTGCCGTCACAATTCGGGTTCGTGACGAGGAAACGCTTTGCCTGGAGTCGGGTGGACTCCTGCGCCTGTTGTGTCTTCCACTCTGCTTCCTCGTCGCGCAGGTTTCGCCGCAGCAGGCGCGGCAGGAACTGAACCAGCAGAACGGTACCAATCATGCTGAACGGATACGCCACTCCGTATCCAACACTCACTTGACCGACCTGCTCGGGCGCCATTCGCTCCACAACATCGATGGCAGCTGCCAGTGCCGGGGTGTTCGTCACTGCTCCGGTGTACAGCCCCACCGCCATCTGCGGGGAAATTTTCCAGACCCTGGCGACAACGAGGGTGGCAACAGCAGCAGTTGCTACCCCTGCGATGCCAATGGTTACGAATCGCGTGCCGTGCCGTCTGAAAGCGCGGAAGAAGCGCGGACCTACCTGCAGACCGACCGCGTAAACAAATAGTAGCAGTCCCAGGTCGCGGACTTCTCTGGGGATTCTGAACCCGTAGTGCCCGAAGACCAGTGCGATGAAAAGCACCCCCGCCGCTCCGAGCGATACGCCTCGAATGGACAGATGACCTATCCAGCTGCCTGCGGCGAGTATCAAAAACAGCACGAACATTTGCTCCAACCACAGATCGCTCATACATCACCTCCTTCTGCAGGGATATAATGAGGTTACCTTTCTGCCTCTTGTGTCGCGTGCGGCAGATAGCTTCAGAGTGGGAGGGCACGCTTTGTGACTACTCCACGATAGCATCCACGATACGAGACAGGTCGTCCATATCATAAAAATGGATTTCGATGGTGCCCTTCCCGTTACGGCAGTGTATCTGCACGCGCGTGGCGAGGGTATTGCGCAGTTTATCCTCCAACGCGAGCACGTGAGGGTCAAGCACACCCGTTTCACGTGAAACATTCTGGGGCGTATCCGAACGTGTTTCTTGTCCGGCGGCACGCGCAGCCCGTTCCGTTTCCCTGACGCTCCATCCCGACCGCACAGCGCGGTGATAAATATCCAGCCTTGCCTCCTCCGGCGCCATCAGCAGAGCACGTGCATGCCCCTCGGTAATCTTGCCCTGCTGAAGACCGTCCAGTATCTCCTGCTGGAGAGTTAATAGTCGAAGGGTGTTTGCTACGGCAACACGGCTCTTGCCCACTTTCTGGGCTACCTGTTCCTGTGTCAACCCGAACCGTTCCATCAACATGCGATAGGCAGCAGCTTCCTCAACGGCGTTGATATCCTCGCGCTGTACGTTCTCTACAATAGCGAGTTCCAATCGCTCTTCTTCACTCACCTGTCGCACAATGGCGGGCACCGCCGTCAGACCGGCAAGCTGTGCCGCCCTCCAACGCCGTTCGCCCGCTATCAACTGATACCTGCCATCAGGAAGGGGCTGCACCATAATCGGTTGAAGCACCCCATGCTCCCGAATGGATGCCGCCAGCTCCTCAATGCTCTCCTTCTCTATGGCGCGTCGCGGCTGGTCAGGATTAGGCACAATCAGCGACAGAGGAATCTCTGTTGCGCCCTCACTGGAAGCCTCTGCGGCAGAAATCAAAGCCGATAGCCCTTTACCCAGTCCCCTGCGTGTCATCTCGCATCACCTCCAGCGCAAACTGACGATACGCCTCCGCACCTCGTGACTTCGGGTCGTACACTACCACCGGCAAGCCGAAACTGGGCGCCTCACTCAACCGTACATTGCGCGGAATTACCACAGGAGAAACGGTGTCGCCGAAAAAGTTTCGCACCTCCTCTTCCACCTGCTGAGCCAAACGCAAGCGGGGGTCCTTCATCGTGAGCAACACATGGGCTATGCGCAACCCCGGGTTGAGCCGCCGACGCACCAGGTCTATCGTGCGCATCAACTGGGTAATCCCCTCCAGGGCATAGTACTCACACTGAATAGGCACTATCGCCTTGTCGCACGCCGTTAAACAGTTTACCGTCAACAGCCCCAACGAAGGAGGAGTATCAATGAAGATATAGTCATATCTATCCTTCAAGGGTTCCAGAGCGTGCTTCAGCACTTGCTCGCGGCTGATGCGAGTCATCAGCTCGATTTCCGCCCCAGCGAGGTCCAGAGTAGACGGTACGATATCGAGCCCCTGCACCGAGGTGCGTGTCAGCACCTCCTCAATGGGCAGGTCATCCACCAGAACATGGTAAATGCTGTTGGGCAATTTGCTTTTCTCTATGCCAACTCCACTGGTAGCATTGCCCTGTGGGTCCACATCTACGAGCAGAACCCGGCGGTTCGCCAAAGCAATCGCTGCTGCAACGTTCACCGCTGTGGTGGTCTTACCCACCCCGCCCTTTTGATTCACCACCGCATACAGCGCGCCCATAGGTGCGTCGCCTCCTCTGGTCATTCGGCTTCCACATCATCAATGTAGATTCCTTCTCTCATTGACTTTTGGCTCGCCTGTTGCTACACTGAAAACAACCGCCGAGGAGGTTCAACTGCGTCGTGTACGGTGAACGCACCCTGTTATCGCGAACAATAGGCATTCTCTGGAGAAGGCGTGGCTACGCGCTAGCATGTTTCGCGCTCGTTGTGCTGGGTACCGCTGTTGTCACCTTCACTGCGCGTCCTGTCTATCGTGCGAAAGCGGTAGTGCAGGTAGAACAGCCTTCTGGATTTGTACTGCGAACAGATGTTTTTGGTGCTGGCTTTACTCGGGTGGTGCCTCAAGAGCAAGCAGAGTTACTGGATACCTATCCCTACAAAATGCTTGTAGACTCTATCGTCACTATATCGCAGAGTAAAAACATATACCTGTCGCAATATAAAAATACGGAAAAAATAAGAACTCTATTCGAGCAGATTTTGTGTCCTGCTTCCGAGGGTGCAGATACGGAAGGATGTATTCTGTCGCTCGCTGCTACCCTGGAGGGGCGTCAGCCGGGCAAGCCCAAAGAGGAGGATGACCTTGAACAGGACATCAGCGCACGTTTGATAGAAGATACCGGTCTTATCGAACTGTTTGCGGAATCCACCTCGCCACGCCGGGCGCAGGATGCCGTCAACGCAGCAGCGCTGGTTCTCGTGTGGCAAAATGAACATCTGCGCAAAGAAGAGGCACGTAACACCATCCGTTTTATTCGCAACCAGCTGGATGCACCCGGAGGAGTGCGTGAGCAGCTGGCGCAAGCCGATGAGAAACTGGCGGCTTTCAAACGCAGGAAGGCGTTTCTGGACGCCGGCGAACAGATGCGCGCGCTAATGCTGCAGATGGTGGAACTGAGCAACCGGCGCTGGCAGGGCAATTTGCGTTTGATAGACCTGCGCACACGCCTCGCCGCCACTCGCCAGCGGTTAGGGCAGGAACCGTCTACACTGGTCTCCCCCACCATCTACGAGAACCCGACAGTGCAGGAGATTAAGAAGCAGCTGGTCACTGCGGAGGCAGACCTGCTCGCGCTGCAGGCACAGTTTACCGATGAGCACCCTCATGTGCAGTCCGCGGTTGCCCGTGTGGAGGCGTTGCGTGAACGCCTGAGACAGGAAGCGGCGCGTATCGAGAGCGTTCAGCGTTTGCCTAACCCTGTCCATCAGGAGTTATACAAAAGCGTTGCTCTGCTTTCTGCGGATATCGTGGGGCAGGAAGCACAGATGGGTGCGCTGGAAAAGACTCTGAACGATATTCGCCAGCAGATGCTGGCGGTGCCGGAACTGGAGAAGCAACTCACCCAGCTCCTGCGCCAGAGACAGGCGCTGGAAAAACGCTATCTCTTCCTGATGGAACGGCTTCAAGAGGCGGAATTGACGCAGGCGGTCAAGCTGGGCAATGCGCGGGTGGTGGAGTTAGCGCAGTTACCCGGTAAGCGCGTCAAGCCCCGACGAATCCTGAACATGCTGATGGGCGTGGTGCTTGGCGCGCTGCTGGCAATGGGCTTCTCTCTGTTGCTGGAACAGCTGGACCGTCGCTTACCTTCCGCAGAAGAGGCTTCGGCATGGCTGAACGTACCCCTACTGGCGGCTATTCCTGCCCAGCGCCATGAGGCAAAGTCCCCTGTGCTGAAGGAACCTGCTGGTATCGAGGCGTTTCGCCACCTGCGTACTACCATCCGGCAAGAAACTCTGAAACATCCCGCGCGTGTACTGCTGGTCACTTCACCTTCGGCAGGAGATGGCGCCACTTTCGTCTCCCGGCACCTGTCAGTTAGCCTGGAGCATTCCGGGGTGCGCGTCGTGCTTATCGACGCCCATCTACGCCACCCGGAGCAGCATCTTTTTGACGGTGTGTCGCCCACCCCTGGACTGGCAAACTTTCTCCGGCAAGAGAGCCAGCTGGAGGAATGCCTTCGCGCCACGAGCGTGGATAACCTCTGGCTGTTGCCGGCGGGCGATGTTCCCCCTAACCCCACTGAGCTGCTGGAGAGCAACGGAATGCAACAGCTGCTGGCACAGCTACGGGAACGGTACGATATGCTGGTCCTGGATGGACCTCCCGTGGAGATGTTCGCTGATGCGCGAGTGCTCGCGCTCTATAGCGATGCCATCCTGATGGTCGTTCAACCGGGAGCTACCTTGCGCGACGCGGCTCTTCATGCGGTGGAAACCCTTCGCGCTATGCCTGGGGCAAGACTTCTGGGCATTGTGGCGAACAAGGTAACTGTCTCAACCGGCGACTACGCACCTTACTATCCTGTGACAAGGGGGCTAGGCTCGTGAAAGGGCTGATACTTAGCGGCGGCAAAGGGACCCGCCTGCGTCCTATCACTTACACTGGCGCGAAGCAGCTTATCCCTATCGCTAACAAGCCAGTGCTTTTCTACGGCATCGAGGCGATACGTGACGCAGGAATCACGGACGTGGGCATCATCGTGGGAGATACACGCGAGGAGATTATGCAGGCGGTGGGTGATGGTAGCCGGTGGGGTATCCATGTCACCTACATCCATCAGCCGGAGCCGCTTGGGCTGGCACACGCGGTCAAGATTGCGCAGGATTTCCTGGGCGACGAACCGTTTGTGATGTATCTGGGCGATAACCTCGTGAAGGAGGGCATCACGCCCTTCGTGCGAGAGTTCGAGCGCATACGTCCGAACGCGCAGATTCTGCTGGCGCAGGTGCCCAATCCGCAGGAGTTCGGTGTGGCTGTGCTGGAAGGCGACAGGGTGGTGCGCCTCATCGAGAAGCCCAAACAGCCTCCTTCCAACCTCGCGCTGGTGGGGGTGTATATGTTTGATAAGCACATCTTCGAGGCGGTGAACGCCATTCATCCCTCAGCGCGGGGAGAGCTGGAAATCACCGACGCCATCCAGTATCTCATCGATCACGGCTATCAGGTTCGCTCGCACATTATCAGCGGGTGGTGGAAAGACACGGGTAACCTCGACGCCATTCTGGAGGCAAACCGCATCCTGCTGGAAGACATCGAGCGCGAGATTCGCGCTGAAGTGGACTCCGCATCGCGCCTGCATGGACGGGTATCCATCGGCGAGGGCACGCGCGTGGTGCGCAGTGTCATACGGGGACCCGTTATCATCGGGGCAAACTGCCTCATCGAAAATGCCTATATCGGTCCCTTTACCTCTATCGCCGACGGGGTACACATTGTCGCCAGCGAGATAGAGCACAGCGTGATTCTGGAGGGCTGTCGCATTCTGAACGTGGGGTCGCGGGTGGAAGACAGTCTATTAGGGCGTAACGTCACCGTCTGCCGTGACGAGGGCAAGCCGCGCGCGGTGCGTCTCATGCTGGGAGATAACAGCCAGGTCAACCTGCTGTGAAAGACTGGCGGTTTACCACTCGCTGGTTGTTGAGTTCGCAGTTCGCCGCCCGCATGTTGGGGCTGGTGAACAATGTGTTGCTGGCGCGTCTGCTCGCCCCTGCTTTATACGGCGATTTCACGCAGGCGATGGCGGTCGCCGGCTCGCTGGCTCCCCTTGCCGATATGGGCGTCTCCGCGATAATCACCCGCTACGTGGCACGCCGTTCCCATACCTGTGGCGTTCTGGGCGCATCAATCACCTTGCGGATAGTGCAGAGCGTCCTGCTATGGTTCGCTGCCGTTCTGGTGGCGTGCTGGATGTATGATAGCCCTCGGCTGAGAGTAGCTCTCGCGCTGGCAGGGGCGTACTGGGCGGTAGCCTGCGGGCATCAACTGCTGGCGGGGGTAGCGCGGGCGAGGATACAGGCGCACATTGAAACACGGGCGGTCATTCTGGAGCGTTCAACCACCGTGTTACTGGCGGCAGCCGGGGCGTTGTGGCTTGGCTTAACGGGAGCGTTGCTGGGCGTGCTGGCTGGCGGCGTGCTGGCGGTGATGTTCTACCTGCGCTATTTACCTCTTCCGCGAGTGCGGATGACCTGGCGGGCGTGGAAACTCCTGCTCGCGCTCGGTGCGCCTCTGGCAGTCGCCGATGTTTGTCACGGCTTCATCATGCGGCTGGACATTCTTGCCGTCGGAATGCGCTACGGAGCGCAGAGCGTGGGCTGGTACGGCAGCGCCAGCACCCTGTTGTGGGCAAGCAATCTGGTAGCGGGCTCGATGGCGCTGGCGCTGGTTCCCGTCGCCTCGCGAGGGGAAGGGACACATTCTGTCAGCGCGAATGTGCTGCGGTGGATGCTGGTGGTTGCCCTGTTGCTGGCGATAGTGCTGAGCGGTGGAGCAGAGTTCTGGGTGCGTCTGCTATATGGAGCCGATTACATGCCTGCTGCCAGCGCGCTACAGGTGCTGGCGTGGTGTCTGGTTCCCGCCTCGGTGGTGGCGTGGGCAAATGCGGTGTTGCTGGTGCGTAGGCGGACGGCATGGGTAGGTATGGTGGCTGTGGGTGGGCTGATATGTCTCGCCCTGTGCCTGTGGTGGTGGCTTCCGCGCGGTCTGGTGGGGGCGAGCGTCGCCCAGCTGGTAGCACAGTGTTGTATGGCGACATGGCTGTGGCTACTCGCCCGAAGGGCTTAAAACCACCCGCCGCATCTCTCCAACAGTGTCCAGAGCTGCTTCGCTACCATTTGACGGGGCAGACGTGTTACAATAGTTCTGGAGGTGGCTGGTTACCATGACATCTTTTGTGCGCGTAAAAGAAGCATTGCAAGCGCCGATAGGCACGGAACTGACCGTCAACGGCTGGGTACGCACCCGGCGCGACGTGGGCAAAATCTCCTTCGCAGAGGTAAACGACGGCTCCTGCCTGCGCAACCTTCAGGTGGTGATTGAAGAGGGCGTAGTGAGCGAAGAGGAACTCTCGCAGATTACCACCGGCGCGTGCGTTTCGGTGAGGGGTACGCTGGTGGAATCGCCTGCGCCCGGGCAACCTGTGGAGCTGAAGGCGCAATCCATCACCATCCTCGGTCCCGCCGACGCGGCGACTTATCCGCTGTCCAAAAAGCGACACTCGTTTGAGTACCTGCGCGAGATCGCGCACCTGCGCTTGCGCTCCAACACCTTCGGCGCGATGTTCCGTATCCGTAACGTGCTTTCGTTTGCCATCCACAAGTTCTTCCAGGAGCGAGGCTTCATCTACGTGCATACGCCCATCATCACCACATCCGACTGCGAAGGCGCGGGGGCGATGTTCGGCGTCACCACGCTCGACCTGATGAACCTGCCGCGCACGCCCGACGGTGCCATCGACTACTCGCAGGACTTCTTCGGAAAACCCGCCTACCTGACGGTGAGTGGACAGCTGGAGGCAGAGGCGTTCGCGCTGGCGTTTACTAACGTGTACACCTTTGGTCCCACCTTCCGCGCCGAGAACTCCAACACACCTCGCCACCTCGCCGAGTTCTGGATGATTGAACCCGAAATGGCGTTCTGCGACCTCGACGGCGACCGCAGGCTGGCAGAAGAGTTCCTCAAATACCTGATTGCCACCGTGCTGGACGAATGCCACGAGGACCTGGAGCTGTTCAACAAGTGGATTGACGATACCGTGCTTTCCACGCTGGAGCATGTGCTGAACTCGCCTTTCGAGCATATCACCTACACGGAAGCCATCCAGCTGTTGCAAGAGTCAGGGCAGAGTTTCGAGTATCCCCCGCGCTGGGGCGCGGACATCCAGACCGAGCACGAACGTTACCTCACCGAGACGCTGTTCAAGCGCCCCGTCGTGGTGACCGACTATCCGAAGGAGATTAAAGCCTTCTACATGCGCCTCAACGACGACGACAAGACAGTGCGGGCGATGGACGTGCTGGTTCCTCGCATCGGGGAGATTATCGGCGGTAGCCAGCGCGAGGAGCGGTATGACGTGTTGCTCCATCGCATCCGCGAGCTCGGGCTGGACGAGCGCAACTACTGGTGGTATTTAGACCTGCGTCGCTACGGCAGTGCGCCCCACTCGGGGTTCGGGTTGGGCTTCGAGCGGATGATGATGTTCGTGACGGGTATGAAGAACATCCGTGACGTCATCCCCTTCCCCCGCACGCCCGGCAACGCGGAGTTTTAACCTGAACTCTGTTCTACAGGAGGCGTCCGATGTCCAATCTGGAAGTGGAACTACCCGTAACCGTCTCGGAGGATGAAGCACGGTTGCTGCTCGCTATCAAACTCTATGAAGCAGGACGAGTCTCTCTCGGTAAGGCAGCGGAAATAGCAGGTTATTCCGTTCGGACATTCATCGACCTGCTCGGTCATGACAAGGTACCGGTGGTTTGTTACCCGCCTGAAGACCTGCAGAGGGAAGTCGAAGAATGAGCACGGTCTGCGTAGTAGACTCCAGCTGTCTGATTGGGCTCTGGAAAGTAGAACAAATCCATCTTCTGCAACAGCTTTATGCACCGGCATCTCACCCGTTATAAATGGGCTCTCTCGCTTCTATCGTTAGCTGCCACCCTTTTGCTTACCGGCATCTGGTGGGGCGGGCGCATTGAGGTGGCGCGCCTGCGCATCCCGCTGGACGGGGTAAACGCACCCTTCCGCCTGGTGGTGCTGAGCGATATCCATATCGGCGCGGGCGGCAGAGGGATGGAGCGGTGGCAAAGGGCGCTGGCGCTGGTCGAGAAGGAGCAGCCTGACGCCATCCTGCTGCTGGGCGATTACGTCACTTCGCACGCGGGCACTCCCTTTCTCCCAGAAGCCTTTCGCGAGATACACGCGCCGCTGGGCGTGTATGCGGTGCTGGGCAATCATGACCACTGGGCGGGAAGCGGAGAAATAACGCCCCTTCTGGAAGAACAGGGCATCCAGATGCTTAGCAATCGCGCAGTGAGGCTTCGCAAGGGAAGGGGCGAACTGTGGCTGGTGGGCATCGACGACCTGTGGTCGGGCAACCCGGACTGGCAGAAGGCGTTCCGTGACGTGCCGCGCAACGCACCCGTCGTTCTGCTCTCGCATAATCCCGACGCGGCTCTCATGCCCTATCACGAGCGAGCAGACCTTATCGTGTCAGGGCATACGCATGGCGGGCAGGTGTGGCTGCCGTTAGCCCGCGTGCTGGCGCGAGTGTTTGGGGTCACGCTGATTCCGCACAGCGAGTACGGCAGCCGTTATCCACACGGATTGCGCCGGGAAGGGCGAACCTGGGTTTACGTTACCAAAGGCGTCACCGCAGGCAACCGCCTGCCCCGCTGGTTTAATGCAAGGGAGGTAGTTGTCATAGAGGTTCGGGGGGCTACCCAATCGTAATCTTTCGTGTCGCCGGGTCCCACTCGATGGGCATTCCCAGTGCGTTCGCCAGGTCACGACATGCGACATGCCCCTTGCCGCCGACCAGCGTGCTCGCCAGGGTCAGCATCTTGCCTCCTGCGTTCACCTTCACCTGTCCAGCGGTGGCGCTGCTGATACTCCAGCCAAGCGCGTCCGCCAGCGGGCGTATCGCCACGTAAGCCGATTCGTTGAGCATCACCACCGGAAAGGTCTTACCGCCAATGGATAGCGTTGCCGCCGACGGTTGCTCTGGCGGCTCCTCGCCCATCATCGCTTTCTGCACCAGCGCACGCAGATGGTTGCCCACCTGCGTCCTGCTCATCTCGGGCGCCCAGGGCAGTACCATCGGGTCCCACTTGCCATGCTGGGGTATACCGAGATATGTCTCCACCTCGCCATGCCCCAGCACCGTCTGAGGAGTCACAGGTATCTGGTAGAACTGACACAGTTCCGCCACCACCTTCGCCATCGTTTCCCACTGCTTCTGGGTCAGGGGATAGGGTCCGGGCTGGAACGGCGACGCCTGCGCCCCAGCCATACAGCATACCGACACGCCGATAGAGCCGGTGTTACACTTCGCGGTATGCGCGGCGTAAACCCCGTCTGCGGTGGAGACGTTATCGGCGATGCTGTGGGTGCCGCGAACCAGCTTGCCGTCGTCTTCGATGAGGATGTGGTAGTGAGCGCGGTCGAGAGATGTGGCTTTGTAGCCGCCTGCTGTCCAGTGGCAAATGATACGTTTCATGCTACACGCCGGTAGCCATTCCTTGGGTATCAGGGTCATCGCGAACCTCCTTTTGTTGAGCAGGCTTTGGTTCTGCTATGTAAGCACGCCGTTCGCTGTCCTGCTCGTTTTTTCTTACGCTGCCGGGGAATCCTCTTTCCAATTCTGCACAATTAGCGGAAAGCCCGACCTGACGATACGTTCATAATGCTGGACATTGCCTGTTACTAATACCAGCCGATGGTGGATAGCTGTTGCTGCGATCATAGGATCAGCCCTGCCGATAGTTTGTCCCTGTCGTTCCAACTCACCGTAGACCTGTCCTGCGAGGATGGCTTCATTATCACCGAAAGGTATAACCTCCATTTGGGACAAGCTGCGAACGAACTGTCCTAGCCTGTCTATTCTT
>VSSL01000005.1_pt1 | contig 32748 bp, 28 predicted proteins | sample 4557531 | NCBI WGS metagenome assembly VSSL01 (sample SAMN10986726, study PRJNA523729) | hot springs metagenome | isolation source: hot springs | place: India:Timba, Gujarat | collected 2018-05-31 | reverse complement strand
TGTGCTGGCTGTCATGGCGGTGGGCGGTGGTATGGCTGTTCCGAGTCTGGACGGTCTGCTTTCTAAACTGGCGCCTACCAGCTCTCGTGGCGAAGTATTCGGGGCAACGCAATCGCTGGGTAGCCTGGCTCGGGTGGTTGGACCAGTTTGGGGTGGATGGGCTTTTGGACACCTGGGCATGAGCGCGCCCTATATGACCGCCGCCATGTTGATGTTGTTAGCGAGTACGGTAGTCGCATGGTGGGTGGTAAGCGCGACGTCTCTGGCATCGGCGTCGGAGTAGACTGATGATGCCACCAACCGACAGGAATCTCGTTTCCCGGTTGCTAACTGTTGTAGCATGAGACGAGCGTATGTTGTTCTGTGGTGTGTGGTTTGCGCTGTCCTTGCGCAAACGCAACAAACATGGGCACAGCTGCCTGTGCCTCCGACAAAGCCGATTATCGGGGCACGAATGCCAGCTTTAAGCCCCGATGGTAAACGAATCGCTTTTGTGTATCGAGGGGATATATGGGTTGCCCCCACTACGGGTGGACAGGCAACACCGCTCACTCGCCACGTAGAGATGGATGCCTTTCCACTCTTCTCGCCCGACGGCAGATGGATTGCCTTCTCCAGCCTGCGCAACGGCAATTGGGACATTTTCGTCGTGCCGGCAGATGGAGGGGAGGTGCGTCAGTTAACCTATCATGCGAACAGCGAAATCGCGTACGGCTGGAGCCCCGACGGTAAGTATCTGCTGTTTTCTTCGGTGCGAGATACTACCAACAACGCCCTTTTTGCGCTGGACGTACGCACATTACGCTTTAAGAAGTTGACCGAGGATTATGCTCCTATCAACTATCCCAGCTACTCACCGGACGGCAAGATGGTGGTGTATGGGCGATACGGCTTCCACTGGACACGTCCACGCTACGTCGGCTCGGCGGCGGCGCAAATCTGGCTACTGGACCTCACCAAAAGCACACGCCGTGCTTTGACAAACAATGACCGTCAGCATCTGTGGACGAAGTTCCTGCCGGACGGCAAAAGCCTGCTCACCGTTACGATTGGTGAAGAGACTCCCTCGGTCAGCAAGCTGGGCACTGCCATTCCCAAAATCGTGGATAGCCCCAGTCGCACCCCAAACCTCTGGATATTCGACCTGGAGGGACGCGGCAGGCAGCTGACTTTCTTCACCGGCGGTTCCGTGCGGTTTCCGACAGTGGCGTTGCGCACGGGCGACATCGCCTTTGAGTACGAGCACGACCTGTGGCTGCTGCCTGCTGGTTCGCGCAACCCGCAGAAAATAGTGCTATACGCGGCGGAGGATGAGAAGCAAAACACCCGTCGGCGCGAGGTTCTAACCTCTGGCGTTACCGAGGCGGAACCTTCACCCGACGGCAAAACTTTCGCTTTCGGGTTGCGTGGAGACATCTGGACAGTGCTTATCGACAAGCCCAAGGGCGTAGCGGGGCGTAGTGCGGAAATCGCCCGTCGCCTCACCGATTGGGCAGGTGATGATTCGGACTTCGTGTGGTCTGCGGACGGTAGAAAGCTCTATTTCACCTCCGACCGCGAGTTCAATACACGCCTGTACGAGCTGGACGTCGAAACCCTGCAGGTGAAACCGCTATGGAACCGTTCCGAAGATGTCGCCAGTCCGCGCCTCTCTCCCGACGGTAAGCAGTTAGGCTTCTGGGTATCGGGTAGTGAAGGCGGTCTATACGTGCTGACACTGGAGACTGGCGAAATCAAGCGATTGGCGAAGGTACCGGGTCCCCATTGGTATGGACTAGGGGGTGGTCCATTTACGTGGTCGCCTGATATGCGCTGGATAGCGTTTACCTACCGCGGAGAAGACCTCGCGTGGAACATCTGGATTATGCCTGCGGCAGGAGGCGACGCCATCAACGTAACGCGCCTCAACGCTTACCATAGCCAGCCAGCCTGGTCGCCCGACGGTAAGTATTTGTTCTTCCAGAGCGACCGCGATGGCGATGGATTGTACGTGCTTCCCCTCAAAGAGGAACCTGCTCGCACTGTAGACACCGACCTGAAGTTTGAGAAGCCGAAGGAGAAAGTGCTGGTGGAGATAGATTTTCAGGACATCCACCGGCGCATCCGCAAGGTGGTGAACCAGAACCCACAAGCAGACCTGACGGTCAGCAGTGAGGGCTTAATCCTTTTCCTCTCGGAAGGCGATATCTGGTCGGTATCATACGATGGTAAGGAGACCAAACGCCTGACGAGCGGCGGCGGCGTATCCAGTCTGCGGGTGTCTGCCGACGGTAAAAGGCTTTTCTTCATCCGCAACGGCGAGTTGTGGACGATGAAGCTGGAGGGCAACAACCCGCAGGAGAAGGTTACCTTCACAGCAGATTGGGACCGCGACGTACGCGCCGAGCGCAAGGCGGCGTTCACCCAGTTCTGGCGGAGTTACCATCGCGGTTTCTACGATGCCAACTTTCATGGCAGAGACTGGGAAGCCATTCGCAAGCGTTACGAGCCCCTGCTGGATGCTGTAGAGACGCGCGAGGAGTTTGCCACCCTGCTTCAGATGATGGTGGGCGAGCTGGAAGCCTCGCACTCGGAGGTATCTCCGGCACCCGGCGGCAATCCCAGCCCGGTGACCCCTCATCTGGGCTTTACCTTTGACTACAGCTACGAGGGACCGGGCATCAAGGTAGACAAAGTACCACAGGGCGCGCCCGGCTCCTATCCGCAAACACGCATCCGCGAAGGGGAGTACATTCTGGCGATTAACGGACAGGACGTTACCCTCGACGAAAACCTGTGGAAGCTGATTAACGACAAGCAGGGGCGCGAGTTCGAGTTTCTGGTGAACTCCAAACCCAGCAAGGACGGTGCGCGAGTGGTCAAGTACCGCGTGCTGAGCGGCGGCGAGTGGAGCGACCTTAACTACCGTAACCGCATCGAACGCCTGCGCAAGTACACTGACGAGAAGAGCGGCGGTAAAATCGGCTACGTGCATATCTCGGGCATGGGATTCGGCAATCAGGTGCAGTTCGAGCGCGAGGTGTACGAGCAGGTGGTCGGCAAGCAGGCGATGATTATCGATGTGCGCTTCAACGGTGGCGGCAACATCTCCGATACGTTAGTAGACTGGCTGGAGCGGAAGCCACACGGTTTCTACCGCCCACGCGACGGCGCCATCGAGCCCGCCCCGAGCCGTGCATGGGACAAGCCCATCATCGTGCTGATGAACGAGCACAGCTACTCCAATGCCGAGATGTTCCCGTATGCCATGCGCGCCAAAGGATTAGCGAAGCTGGTGGGCATGCCCACACCCGGATACGTTATCTGGACGTGGGGACTGCAGTTAGTAGACGGCACGGGTGCGCGGATGCCCCAGAGCGGCGTCTACCGTCTGGACGGCACGCCGATGGAGAACATCGGCGAGAAGCCCGACGTGCAGGTATGGATGTCGCCGGAAGACTGGCTGGCAGAGCGCGACCCCCAATTGGACAAGGCGATAGAGATGCTGATGCGGTAGATTCGGGAGCGGACGGCGGGCGAAGGCAGATACTTGCGCTTCGCCCGCTGGCGTATCATCGAACAGGAACCGGAGGTTTTTACGCGGCTGCAGTAACGCCGCAGTCGAGTGTTATATCACTTCGGGCAGTGTTTGCTTCAGCGCGCTGAACAGCTCCGCAGCGAACTGCCGGATGGTTTCCACATCCTGCTGCGTATCTCCTGAGGACGGCACGATGAAGCGGAAGAAAAATGTCTGCTGGCGCTCCATACCAATGAGGCGGGCAGTGAACGTGGAGACGCGGGCTAATCCCATGGAGCCGGTCGTCCCGAAGGGCGTACGGAACCAGTAAATGACCGTCGCCTTTCTGCCATTGTTATCCACGCCGAACAGACGGGCGTGAAACGTCTTATCTACACCCGGCACGCTGAACTCCATTTTACGCTCTTTTTCCAGCTTCCAGCCCTGACTGGGGAAGCAGGCGTGAGGATTGTGGAAGGTTTCCGCATGAGTTCCCGCCAGCAGAACGAAATCCAGCTGCTGTCCTTTTTCGTTGAAATAGTGCCTGGATACGATAGCGTCTGGACGCAGTGCTTCGAAGACCTGAGCGCCCATGTCATACGGCTGACCAACCCACCCACCCAGCTGGAAGGGGATAAGCGCATCGTCAATATCGCGGAGCACTTTGCCTTTGAGAGGCGGCAGAATGAGCGTTAACGCCGCAACCACGATGCTCAGCACGAACAATGCGAGCAGGTTCCGCCGCAAGGCAGAATGACTTACTTGCTCCGATGATGCTATCGTTGCCATCCCAACCACCTGCCCAGTTGAAAGAGTACGGCAAACGCTACTACCAGCACCAGGTAACCGCTCCAGTCGTGGAAAGTGTAACCCGCTTCTTCACCGAATTTGGTGCCCACGATGCCAATCAGGGCGATACGCAAACCATTAATCACCAGCGCGAGCGGTAGCGCGAGAATCACCAGCAGGACCTGTCGCCACAGCTCTACGCGGATATAATACGCAAAGAAGAACGCAAAGGTTGCCATAGAAACCAGCATTTTGAAGCCACTGCAGGGAACTCCCACATCCAGGTCAAATCCGCCGGGGATATAGATAACATTGCCCACACGGTGTGTTTCGATACCAATCGTTTTCAGCATCACGTTCGCGATAATCGTGGACCACTCCTGAGCGGGTTGCGAAATCTCGTCGAAAATGGTGGACGGTAGTGGCATCATGAATCCCAGAAACAGGATCGGAAACCATACGAGGCGTACCATACTCCATCCCAGCAACGACGCCACTACGCCATACATCAATATCAGGAATGAGAGCGAGGAAATGGTGGAGGATTGTGTTAGATGTCCCAGAACACGCAGAGCCAGCGCGATAAGCACGACGGCTAACCCGCCAGAGCTGGGGCGGACCTCTGCCTGACGAATCTCCTCACGCCGCATCCAGACCATGTATAGGGCGAGAAACGGCACCAGGATACCGTGCGAGTAGTAGCCATTCGAGCGGAACCAGTGGTACTGCCAGTAGTAAAACACGGGATAGTAGGCAACCACCAATGCGACGAGTGCCCCCAACGCTACCCATACCAGCGGGTTCTGGATGAGCCGTCCCGCAGGAATACCCAGTAATCTCCCTATGCGTGCCCCGTTCACTGTGCCTTCACCGCTCCTTTCCGGCTACCAAATGTCCAGTGCTTGTTGGCGAAAAAGTTCCAGAATACGACGATGCCCGTAGCCAGCAGCTTTGCGCCGTTGAACACCCATTTGGGGTGAGGGTCCTGGTTGTCGAGCAACAGCACCAGGCTCACAATCGTATAGTTTAGCGTTGCTCCCACAATGTTTACCGCTAAAAACCGGAAGAACTCTTCATGTACCGCACCGCGCACACGGTCGCGAAACGTCCAGTGGCTGTTCCAGAAATAGCCATTGACTACCGCGACACAGAACCCCATCACACTTGCAAGCCCCGCAGGGCGTACGTGCAACAGGTAGTAAGCGATATTCGCTACGGCAAAGTCTATCAATGTGCTACTGGTGCCGACAATGCAGAACTTGATAAACTGCCGGACACCTTTCCTCTGCAACTGTCCGGAAACCCACCTGTTCAACGAAGTACCGTTCATGCATATCTCCTATTGTAGTATTGCCCAAATTGCCGTCACTATCCACAGTAGTATTGTGGCTTGAATCCACCGGTCCTCCAATAGCACCTGCTCCGGCGCACCACCTAAATCCTTCCGATGGACAAGATACAGATACCGAAAAATACCGTACATCACCAGCGGAATAGTATACTTCAGATTCTGGTGTTGTGCCGCCGTCGCGCTCTGAATCGTATACAGCGCATAGGTAATAATGGTCGCTGAGCTTACTATCGCGATGAACTGGTCCAACAGTCCGACGCTGTATTCTCCTAAGGTCGCCCGATGGTTTGCCGCGTCGTCGCCCAGCGTGATAATCTCCTGCCTGCGCTTGCAGAAACCGAGAAAGAGCGACAGCAGAGTAGTACACGCCAGCAACCAGCCTGAGATGTCCACCTGAATAGCTACCGCTCCCGCCAGTGCACGCAGCACAAACCCCGCTGCGATCAGGAAGACGTCCAGAATCACAATATGTTTGCCGCCAAGCGAGTACGCCAGCGAGAGCGTCACATACAAAACCGCCAGCCAGCCAAATGCGGGACGTATCCAGAACGCCAGTAGTAACCCCGCGAGCATTGCGCCTGCCATCCACCAGCCTGCAACTGTCTCGGGAAGGTTGCCGGAAGCAATGGGACGCAGTCGCTTTTGCGGGTGCAGGCGGTCTTCTTCCACATCCCGAAGGTCGTTGTAGATGTAGACCGCACCCGAAATCAGGCAGAAGCTGAGAAACGCCAGTATGTTGAGCCATACTCTGGTGGTGTCTCCCAGCTTCTCGGCGAAGAGCAACCCGGCAAACAGCAGCAGGTTTTTGCTCCACTGGCGCGGTCGCATCGCGACTACGCCCCATTTGACCCATTCCAGCACGCGCAACTGCTGCAGCGAGCCCTCACTCTGTTGAATCCATTTCATGCAGTTATCCCGCCACGTGATGCTTCGCTAACAGGCTCCTTTACCGGTAACCACCGCGGGAACGGTAAACAGCAAAATCTTCAAATCCGTCCAGAAGCTCATCGTGTCGATGTAGATATGGTCCAGCTCGATCCACTCGCGGAAACCGATGTCACTGCGCCCGCTGATTTGCCACAGGCAGGTTAAGCCCGGGGTGACAGTGAGCCTGCGCATTTCCCACTCACCGTAGTTTGCCACTTCGGATGGTAGAGGTGGGCGAGGTCCCACCAGGCTCATCTCGCCGTGCAGTACGTGAATGAGCTGAGGCAGTTCATCCAGACTGTAACGGCGAAGAAACCTGCCGACGCGCGTAATGCGCGGGTCGTTGCGCATTTTGAAAACCGGACCGCCTTTAACCTCGTTGTGCGTGATGAGCTCCCGTTTCATCTGCTCGGCGTTTTTCACCATCGAGCGAAACTTAATGAACCAGAACGGCTTACCGCCCCTGCCAATGCGCACCTGTCGAAACAGTACAGGTCCCGGCGAGTCCAGCTTAATCGCAATAGCGATGAGAAGCATCAACGGCGCCAGCAAGACCAGAGCGACACTCGCCACCGCGATGTCCAGCAGGCGCTTGGCGAGGCGGTAACCCTTTGGCAGTTCAAGCACCGGCACGTTTATCTGTAAATCCGGCATCTCTGCCTCTCCAACAGCGGGAGGCACGATACCCGGCAAAGGCGCTTGAGCGTGTGCCATTGTCTCTCAAACTCCCTTCTCGAAAATAACCACAAAACAGAGAATGCGTGTACACCTCCATTTCCTTTACGCAAGCCGAGGCGAACCGAGTTCACCATTCCTATCCTCGGGGTAGCGCGCGCGATGTAGGTTGCCGTAACGCCAGCTCCCGGTAGGCGCGACGATAGTAGTACACGCCTCGGCTATCCTCAGGACGTACCTTGTTCAGCACCGCGCCAATCAGGTTTGCCCCCACCTGCTCGAGACGGGCGTGGAACTCCGCTTCCGCCCCTCGAGAAGGTTGCCCCGCTGCATGTACGATGATAACGTTCTTCACGTGCGCCGCTATCAGGGTGCTATCAGCGAAGATAGCTCCTGCCGGCGAGTCGAATATCACAAAGTCCGCCAGGCGTGTGGTGCGCTCGATGAACTGCTCCATCGCCGGTGAGCGCAGCAGGCGCACCGGGTTGCTCGCCGACGAACCTGCCGGGATGAGTACCAGCCCTTCAATCATCGTCGGCACTGCAACGTCCTCAATGGACTTCTCGCCTGCCAGTACATCCGCCAGACCCAACGAATTATCTACGCCGAACCGGGTGTGCAGCGTAGGCTGGCGCATATCGCCATCTACCAGAAGTACTCTGGCTCCATCGCGAGCTAGCGTGATGGCGAGATTCGCGGCGGTGGTGCTGCGCCCAACGTTCGGCTCCGCGCTGGCAATAACCACAGCTGAACCCTGCATCTGGCGACTGGCGTACCACAGGTTTGTAGAGAGTATCTGGTACGACGCGCCAACGGGGGTAAAACCGTCTTGCTTGTCCAGCGCGTTGGGTTTCATCAAGGGTATCACGGCAAATACGGGCAGCTTCAGCAACCGCTCGGCTTCCTCCGGAGTACGTACAGAGGTATCCAGCTGCCCCAGCAGCAACGCCACACTGCTCGCCAGCAAAAGCGACAGTATGAGCGCCAAAGCCACTTTTAACCCTGTTTGCTTTGGAACGGCAAATACCTGTGGCGGATCAAGCAGCATCAGGGTCGCTGCCTGCGCTCCCCGTTCTTTGGCACGTGCTTCTTCCAGCTTCTGCAGATACAGGTTATAGACTTGCTCGGCGGTGCGGGCTGCCAGTTCATGGCGAGCAAGCCCTGCCTCCTTGCGAGGCATATCTGCAAGGTCCGCCATTGCCCGCTGCAAAGGCTCGTAAAACGATTGCGCTCGTTTGGCGGCAGCTTCCTCGGCGACACGCGCTGAGATGTATGCTTCCAACGCAGCATCCCGAATCGGGTTGCGCGAGCGCGTTTGTGAGTTCAGAATCTGCTCGCTCTCGGTACGCATCCGCGCCTCAATCTCGGCAATCTGCGCCTTCAGCGCAACGACATCGGGATGGCGTTCCGCCTTGGTCTGCAGTTCCTTCTGCAGTTCTGCCTGCGCCCGTGCTAAGTCAATCCGCAACTGCTGCAGTACCGGGTTGGTCGCCATCACGCGCTGCATCTCCTCGTATTCATTGCGGGCGTACTGGCTCCTGAGCTCCTTTTCCGCTGCAATGCGCCGCGCCTTCGCTTCTTCCATCTCGACGACCGCCTGGTCGTAGCTGGCTCGATATTGTGCCGCTCGCTGCACCAGCACCTGCGTCTGGTAGGTGAGGTCACCACTGATGCGGTTCGCCAGCTTGTAGTCCGCCAGTGCCTTGCGCTTGGCTTCCAGGTCCGCTTTCGCGGCGGGCAGCAGCTCGTTCTCGATGCGCTCACGCTCTGCGCGTACGGAACCCTGGTACAATTCGTCATAACGTTCAGTGGCTTTGGACACGAGAACGCTCAACCCCGTCAATGCGCTCTGGGGGTCGGTATCGCGCAGTCGCACACGCAGGTACTCGGTATTTGGTATCGGCTCCACGCGGAGCTTGCCACCGAACGTCAGAATCTGTTCCTGTGGCGTATCGCCTTCCAGCATACCGGGGCGGATAACCTGCAGGTCGCTGATGGTTTTCGCGACAACAGTGTTGCTCTGCACCAGCTGAAGCAGGTTCTGCTGACGGAGTACCGGGTCGTTAATCAAGGCGCGAACAGGATAAATCTCGGTGCTGGTTTCGCCAACCGGTCGCTGTTCGCGCAGTACGGCAACGGCTTCGTACTCCTGGGGGCTACTCCGTGACCACACCAGCACGGCGCCGGTGCACAATACCACCACCAGCGCAATGATACGCCATCGCCGTTTCAAAATCAGGTAGTGACGCCAAAACTCCACCTGTTAATCGCCTCCTTTAGTACCGGTAGAATGCTCTGTCACGAATGAGATTTCGTGTGAGAGCGACCGTTGCTACAATGCTGTATATCTGGTTCCAGTCGGGCTTTTTCACCTCGGGCACGTATACCGTGTCGCCCGGCAGCAAAGCGATGTCTTGAGATGTGTCCCCTTTGTCAATCAGTTTCAGGAGGTTTACCTCAATGCGCTGCGGTTTGTCCGGTGCATTTGGATTGGGGCGAATGATGTACACTCTGCTCAGGGTGCCCTTTTCATGTTGACCGCCCGCCCGGTTAATGGCTTCCAGAACTGTCGTGCTGCTCTTCCACGGGTAGAGCCCTGGGCGCATCACTTTTCCCAGTACATAGATGCGGTTGACCACATCTTCCGGGATAAATATCACATCGTCGGGTTCCAGACGGTAGTTCTGGCTCAGGTCTCCTTTGAAAAAGAGCTTCTCCAGGTCCAGCGGAATGGTCTCTTCGGTGCCGTCAGGACGTTTGCGCCGAAGCACAGCATCCTGTAGCCGAGCGCGGTCGGGGTCGAAACTGCCAGCCATCGAAATGGCGTGCATCACCGTTTCCCCTTCCTTAAAATCATACGTGCCCGGTCGCTGAACCATCCCCAGTACCGCCACGCGCGGTCGGTTAATAACCTTCAGGCTGATGCTGACATGCGGGTCACGCAGGTATTGTGCTTCGATGAGCGCAGTGCGAATCCTTTCCGCCAACTCGCCCGTTGTCATGCCGCGCACGGTAATCGTGCCGACCACGGGCAGGTTGATGGTGCCATCTTGTGCCACCACCGTCTCACGGCTGAGCGTCGGGTCCTCTACAACCGTAATCTGCAGGACATCATCGCGCTGTATCCGGTAATCGTCGGCGCATACCGCCAGCGCGCTCATGGTGAGCAGTAACAAGGCGAACCACCATGTTCTCATAAGCTCGTCTTTCCTCCTTTGTTGGGGTATCTGCTTTTCGCCTCTTCCCCTCTATGACTGGATGCAAGATGCATGTCCAAAACGCCCTAAGGGCTGCCCACAGGTACCAGAACACCACTGCTTGCGACAGCAAACGGCTCGTTAAGATACTGGTCAAAGGCACTGGTTGCCTCCACCTTTACCAACACCCACGAATATGCGGTAGATACGACCACCTGTTGCACATTGTCAATGGTGGAAGCAGAAGTGCCGATGACGGCGCCCGTGTTTTCGTCAATCAAGGTGAGTTTCAGGTTTGCCAGGCTGCGCAGGTAGGTATACCCCCATGTCGGCGAGAAGCCGGCATGGCGATGCCATACCAGGGTCACCTTGCCTCCCGCAGGGAGCCTCGTTCGGAAGTAGGCAATACTGCCTGACATACCCGCCGGCTTCACCGAGCCGGTGGCATACTGGCGGTTGATAACGTGTTGCATCGCGGAACGCAGGTCCACATAACCCCAGCCCCAGTCTTTGTCCCAACCGGCGGAGCCGCGGTCTTCCGCGCTATTGATGAGCACAGCCTTTAGCAGCAACGGGTCGTGGATGCCCACATCGTGCAGCAGCGCTACTGCGCCTGCCAGGTGGGGTGCCGCGAGGCTGGTTCCGCTTGCTGTACCAAAGCTGCTGGAAGAGCCTATGGTGGTCGTAATATTCGCACCGGGCACGGTGACATCTGGCTTTTTCCGTCCGGCGACTGTTGGTCCTTTGCTGCTGAAGCTGGCGATAACGTCGTCGGCGCGGGAGATGGTGTTCCTGTCATCAGAGGCGGCAACGGCGATGCCGTTGTAGGCAGGTGCTGGAGTAAACAGGGTCTTGGTGGTGCCACCGCCGTTACCCGCCGCAATAGACAGCGGTATCTGATAAGTGTAGATAAAGGCATCGAACGCCTGCGTCAGAATATCGTCGTCAACGCTGGTGGAGCCTCCAAAGCTGAAGTTAATGCCCGCGATGCCTACGCCTTGGGGAAGAGGAGCTTCCCGTGCCGCCCAGTCCAGCGCAATCAGCGCGTCCGCTGCATTCATGGACCCGCCGCCATTGGTAGTACGATACCCCGCTTTGAGAATCACGCCGTAGCCTGCGAACGGCGCCACGCCTTTCCGGGACGTGCTGTTGGCAAGAGCGCATCCCGCGACCGCTGTGCCATGCCCTTGCAGGTCACGTGCGGTCATATAGTCGTCGTTATACACAGGGTTGCCGCTGGAGTCAGTGTCCAGCCTGCCGTAATCATGGAAAGCCTGAATACCGCTTCCCAAACCCGATACCGTGCGATTGGGGATAATCCATGTGTGCGCATTGAGAGCAGTATGCACGTAGTTTACGCCCGTATCCATGATGGCTACCGCCCAGGTGGGCGCGGTATAGCCTTCATCCCAGACCGCCGGAGCGAAGAGGGTAGGAGTGGAGACGTCCAGCTGAGGCTGCAGTAAAGGAGGATTCCATATCAGAGCAACCTCTGGTATCCGTTGCAGGTCGCGTACTCGCTGCGCAGGAATGGACACAGCGAATGCGTTCAGGAAGGGAATGTGTGTTAACACCCGTCCCCCCAGCGGCAATAGCCGCGCGATCAACCTCGCCCTCGACAACATCAGTGGGCTTGCGGAATCCACGTACACCGCCAGCCGATATGCGTTTAGCGCTTCCGCGCTTTGTATCTGAGCGGCGAGGTGTGCTCCGGTAAGCGCGTCGGGGAGTAGTGCGGGGTTTCCAGCAAGAGCACGCCATGCCAGGTCTATCTCTTCCAGACGTTGACGCAACGCCGGTTGCCAGCGTTCCGCTGCTTCCGCCATTGGTTGCTCTTTCAATACCACCCAGAGGATGCGATACGGCGGTGCTGGCTGAGGCACAGGTCGTCTGTCCGTATTTTGTGCGGACGCCCCCACGTTTAGCAGCCAAATCAACAGAGAGAATACGGCTATGTCGCGACGCATCTCGTCACTCTCCCTTCGCCCGTTATCTACGGGTATCTCATTTTCGCATTTTTGCGCAATTTTCGCAAGATGTTCAAACTGGTAAACTTAGCGGTTTTCATCACATCGAAAAGCACAGGGCAATCCGAACACTGTGGATTGCCCTGTACAGCGTGTGCCTGTGCTTATACGGCGGCTCCCTGGCGCATATTGACCAGTTCCACCGCCTCGCGCGCGATATCTTCGGCGGTCAAGCCGTATTTGCGCATCAATGCGTCCGGTGCACCGGACTCGGCGTAGTCGTACAGCCCGACAAAACGCATAGGCACGGGGTAACGCTTCGCCGCCGCCATCGCCACCTGTGATGCCAGACCAGTGTAGAGCAGGTGTTCCTCCGCAACGACGATGGCTCCGGTCTCTCGCGCTGCCTTTTCCACAGCCTCTTCATCCAGCGGGCGAACGGTGTGCATGTCTATCACCCGCGCCGAGATACCCTGCTGCGCCAAAGACTCTGCCGCGTCCAGAGCTGCCGCTACCATCAAGCCATTCGCGATAAGAGTGACATCGCTCCCATCGCGCAGGGTGATGGATTTGCCAATCTGGAAATCAGGACACCCGTTTTCGTAGACGATGGGCGCTTTGGGGCGTCCTACACGGATGTAAACTGGACCAACATGTTCCGCCGCCGCTCGAACCGCAGCTCGGGTCTCCGCGCCATCTGCGGGAACCATCACTACAAAGCCGGGCAAGGATAAAGCCAGCCCGATGTCTTCGTGCCCCATTTGGGAAACGCCGTCTTCGCCGATGGAGATACCGCCGTGCGTGCCGACAATCTTTACGTTGTTCCCGCTGTAAGCTACTGCCAGGCGCATCTGGTCGAATGCTTTGCACATCACGAAGCAGGCGAAGCTGGATGCAAATGCGATTTTGCCCGACGCAGCCAGTCCTGCGGCGATACCCACCATATTCGCCTCGGCGATACCCACGTTGAAGAACCGGTCGGGAAACTCCTGAGCAAAGTATTTGGTCATCGTGGACTTGGACAGGTCGCCATCCAGCACCACGATGTTCGGATTCTCGCGTCCAAGTTCTGCCAGCGCCTTACCATATGCTTCACGGGTGGCTTCACCCAGTGGTCTTGCCATTGCTTTTCCCTCCTGTTACGCCCTGGTATTCAGTCGGCGAGTTCCGCCAGCGCCTGTTCCAGTTCAGCCTGCGTGGGCGCTTTACCGTGAAACTCGTTGTTGTTCTCCATGAACGAAACGCCTTTGCCCTTGACGGTATGGGCGATAATGATAGACGGTTGTTCGCGTGGCTCTTTTGCCCAGTGCAGGGCATCCAGGATTTGCTTCATGTCGTGTCCGTCTATCTCACGTGCCGCCCAGCCAAAGGCTTCCCACTTCGCAACGACTGGTTCGATGCTCATGATTTCCCCGATGGCGCCGTCCAGCTGATACTGGTTGTAATCCAGGATAGCGGTGAGATTGCCCACGCGGAAGTGCGACGCCGCCATGGCGGCTTCCCAGATTTGTCCCTCTTCCGACTCGCCGTCGCCAATCATCACGTAGACGCGATACGGCTTGCTGTCCAGCCGTGCCGCCAGTGCCATGCCCAAACCGATGCTCAACCCCTGTCCCAGGCTGCCGGTAGATGCTTCCACCGCAGGGATGTCCTTCACGGAGGGATGTCCTTGCATCGGGGTATCGATTTTGCGCAGCTGCCACAGCCACTCTTCGGGGATAAACCCCGCCTCGGCGAGCACCGCGTACAGCGCAGGAACCGCATGTCCCTTGCTGAGGATAAACCGATCACGCTCTTCCCAGCGGGGGTTCCTGGGGTCGTAACGCATCACGTTGCCGAAGAAGAGCGCAGTGAGGATGTCGATGGCGGAAAGGGAGCCGCCCGGATGCCCGCTTCCGGCAATCGCCAGCATCTTCACGATGTGCCGGCGCAGCCTGCGTGCTGTTCGCTCCAATTGTTCGACGGAAATGCCCGTTGTGACCAATGCACCAACCTCCTGCACAAAGGTTCGTAGGTTATTCTATCCTGATACGCACGACGTTGTCAAACGTGCCGTTGACAATATACCCTCTTTGCCCGTATAATGCACAAGGGAAAGACTTTTCCGCATTGATTACTTTGGGTAGATGGGGAGTGCATTGACAACGACACAGCCACCTTTTCGTTGCGCGCTGTTCGATATAGACGGTACTCTGGTCGACACCGTGGAGTTAATCGTCCGCGCTTTAGACCATACTTTCCGCAAGCATTTAGGAGTACAGATTTCGCGAGACGAGTTGCGTCGAACGATTGGGCTACCCCTGCATAAGCAGGTGCGCCTGTTCGACCACCTGGTAGACTTTGCGCCTGACCACCGCGCGATGGAAGCGGATGAGATTGACTATTACGAGTCGCATAAGCACCTGGAGCGCATTATTCCCGAGGCGGTGGACGCTCTGAAAGAGGCAAAGCAAGCTGGTCTGCGTACGGCGCTGGTCACCTCTAAGAACAGGCTGGAACTGGAGATGTTCCTTCCGCGTCTGGGTGTGAATAGATGGGTGGACGCGGTAGTCAGCTCCTCTGATGTGACTCGTCCAAAACCCGCACCGGACCCGGTGCTGGTAGCGCTGCAGAGGTTGGGAGCGCGCCCGCAAGAAGCTGTATTTGTGGGCGACACGGTGTATGACATCCAGTGTGCCCGGGAAGCAGGGGTCAAGGTGATTGCGGTCGGTTGGGGTGCGCATCCGGTTGAGGTGTTGCGCGCGGAATCGCCCGACTGGCTGTTTGAGGAGCCTGCCCAACTTAGAGAGTTTTTCCGGTCGCTCGCGCGGCGTGCAGACGAAGAGATGGCGTGTGTCGGCATCCCCACGGCAAGCGGATAGCCGTGAGAACAAAGGAGGCTGTTCAAGAAGATGCCATCACGTCGACGTCGCTCCGCGCCGGAGAGCGCAGAGTCGTTTGTTGCGTCGCCTGAACCAGCGGAGGTAACCAGCCAGTCGGAGGAAAGCGTAGCTGGCTCTCAGGAAGAGTCTCCGTCAGAACCATCTCCTGCGCCGAAACGGCGCACACGCCGCCGGTCGGCAAAGGCTGTTGCGGTGGATGCAGAACCTGCCACGACATCCCAGGAATTCACAGGCAGCATAGAATCGACCGCATCAGCGGAGCCTTCAGAGGTTATACCAACGACCGAACAACCCGTCCAAACTGTCGGCGAAGCTGGTGAAGCACAGGACGCCGCTCCGCCTGCCGACGAGACCGCTGCTGCCACCCGCAAGCGGCGCAGGTCTACACGCAAGCGAGCAAAAGCTATTGCAACTGCTGAAGAAGTACCCGTAGAGGTTGCTCTACCGGCTCAAGTTGCTGAGGAAACGCAGACAACAACGGCAGATGAAGAGGCACCTGTTCCAGCGATTGAGACGGCAGCTGAAGAGGTACCTGTTGAACAACCCCCTGAGCTGCCAGTGCCTGCTGAAGTGGCGGAGCCCCCTCTTGAAACGGCTACATCCACCGAAGAGGTTGCTGAGCCAGAGGCTGTTCTGCAAGCGCTGCCTGGGGTCACTGTGACCCCTGCCCGTCGGAGAAGGCGACCACGCCGCACAGCAAAGGTGGAAACGGCAGAGGAACCCGCAGAGGCTCTTGTTGAGGAAAAGGTATCGGAGCCGCGCAGGCGCAAGCGAGAGGGCATCCGTTTGGGCATTCGACAGGGGCATCCAGAAATTATTATCGACGGCGAACCTGTGGTACCTCTGTTCTTCTTCGGCAATATCGATTCGGCGGCGTCGGAACGAAGGGTGTGCGAACAGATAAGGCAAGCGGCGTCCGCCGGAGTGCATCTGCACGCTTTGTTACTGGAACTTCCCGTATCGGTGCCGATGGTCTCGTACAGCGTCAATGAGGCGCTGCGCCTTCTCCATCTGGTGCGCCAGCACGACCCACAGGGCTACCTAATGTTTCGGGTGGTATTCACGCCGCCTCCGGACTGGCAGAAGCTATACCCTGAAGCCATGACTACCTACGCAGACGGCTCCACCGGAGAGCCTTCGTTCGCCTCCGAGCGATACTGGCAGGAGGCAGAAGCGGCACTGACTTTGCTGGTACGGCAGCTGGAGGTTACCGAAGAGTCGCGTTACATTCTCGGCTACCACCTGGACTGCAGGGAGTGGTTTTATGAGTATCAAAGAGGCTACGACTACAGTCCAGCGGCGCAGGAAGCTTTTCGGCAGTGGTTGCGCGGGCGGTACAAGAACGATGTGGTGAAGCTTCGCGCCGCCTGGCATGACGGCTCGGTGACCTTCACCAGCGCCAGTATACCCACCTATCGTGGCGAAACCACCCCGGCAACGGTGCTTTATGAAACCCGCAAGGGGCAGAGGTACGTGGACTACCTGTGTTTCGCTTCCGAGACGATAGCGAGGCGGATTGTTACTCTCTCACGGACGGTTAAAAAGAACTGTGAGGACCGTCGCCTCGTGGCGGTATCATACGGCTACGTGCTGGATTTTCCGGTTCCTCACAGTGGACATCTGGCGCTGTCCGAGGTGCTATCGGCACAGAGTATTGACCTGATATGCGCGCCAGTGTCGTACCGCGACCGCTGTTCCACTCAACCGGGGAGCGTGCCGGTTCCGGTGGCTTCGGTGCGTCTGCACGGAAAACTATTTGTGCTGGAGGATGACACCAAACCATACACCGCGCAGAGCAACACACCGGACGACTACAACCCTCGTTGCCCAGATGCCGAATCTACCCGGCAGGTGCGTTTGCGCAATGCGACAACCGCTCTGGTGCATCACGCCGGCATCTCGTGGATGGACCTGTGGGGTGAAGGCTGGGTACACGACAACGAGGTCTGGCAGCAGGCAGAGAGATTGTCCACCCTGTATCTGGCGCACATCCGACAACGACTTCCCGAAACACCGGAGGTGGCTGTGATCGTCGACGAGCGAAGCCTCACCCGCATCCAGTCGCCCAAAGCGCTGCTGGAACCACTCGTTGTCGCGCAACAGGAGGTGCTGGCACGGGCGGGTATTCACTACGGTATCTACCTGCAGGACGACCTCGTGCGTAAGGCATTCCCTGACGCCAAAATGTACCTTTTCCTGAACCCGATACAGATAGACTCCGAGGTGCGCGAAGCAATCCGGGAACGGCTTCAGCGCGATGGTAAGACACTGGTGTGGCTTTACGCGGTAGCTCTGTTTGACGAGAACGGCTATACACCGGACGGACCGCGCGATGTGGCAGGGATAGCTATCAAAGCCCAGCCGTGGAACAGCGAAACAGGCTCGGTCATCAGTAATGACCGACATCCCATCTCAGAGCGTCTGCGCAATAAGCAGATAGGCACCCGCGAGCGGATCAATCCCTCTTATTACGTGCTGGACGAGAAGGCGGTCGTGCTGGGGGAATACATTCAGACAGGCTTGCCTTCCATCGCGGTCAAGGACATGGGGACGTGGCGCTCGGTGTTTATTGGAGAACGCCAGCTCCATATCGACCTGTTGCGTGGTCTGTGCCGATTTGCCGGGGTACACGTGTGGTCGCAAAGTAGTGATGTGGTTCGCGTGGCTCCGCCGTTTCTCGCGGTACATTCGGTCGGCGATGGCGTGGTCTACCTGCAGTTTCCGCAGAAGCAAATGGTATACGACCTGGTACAGGGACGCCTCCTTGCGGATGATGCTGGAAACCTGCGACTGAACATGCGTATGGGACAAAGCGGTCTGTATGCTGTCGGCTCGGCAGAGCAGCTGACTGCGCTGGGTATATCTGTTCCCGAACGCGCTGAGGAAACAGTGCACGAGATAACATCGAGTGGAACCGGTAAAAAACGACGCAGACGCGGGGGGAAAAAGCATCGTAAGCGCAAAGAGTAAAATCAGCGCGAGCGGTCGCGTCGCGTGAAGTCCCGGGGAAAGCGTATGCAAAACACTTCCTATCTCCTCCGCGCTGTGTGGTGGTTGCCGCCCGGTGCGCCTGTTTTACTGGACGAAGCGGGTGCGCTGGAGACTTTTTCTCGCGGCGAGGGAATGGTATGGGTAGATGTTGAGGCGCGCGAGGCGAAAGCCGCACTTCATCTGCTGACCGAGCGATTCGGGTTCCATCCGCTGGCAGTGGAGGACGCCCTGAGCCCTTACGAACGCCCAGCCCTGCAGCGCTACGATGGAGTGCTCTTCCTGGCGGCACACGCTGTACACCAGCAGGATGGTAAGGAAGCCTACCAGGAAGTCGGTTTCTTTCTCGGAGAGCATTTTCTGGTGACTGTGCACACCGAACCCGTGCCTCTTATTGACCACTGGCTGGAACGCTGGACCGCCCAACCGGAGCGGGTGGGTAAGACGCCTGCGCACCTGTTACACATGCTGCTGGATGCTATCGTAGACGAATATTTCCCCATCGGGGATACGCTGGAGGAGAAGGCAGATGACCTGGAAGATGCCATCTTCACAGGTAACAGCAGTGTGCAGATAGCAGACATCCTGCAGGTAAAGCGCAGGCTGCTGGAGCTGCGCCAGCACATTACCCCTTTACGTGACATCCTGAACGCTTTGCTGCGTCGTGACGTGGAACTCATCCCCGATGAAGTGGTGCCTTACCTGCAGGACGTTTACGACCATACCCTGCGTATCGCCGAGCTGGCTGACCTCAACCGCGACATCCTGGCAGGCGTGCTGGATGCGCACCTGTCCGTCGTCTCCAACCGTTTGAACGAGGTAATGCGCATTCTCACGGTTATCTCCACCATCCTGATGTCCGCTGCGCTGATCGCAGGTATCTACGGCATGAACTTTGCGCACATGCCCGAACTACAGTGGAAGGCAGGCTACCCCTTCGCAGGGGCGATGATGGTGCTGGTGGGAGTGGTGGAGTGGTACATCTTCAAGCGTAAGGGGTGGGTGTAACGTGATACGCTACGTGCTGTCGCGTCTGTTACAGGCGATACCCACCCTGCTGCTTATCTCCTTTTTGACTTTCATCATGGGTTTTCTCGCGCCGGGCGACCCCATCCGTATGATTCTGGGCGAGCACTCCGACCCGCAGACGGTGGCGCAGGTTCGACACGAGCTGGGGTTAGATCAGCCCTGGTACGTGCAGTATGGGCGTTTTGTATGGAATGCCGTGAAGGGCGATTTCGGCATCTCGCTATACAACCGCCGTCCGGTGGGCGACATTATTCGCGAATCCTTTCCGGCAACCGCGACGCTGGCGATACTGGCTATCCTGCTGGCGATAGTGGTTGGCATTCCGGCAGGCATTGTGTCCGCGGTGTGGCACAACCGTCTTCCCGACAGGCTCAGCATGGCGGGCGTGGTGTTGGGCATCTCCGTGCCGAACTTCGTGCTGGCGACGTTGCTGATATTGCTGGTGTCGGTGCGGTTGGGATGGCTTCCGGTGGCGGGTTGGGGCGCTCCAGAGTACATGGTACTGCCCGTGTTGGTGTTGGCAGCGCGCCCGTCCGCGAGCATCGCACGGTTCACCCGCACCTCGATGCTGGAAGTGCTTCAGCAGGACTACATCCGCACCGCCCGCGCCAAAGGCGTGCCAGAACATCTGGTGATTCTGCGACATGCTCTGCCTAACGCCCTGTTGCCAGTGGTTACCGTTATCGGCAACGCCTTCGGTTACCTGTTGACCGGCTCGTTTATCGTGGAAACCGTGTTCGCCGTGCCCGGCGTGGGCTACAAGTCCATCGAAGCCATCCTTCGCCGCGATTATCCTGTGATTCAGGCAACGACGCTGTTGTTTGCTTTCCTGTTTATTGTGGTGAATCTGGTGGTGGATGTTTTGTACACGCGACTGGACCCGAGAGTGCGGTTCCAGCGGTGAGGTGGGAGCGTACTGAAGCGCGCACTCGGAGGGGCATGAGATGGACGCGACGGAGCGCGTCCCTCCAGTTGGCACAGGCTTCAGCCTGCTTGACGCGGAACTGTGAAGAGCGTAATGTAGAAGAGGGGTAGCGTGAAAATGCCAGAGGATATTCTGACAAGTGTATGGCAGGAGGTGCAGGCTGAGGATGCGGATACGATGGGATGAGCTGCGGGCACGAAGAAAGGAGCAGCTGGTTGACCTGATGGAGCGGGGAGAGTTGAAACGGCTACCGCGAACCCGTCCTCGCGACCCGGAAGAGGAACAGGTGCTTAGCCGGCTCGTGCACCTGCGGTGGAAGCGATGGATAGAGAGCGGCAAGGTTGTCATCCTCAGTCCGCGACGCTGGCGACTGCGGCTGGATAAGGGAGGCAACATTCCCGGGATATAGCGAATAAACTTTACCACCACGCGAAAGCCCACTCATGATAGACATGGTAAAGGAGGAGTGATGACATGCAAGTCGCCGCAATTACCAGCAAACGGCAAGCGCAGCTGGTAGAGCGTGAAACGCCCCATGCGTGGGGCGATGTGGTAGTGGTCAAAATCCACGTGACGCCGATGTGCACGGAGTACAAGCTGTACCGCGATGGGCACGTGACCGATATGCTGGGGCATGAAGCGGCGGGAGAGGTGGTAGATGTCGCCCAGCCGGGCAGGGTGAAGGTGGGTGACCGTGTGGTGGTGATGCCGCAGTATCCCTGCGGAACCTGCAGATACTGCCTTGCGGGCGACTACGTGTACTGCCTCGATAATCTGGACATTCTGCGCCTGACCGGCAACAGTGCGGGCACGGCAACCTACGCCCAGTACATTCTGAAGCAGGACTGGTTGCTCATTCCCATACCCGACGACATGTCTTACGAACATGCAAGCATGGCATGCTGCGGTCTCGGACCCACCTTTGGCGCGATGCAACGGCTGGAAGTGAACGCTTACGATACCGTGCTGATTACCGGCATGGGACCGGTTGGGTTAGGCGGAGTGGTGAACGCGGTATACCGGGGCGCGAAGGTGATTGCAGTGGAGCCGCACCCCTATCGGAGGAGCCTGGCACTGGAGCTGGGCGCTATCGCCGCGATAGACCCGAATGACCCCACGGCGATGGAGCAGGTTCTAAGCCTCACCGATGGCAAAGGCGTGGATAAAGCGGTGGAATGCGCAGGTACTCCGGAAGCACAGCGATTCATGATAGACGCTGTCCGCCGGCGTGGGCAGGTAGCGTTCGTGGCGGAGGCAGGCGAGTTCACCGTGCACGTAAGCAACAACCTGTTGCGCAAGGGGCTGGCGGTGCATGGAATCTGGCACTGGAATCTGGCGGACGCACCTCGCATGATGCAGACCATTCGTGCGATGGGACACTTATTGGACAAGATGATTACGCACCGATTTCCATTGAGCCGCGTGCGGGACGCCTGGGAACTGCAGCTGACGGGCAACTGCGGAAAAGTGCTACTCTACCCGTGGGGTGATTCCGCCTGATGTGGCGCACATGGAAGGGGCATCCACTTGCGCTGGCGTCGCTGGTGTATCTGTGCCTCGTGGCGACGATTGCCCTGTTCGCTCCTGTCATCGCCCCTTATCGCTATGATACGCAGGACGCCTCCGCGGTGTTGCAACATCCTTCTGCCAAACATCTTCTGGGTACGGACGAACTGGGACGCGACGTGTTCAGCAGGCTGGTTTACGGAGCGCGCGTGTCGCTGACGGTAGTGCTGCAAGTGGAAGTGCTGGAGGTGCTGATTGGCGTCACGTTGGGCTTGCTGGCGGGCTACTTTCGCGGTCGGTGGGACGCGCTCATTATGCGTTTTACGGACATGATGTTCGCCTTCCCCGACATCCTGCTGGCGATACTGATTGTGGCGATACTGGGACCGGGCTTGCACAACGTGTTTATCGCGCTTGCGCTGACCGGTTGGCCCAGCATGGCGCGGGTGGTACGCTCGCAGGCATTGGCGCTACGCGAGCGGGAGTTTGTGGAAGCCGCCCGCGCCATCGGACTGAGTCACTTCCGCATCCTCTGGCGGCATATCCTGCCTAACCTGTTGCCGACTATTGTGGTGGCGGTAACGGTAGACTCCGCAGGGATCGTGCTGGCAGAAAGCGCGTTAAGCTTTCTGGGGCTGGGGGCGCAACCGCCTCTGCCCTCATGGGGACGCATGATAGACGATGCCCGCCAGCTGATGCGCAGCCACCCCATGTTACTGGTCTATCCGGCGGTAACGCTTTCGCTGACGGTGATGGCGTTGAGCTTCCTTGGTGACGGCTTGCGCGATATATGGGACCCCAGAAGGCGTAAGGTATAACCGCTTTTCACCATTCACCCAGCAAAAATACCGGTTTTATGCCAGTCTTGTAGGCATGATTTCGGTTACCGTATCGACATGGAAGATTTATCAAGCTTAGCATGATGCTGTCATGAGGTTACATTTCATGGAAAGGAGGCGCATTTGCAGCATGAAACGTGTGTTGCTTGCAACGGTATTCGTCGTCAGTATTTGTTTTGCTCAGGCGGCATACGCCTACACCTTCGAGGGCAGCGACTGGCTCTTTAGCCTGCATGGTACACTCACCACACCCCTTGGCGGCAACCCGGTAAACGTCGACAACGAGCCGATTATCATTACCCAGAGCAGCGTCACCGACATCGTTCTCCCGTTGACGATCTCAGGTATCCCTATCAACGTGCCGGGCACAGTGTCGGGCACACACCTTGTTGCCCATGCCGTTAACTACACCCACTATGACGCGGGCAACAATATCTGGGTGCGTGACCTCACCGTCCATCTGGAGGGCGATGCAACCGGCATCAACCCGCTGGTAAGTGGTGCGTACGGTGAGCGCGTGTACGAGGTGCTTGGTAACCCTTCTCCCACTTCGTATATCACGGCAAAGCTCTACCTGAACGACGTGGTGTACGTGGGCAATGCAGTGATTAGCATTAACGATTGGCAGATCCTCCGCCCCGTACCGGAACCCAGCGGACTGCTGGTACTGAGTGCAGGGCTGGCGTTCCTTGCGTGGAAACGCGGGCGACGTGACTCGTAGTGTCCGGTGTACAGGAACAACCATCGGGGTGCTCCTGCAGTGATACGATGCATGGCGCGGGAGCACCCCTCGTATCTATCCTCTCGTCACCTTGACTTCTCTGCCGCCTTCCCGTTATGATGGTGCTGGGTTAGCGCGGATGGGAAAGGGGTTACCATGTCAGCAACTTTGACCACTATCAGCCAGCATCTGTTCATCTACCGCGGCGCGGTGAACGTCGGTGTTATCTATCGCGGCGAAGAGGCTTTGCTCATCGATGTCGGCGACGGCGCAGTGATCGATGTGCTGGGGGAATGCGACATTCGCTGGGTAGATGGCGTGTTGTTCACGCACCATCACCATGACCAGGCGTCCGGAGCCTCGCGCGTGCTGTCGGGTGGGGGCTGGACAGGCGCACCAGAGGCGGAACGCGCGCTTTTCGAGGAGGCAGAGGCTTACTGGAACGACCCGAAAAACCGCTGGCACGTATACCATTTTCGTCCCCACAGCGTACTGACCGCGTCCGTGCCGATACACCGCACCTTTGTGGACGGCGACACACTGAAATGGACACCCGCTCGCATTACCGCCCTGCATACCCCCGGACATACCGATGGCAGCATGACCTATCTGGTGGATGTGGACGGACAACGCATCGCCTTCTGCGGCGACCTGATATTCGACGAAGGGCAGATACTGGAGCTGTACAGCCTGCAGAAGGGCTTCGGTGGGTTGACCGATTATCACGGCTTCATGAGCGCGTGGCGCGAGGTGGTTGCCAGCCTGCGGCGCATCGAAGCGGCAGGTGCGACGGTACTTGTCCCTTCTCACGGGAATATCATCCGCGACCCCAAAAGCGCGATAGACCTGCTGGAGACCCGTCTGCAGGCGGTCTATGAGAACTACCTTTCTACCTCCGCGCTGTGGTACTACTTTCCTGACCTGCTGCGTGAGCAGTCACCCATCGCCAAACCGTTAGCGGTTGCTCCTTCTTTACCTGTGCCCCCCTTTCTGCGGCACGTTGAAACCAGCTGGATGGTGCAGAGCGATACCGGTCACCTGCTGGTAATGGACTGCGGGAGCGAGGAGGTCATTCATCAGGTGGAAGAGTGGACGACATCAGGCAAGGTGCAGGCGGTGGATGCACTATGGATTACCCACTACCACGATGACCATGTGGATGCCATTCCCACTTTCCGTCAGCGCTTCGGCTGTCCGGTTATCGCAGAGGAATCGGTAGCGCAGGTGGTATCCAATCCCAACGCATGGCGACTGCCGTGTCTCTCCCCCTGGGCTATCCCTGTAGACCGCGTCGTGAAGCACGGCGAGAGGTGGCAATGGCAGGAGTTTACTCTGACCGCTTACCATTTCCCGGGACAGAGTCTGTATCATGGTGGCTTGCTGGTGGAAGGGAAGGGGATGCGGCTCTTCTTTGTGGGGGATTCGCTGACCCCAACCGGTCTGGACGATTACTGCGCTTTCAATCGCAACCTGTTAGGCGAGGGGGTGGGCTACGACTACTGCCTGCGATTGCTGGAAGAGTTGCAACCCGACATGCTCTTCAACAGCCATGTGGATACGCCCTTTGCACCCTCTTCTGCAGACCTGAGGAAATGGCGCGAGATGTTGAAAGAACGTGTGGCTCTGTTGAAACAGCTATTGCCCTATGAGGACCCGAACGAAGGTATAGACCCCTATCGCGCGGAAAGCGAATCGATATCTTGACTCATCTATCACGCCGCTTATACAATAAAACCATGAACAACTTACAGATTGTCCCGTTTCATGGCGACCTGCTGGATGACGTCGTGTGGATGCTTCAGCAGACCCTGCACGCCGACCCCATATCGCGCAGTCTGTTTGTGCGCAAGGTACTGATTGACCCCAATTTTGACCCCGAAGGCGCGCCCGTGGCGGTAGTAGACGGGCAGGTAGTGGGCTTTGGGCTAAGCATCGCGCGCCGTCTGCCTCTGGAAGATGCTCCTCCAGACTTTGACAGGGGCTACATTACTCTGCTCGGCGTACATCCGCAATTTCGGCGACGGGGTATCGGCACGCGACTGTTGCAGTGGATAGAGGAATACCTGCGTTCCCGGCAGAGGCGCCTCGTTCTGGTCTCACCCTATTCGCCCAACTACTTCACGCCCGGCGTGGACGTGAACGCATACGCGGGCGGGTTGCAGTTTTTCCTTAAGCACGGCTATCAGGAAGTCTATCGCCCTATCTCGATGGACTGCAATCTGCTCAACTTGCGGGTGCCGGAGTGGGTGCAACAGCGTGAAGAAGCACTGGCGCAAGAAGGGCTGGTTGTGGAGCACTACCGCCCCCAGCTGATACCCGCGCTCTTCCGTTTTTTGCGGGCGGAGTTTCCCGGCGACTGGCAGCGCTTCGCTCGCGAAGCGATCGCCCGCATCGAGCAAGGCGATACCCCCACCCGCCTGTGGATTGCCCACGAGAAGGGCGAGGTGGTGGGTTACAGCCATTTTGAAGGCGAGCGTTTCGGACCCATCGGCGTATCGCAGTCACAGCGAGGGCGCGGCATCGGGCAGGTGCTCATGTACAAAACCCTGCAAGCCATGCGCCTGCTGGGACTACATACCGCCTTCTTCCTGTGGTCGGATGACCGCACCGCGGAGAGGCTATACAACGCCGCCGGTTTTGTGGAAACCCGACGATTCGCACTGCTGCGGAAGGAGTTATAGCGATGGCGGAGAGTGTAGACATTTTAGCGATCGGCGCACACATCGGCGATGCGGAGATTGCCTGTGGCATGGCGTTAGCCGCACACGTGCGCCAGGGAAAAAAGGTGGCGATCCTGCATCTGACGCCCGGCGAGAAGGGGCATCCCACCCTCTCGCCAGAGGATTACGCGAAACAGAAAATCGCTGAGGCACGTGAGGCAGCGGCGGTGTACGGAGCGCAGGTCTACTTTCTGGACTACCGTGACGGCGAACTGCCCGTCAGTGACGAGGTTCAGTTTCAAATCTGCGATGTGATTCGCGCCTGCCGCCCCCAAGCTATCCTTACCCACTGGCAGGGAAGCATTCACAAGGACCATACCGCCTGCGCCCTCAACATCCCGAACGCCATCTTCTACGCGGCGATTAAGGGCTTTGTGCGCAAAGACCCGCCGCACTGGGTGCCGCGCCTCTACTTCGCCGAGAACTGGGAAGACCAGGACGGCTTCGTGCCCGAAATCTTTCTGGAGGTCACCGAAGACGATATGGCGCTGTGGCAGAAGGCGGCAGAGAAGTTGCAGCTGTTCCGGGGTGGGGTATCGCGCTTTCCGTACGTGGAGTATTACAAGGCATTGGCGCGCGTGCGTGGGGCGGAAATCGGCTGTCAGTATGCGGTGGCGTTTGCTGTGCCCCCCAGCGCGCATCGTCGGCGCGTCACCAATCTGCTGGGGTAAAATAGGGCGGGAGGTGGGCGACATGGCACTCGCTCTGGAAAAACTGCAGCGCTTGCAAGAATGCATCGAAGTGTTCGTAGACACAGCGCCTATCACCTTTGAACAGTATCTGGACCTGTTCGGAGAGGACGACGAACATGAACTCATCGACGGGGTGGCAGTGGAAAGGATGGCTGTTCCACTGGAGCATGAGAGACTGTTTGCTTGGCTGATGACGCTACTGACCATGTACACCGAACAACGTCACCTGGGCATCGTGCTCGGTTCGCGCTCGGCGGTGCGCATCAGCGAGTTTCGCGGTCGCCTGCCCGACCTCCTGTTCGTGCGGGCGGAACGGATGGACATCGTGCAGCAGAGGGCTATCTACGGCGCCCCCGACTTCGTTGTCGAGATTATCTCTCCCAGCGACCGTCGCTCGGATACACTGCAACGTGAGGCGGACTACCGTACGATAGGCGTGCAGGAGACCTGGTTCATTGACCGTCCTCGCGGGCGCGTGCGCGTGGTGCGCAGACAGGATGACCACTACTGGGAGCAGGAGTTTAGCGAGGGGGAGGTAGAGTGTGCGGTGCTGTCTCCTCTTCGCCTGCGTGTTGAGTGGCTTCTTGGCGACGAGAGACCGCCGGTGCATGAGGTGCTGAAGGACTGGCAAGCATGATGATTCACCTCGCCCATAGTCCCGATGCGGACGACGCTTTCATGTTCTACGCCCTGGCGAAGGAGCGGATAGATACCGAAGGGCTTCAGTTTGAACATGTGCTGCGCGACATCCAGACGCTCAACGAGTGGGCGCGCGAGGGCAAGATGGAGGTGACCGCCATCTCCGTCCACGCCTACGCCTACGTGCATGACAAATACGCCATCCTCACCTCGGGCGCCAGCATGGGCGACGGCTACGGTCCGCTGATCGTCAGCGCGGAGCCGATGACCCCCGACGACCTGCGCCAGGTGACCATCGCGGTGCCGGGGTTGCTCACCAGCGCGTATCTGGCGTTGAAGCTGTATCTGCCCGAAGCGCGCACGGTGGTCATGCACTTCGACGAGATTCTGCCCGCTGTGCAACAAAAACAGGTGCCTGCGGGTCTATTGATTCACGAAGGACAGCTCACGCATCCCCAGGCGGGGGTGCACGCGGTGGTAGACCTCGGCGCGTGGTGGAAAGCGCAGACGGGTCTTCCCCTGCCGCTGGGGGTCAACGCCGTGCGCCGCGACCTGCCCCAGGAGGTGCAGCAGCGGGTCGCCCGTATCCTGCGGCGGAGCATCGAATACTCGTTGGCGCATCGCCAGGAGGCGTTGCAGTACGCGCTAGAGTTTGGGCGCGGCATCGGGCAGGAGGTCGCCGACCGCTTCGTAGGCATGTACGTCAACGACTGGACGGTAGACATAGGCGAGGCGGGCAAAGAGGCGATCCGCCTGTTCCTCGCGAGGGGCGCGGAGGCAGGGATAACCCCTCCCGTGGGGGAGGTTGAGTTCATAGAGTAGCGTTTTTCGTCGTCTCATCTCCAAAGGAGGCGATAACGATGCTACTTCGCGGAACGAGAGCAGTGGCGGCTCTCGCAACGATTGTCCTGCTGTCGGGATGCGGTGTGCATGTGGAGTTCTCCCCTGATGGCAAGAAGTTGCTGATCAGTGGCAGGAACAAACCAATTATGATAGCAAACGCCGATGGTTCGCAGCTGCAGCACCTGCCTGGAACAAGTGGCGCTTCCTCCGCCATCTGGGGCCCTGCGTGATTTGGTACGCGTACACTTGCCTCGCAATACGGCGCTCCTTACGGAAGCCGAGTTCTCTCCAGATGGGAAATCAATCGTACTGCAGGTAACATGCTATCGCATCAAAGAGAGGCTTGCATGGGAGACATACTGCCAAGAAGTGTTCGTGCTATCGCTATCAGGCGGAAAGGTGGCGAAGATATTTGCGTCAGGCCGACCTGGTGTGCTCGCCGAGGCTATTAGCCAGATGGCATGGTCTCCCCGTGCGGAGCGCGTTGCACTCGTGACATCGTGGAGAAGGAAGGTGGGTGACAGGGAAGAAGAGGTCTGGCGTGTCCGCGTGATGCGTCCAGAGGGGACCGATCAGCGGATAATCAATTTGTAATCTCCCTGGGCAGAGGCTTATCCCTTTTCGTGAGCTTCCGCCCGCTCATAGAAGGTCACACCCACGCGCTGGATGTGTTCCAGCACCTCCGGGTCGCGGATGTGGCTCAGGACGGAGAGGTCAAACGTGTAAGGCAATAGCAGGTCGTCCAGCTCGTCAGCGATGCGGTAGAGCACATGCAGCGTCAGGTCTTCCCCCCCCGAGAGCGTCAGGTCGATGTCGGAGCCGTTCTTGAAGGTGCCTTTGGCGCGAGAGCCGTACAGGACAGCTTTTTGCACCTGCGGGTATTTCGCCAGCACCGCGCAGATTCGCTCGACAACGCATTCTTTCAAACCGAATCGATCGCTCATGCCTGTTTCACTCTCAAGGCGTCCATTGTCTGTTGCAGCCGCAGGAACTCCGTAAAATAGTGGTTCAGGATATCGTTCACCACCTGCTCGGCGACCTCCTCATTGTAGGTGTGTACCGTCAATGTTCGGCTACGCACCATGTCCATCCACAGCTCGCCGTTCTCGAGGATACCTCGCCGAAACGCTAGACGGAAAGCATCACGGCTGCCGTGAATGCCCGTTTCGCCTTGCGCTTCCAGATAGTCTTTCAGCACATTCCACGCCAGCTCGTAGGTATACTCGAAAGCTTTAATGAGCCCTTGCTTCTCGAACTCATTCAGCTCGCCTTTCTCGACGAATCTGCTCAGTTGGGCGAGGGCTCTTGAGAAGTGGTTGAACCTCTGTATCCAGCGAATGTCTTGTCTGGTCATGGGGCTTCCCCTGTGCTCGTCGGCAGGCTCCACCTCGCCACTACCTTCAGCGCGTTCCCGTACGTGATTTTATCATACACCTCCTGCGAGATGTCGCCGGCGGCGAGACGCTCTTTCAGGTAGTTCAGGTGGGGCATCCGTCCTTCCTCGTCTGCGAAGCATACGTCCGTGCCGAACATCAGCTTGTCCTGAAACTCATTCAGGAAGCGCACACCGTATTCGGGGTCGCGCGTGAGCGCGTTGTAGCCACTGCCTGCGGAGATGTCTGCATACATATTGGGGAAATCGCGCAGCAGCTTCTGAACCATACCCTCTTCGCGTATCGGTCCCTTCGGGTAGCCAAGCAGGTCAGAGGGGCTGGCGTCCGCGCTGATTTGCGCCCAGAAGCCCGGTCCATGTCCGATGATGACCGTGTCGGGAGCCTGCTGAAGCAGGTTGAGCAGGTGAGGCGAACCCGGCTCGTCAATCAGCCCGTACTGTCCCTCGCCAACGCCGGTAGCATGGATAGTCACCGGAAACTGCCATTCGCCGCACTGACGGAACAGGTTCACCACGCGCGGGTCGTCATAGAGCAGGTTCGCGCCGATCTCGCCGATGCCTGCACACCCCATCTCCACGAACCGCTCGAACAGGTAGGAGAAGTCGGTCTTGCCGGTATTGCCGCCCCAGCGAGGGTCTACGTTCCCGAAAAGGATAATGCGGTTAGGGTAGCGCTGTCCGGCGCGGATTTGCGCGAGCATATCCGGTTCCGGCTGAAACAGTCCGGGGAAGTGCAAGCCCTCCGGCGAGGCGGGCCAGGGTAGCAATACCGCCCAGTCGATGCCTTCGTCGTCCAGTCGGGCAACCAGGTCATCTATCGTCACAGGTTTGCGCTGCATGTTTGCCAATGAGCGCAGGTCGCCGATGTGGGTATGCATGTCGATAATCACTCTTTGGGCACCTCCATGCCGAGATGATACATCGTGAACGCCAGCACATCCGCCTCTTCCTCGATGATAAGTGAGGTGGGTTTACCTCCGCCGTGCCCAGCACGGGTTTGTATCCGTACCAATACCGGAGCATCTCCCGCCTGCACCTCCTGTAGTCGTGCAGCGAACTTGAAGGAGTGCGCGGGCATCACCCGGTCGTCGTGGTCGCCAGTGGTAACCAGTGTCGCGGGGTAGCGGACACCCGGCTTCAGGTTGTGCAAGGGCGAGTAGGCATATAAGACGCTGAACATTTGCGGGTCGTCGCTGGTGCCGTAGTCCTCCTTCCACGCCGAGCCGATGGTGAACTTATGGTAGCGAAGCATATCCATCACGCCCACCGCAGGCAGGGCAACAGCGAACAGGTCAGGACGCTGGCACATCACCGCGCCAACCAGCAAACCGCCGTTGGAACCTCCGCGAATCGCCAGCTTGCGCGGGCTGGTATAACGATGGTCTATCAGGTACTCCGCGGCGGCGATAAAGTCGTCGAACACGTTCTGTTTGCGCTCCTTCGTGCCTGCCTGATGCCACTCCTCGCCAAACTCCCCTCCGCCGCGCAGGTTAGGTATCGCCAGAACACCACCCTGTTCCAGCCACACTAGGTTGCTGACCGAAAAATAGGGGGTAATGGAGATATTGAATCCTCCGTAGCCGGTAAGCAGGGCAGGGTTCTCGCCGTTCATCCGCAAGCCTTTGCGATGGGTGATGAACATCGGCACGCGCGTGCCATCTTTACTGCGGTACCAGACCTGTCTGGTCTCATACTGCGCGGGGTCCAGTCCCTCTACCTGTGGGGCGTGGAAGACAGTGCTTTCGCCCGTGCGGGTGTCATAGCGGTAGATGGTGTAGGGGTACACGAACGAGGTGAAACCGAAGAAGAACTCGTCCTGACTGCGTCTGCCAACAAACCCGCTGCACGTGCCCAGCGTGGGCAGGGGTATCTCCTTGACGAACTCTCCTTTGAGGGTGTAGATGCACACCCTGCTGGCGGCGTTGTGTAGAGTGATGACCGCCATCTGCTTGCGCATCAGGGTCACCGCCTGCAGAGTATCCTCGCCTTCGGGCAGTATCTCCTTCCAGTGCGCCTTGTCCGGCTGTCGCATATCTATCGCGATGACCCTGCCGCGCGGGGCGTTCAGGTCGGTGCGGAAGTAGAACAGAGTGCCGTCATTGCCCAGAAACTGGTAGGATGCCTCGAACTGGTCTATGAGAGGTTGTATCGGCGAATGGACGTTGGGCTGGTTGGGGCGCTGGAGGTCTATCACGTAGATCAGGTTCTTGGGTCCGGCTTCGGTGACCTCGATAACCGCATAACGTCCGTCTTCGCTGACCACCACGGAGAACCGCCATTCGGGTTTGTCCGGTCGCTCCAGAATGAGCAGGTCTTCTGTCTGTGGCGTGCCGAGGCGATGATAGTACAGCTTCTGGTTCAGGTTGGGATGCCATAAAGGGTTGGCTTCTTGGGGCGGCTCGGGGTAGCGGCAGTAGAAAAAGCCTTTGCCGTCCTTCGTCCACGCGATGCTGGAGAACTTCACCCACTGCAGGTCATCGGGCAGGTCTTCGCCCGTTTCCACCGAGCGTATCCGTATCCGCTGCCAGTCGGAGCCGGCGTCGGACAACCCGTATGCCAGCCAGCGTCCGTTCTCTGAGACCGATGCGTTGGAGACCGATATGGTGCCGTCGGGCGAAAGCAGGTTGGGGTCTAACAGCACGCGCGGTTTGCCCGTCAGCGTCGGTTGCCAGTAGAGCACCGCCTGATTCTGCAACCCGTCGTTCTTAAAGTAGAAGTAGCGCCGCCCCCGCTTGAAGGGGATACCGTAGCGAGTATAGTTCCAGCGACGGGTGAGAATACGCCGTAGCGGTTCACGATGCGGCAGGCTATGCAGATAGGGCAGGGTAAGCGCGTTCTGCGCCTCGATCCATGCCTTCGTTTCGGGGGAGTCGGTATCTTCCAGCCAGCGATACGGGTCGGGCACGAGGGTTCCGTGATAGTCGTCCATCACATCCACTTTTCGAGTGGGGGGATACTGTAGAGGTTGCGCCATCGCCTCTACCGTTAACAGTGCCAGCAGCAGAATGAAGCACACTTCCAGCAATCCCGCAGACATCATACGCTATACCTCTTCCTGAGTGACATCTTGCATGTATTATAAGCGCAAGAGGCAAAAATGTAAACGGGACGTTTTGCCTCACGTAAAATCTTGCTGAAAACCATTCGTTGCCTCACCTAAGAACCTTTT
>VSSL01000004.1_pt1 | contig 32748 bp, 28 predicted proteins | sample 4557531 | NCBI WGS metagenome assembly VSSL01 (sample SAMN10986726, study PRJNA523729) | hot springs metagenome | isolation source: hot springs | place: India:Timba, Gujarat | collected 2018-05-31 | reverse complement strand
CGGGGCAGCGGGGCCCTCGTCCCCTTCGATCCTTCGACCGCCGGACCGCTAGCGGCTTTTCTTCTTTTTTCGGGGGCTTGACGGCGATCAGTTCGTAGTCCCGAAAGCCCAGTCCCAAGGATTCCGCATATTCCAGCTGATGTTCCCAGGGAATGTTGGGATAGACCGCGCGGATTTTGTCCGCAGGCGGTGGGTTCGCGGAGCCCAAACAGCTGCCGGCCAGGACGGGCTGCGCGTTCATCAGATCCACCGAGGCTTGATCAATGGCGACGGGATCCGATGAAGCCATGATCCCCAGGTCCGCCACGATGGGGGCGTCCGCCGAGGCGTGGCAGTCGCAGGCCGGGGAAATCTGAGTTAAAAAGTTGATGAAAAAGCTCTTGTCCTGTTTTCCGGAAAGAGCCCCCACCGTGTATTCCACCATGCGTTCCATGAAACCGGGAATGTCCTTGTCCCAATGGATGTCGATGGCTTCTTCCGGGCAGGCGTGGATACAGGAGCCGCATCCCACGCATTTGTCGGCGTCGATCCGAGCAATTTTCTTGACGGATTCCTTGGGGCGCGCAGCCCCTTCGGGCCGTTCCACCAAGGAAAGGGCGTCATGGGCGCACACTTTCACGCACGTCCCGCAGGCGACACATTTTTTTGGCCGGATCTTGGGTTCCATGACGCTGTGTTGCTGCAGTTTGCCGCGCCGCGAGGCCGCGCCCATCCCCACGTTTTTGATGGCCCCGCCGAACCCGGCCAGTTCGTGCAATTTGAAATGGGCCACCGACACCAAGGCCTCCGCTCGGGCCACGGCCGAAGCGATATAGGTGTCCCGGCATCGCTTGAGGCACACCGGTACGGCCACTTCGTCTCGGCCGTCGAGGCCGTCGGCGATGATCACCGGGGCTCCCACCACTTCCGCGACGAAGCCGTTGCGTGCGGCCGTGAGTAGGTGATCCACCGCATTGCCTCGTGTCCCCACATAGAGCGTGCCCGCATCGGTCAGAAAAGGGCGTCCCCCGGCTTCCCCGATGGCGTCGATGATGGGTCGCACCAGAAGCGGGCGCACGAAGGCCGTGTTCCCCCGTTCGCCGAAATGGATCTTGACGGCCGTCAAAGCCCTCTTGGGGATGCGTTCCGGCAGCCCGGCTTCTTTCAGCAGCAACTGAATCTTGTCCAAAAGGTTCCATGTGTCGTCGGCACGAAGATCAATGAAATAGACGGCGCTTCGCGGCATGACTCTTCTCCCTCTCTACCAGGACAACAGAACGGCCAGAATGCCCGTTAGGAAAATTCCGTCAAAGGTGCCCGCTCCGCCGATGGACGCCACCGGAGCCTTCAGTTCCCGGATCCGATTGAGGTTCAGCAGATCGGCGCCGACGAGGGTTCCCAGGGTTCCGGCCACATAGGCCGTCGGAGGTGCCCAGTGGGGATTGAGCAGAAGGGCCGCCAGGGCGGCGACCAGGGGGGGGATGAACATGGGCGTGGCGATCCCCAAGCCGGGAATGGGTCGGGCGATGCGGTGGATCACGTAGGTCACGACCCCTGTGGCGAGCAGCATGCGGATGGGGTTTTCCGCGTTCACCAAAAGATAGAGAGAAATGAGCGTGGGAATGACGGCCCCGCCCAGGTTCACCGCCAAAACCATTTCCCGGGGACGTCGCCATTGGGGCGGGCGATATCGCAAACCGAAAAAAGAGATCACGGTCAGCGGCGGCGGTTCATCCTCCAGTCGAATGCGTTTGACGGGAATGTTGATCATGCTGCCGATGATACAAAGGAAAAGCAGAGAGAAGAGCTGTTCCGGCGGGATTCCAAGGCGGGCGAACGCCATGGCGAAAAGGCCGAACTTGACGAGCCCGAAGACCAAGAACAGCAGAAACACAAAGAGAAAAAAGAAAATCACCAAGAAGGGCGGGAAGAACATGACACATCCTTTCAGGCCATCACGGAGCGCACCTCGGGATCCACCTGCCCAGCGTAATCCTTGAAATTCTCTTGAAACAGCCCCTTGAGATGCTCCGCCTGCCTTCGGTAGGCTTCCCGGTCCTGCCACGTTGTTGCCGGCCTGAGCACCTCCGGGGGCACGCCGGGGCAGGCTTGGGGCACCAGCAGCCCGAAATAGGGTTCTTTTTCGAAGGGAGACCCATCCAAGGCGCCGCTCAGGGCCGCCTGGACCATGGCGCGGGTATACCCGATGGGAATGCGTCGCCCGACGCCGTAGGGACCTCCGGACCAACCCGTGTTAATCAGCCAGCATCGCGACCCGTGGGCCTCGATGCGGCGTCGGAGCAGTTCGGCATAGACGGTCGGGGGGAGGGCCATGAAGGGAGCCCCGAAGCACGTGCTGAAGGTCGCCTGGGGTTCCGTGATGCCGGCTTCGGTTCCGGCCACTTTGGCCGTGTAGCCGGAAAGGAAATGGAACATGGCTTCATGGGGGCTCAGGCGCGCGATGGGCGGCAACACGCCGAAGGCGTCACAGGTCAGCATGACGATGTCCTTGGGGTGAGGCGCCATGCCGTCCGGGGACGCGTTCTCGATGAAAGACAGAGGATAGGCCGCGCGGGTGTTTTCGGTGAGGCTGTCGTCCTCGAGATCGATTTCGCGGGTCTGGGTGTCGATGGCCACGTTTTCCAGAACCGTCCCGAATCGTCGGGTGCACTGATAAATCTGCGGCTCGGCTTCCGGGGAAAGGCGAATGACCTTGGCATAGCAACCGCCCTCAAAATTGAAGATCCCGTCGTCGCTCCAGCCGTGTTCGTCGTCACCCACCAAGGTTCGCGAGGGGTCGGCGGAAAGACTGGTCTTGCCCGTCCCGGAAAGGCCGAAAAAGACGGCGGTGTGCCCGTCCGGGCCCACATTGGCCGAGCAGTGCATGGGGAAAACGCCCTTTTGCGGCAAAAGGAAGTTCATCATGGTGAAAACGGATTTCTTGATTTCCCCGCCGTAGCCTGTGCCGCCGATCAGGATGCGTTTCTTTCCGAAATGCTCGATGATGAAGGCGCCGGATCGCGTGTGGTCCCATTCGGGGGAGGCACGGAAATGGGGGGCCCCAATCAAGGTGTATTCCGGCCGAAATTCGGCCAGCTCTCGGCGGTCTCGAATCCGGATGAACATGTTTCGGGCAAAGAGGCTCTGCCAGGCCATTTCGGTGATGATCCGCACCGAAACGCGATATTTCGGGTCGGCACCCACATAACAATCCTGGACATAGATTTCACGGCCCTGCAGGTAGGCGAGAAGCCGCGCCTCCAATTTGTCGAAATCCACCGGGTCAAAAGCGCGGTTCACCGGTCCCCACCAAATCTTGTCTTCACAAGACGGTTCCCGCACAAGAAATTTGTCTTGAGGTGCCCTGCCCGTGTAGGCACCTGTGCGCACGACCAGAGGGCCGCTTCGAGCCAAAAGGCCTTCCTGCCTTTTAATGGCCTGTTCGTAAAGCACGGGGGCCGGCGCGTTGTAGAAAACGCGCGTATAGTTCACGATCCCTTGGGCATCCACAGGGACCTTTCTCCCATCGGCGGGTCTGTCACACGTCTCCATAATCTTTTCTCCCCGGTATCCACAAGCGGATTGAGGGTTCATCGTGTCGGGACGGAGTCAATTTTCCGACCGTCAAAGAGCTCTCTTACAGCATCAAATAAAGTGTTGTATACAGGAACGTGCCGTGGCGCTTCTACGGCATCCAGAGTCCGTCGGAGGAGCACCGGAAGGCATCCGGCGTTTTCGGCAGCGGCTGCGTCCGTGAGATTATCCCCGACAAAGGGCGTTGCCGCCGTAGGAAAGCCGCACAGAGAGGCTGCGGCCAGGATCATGCCCGGTGCGGGCTTTCGACACGAGCATCCCTCGTCGGGCCGGTGCGGGCAATAGAAAGCCGCGTCGATGCGGCCTCCCGAGGCGCTGGTTTCCCGGATCATGTGATGATGCAGGTCGAAAAAGGCGTCCCACGGCATCAGACCCCGATGCAAGGCCGATTGATTGCTGATGACGATGACGTGCACGTCGTGAGCGTGCAGCCAGCGCAGCGCCGACAATGCATCCGGGTAAAAGGTGAACTCGCTTCGGTTTTTCACATAATCGGGACGGTTTCGATTGATCACCCCGTCACGATCCACCAAGAGAAATCGTCCGGAGGGAAATCGCCTGTGGGAAATCCAGCAGATCACGCCGTGGGCTCCTGTGGCGGGGGCCGTTCGCGTCTTGACAGACGGCGCCGGGCGGAAAAGAATGGGTGCCCGTGGAAGAAACCCCTCACCGCCGTTTTTCCACCTAACAGGAAATCTCCGTGAGTGCAAGATCCATCCAATCCCTCGAGGACCATCTGGACTATCGATTTCAAAACCCGCACGCGCTCCGGCAGGCCTTGATGCACCGGTCCTATGCCTATGAGAATCCGCAGGAGCCGTACGGAGACAACGAGCGGCTGGAATTCCTCGGGGATGCCGTCCTCAGCCTCGCCATTTCCCACATGCTCTTGGAAAAGTTTCCCGATGCGGATGAAGGAACCCTGTCCCGCATGCGGGCCTCTTTGGTCAACGAAGAGCAGCTTGCCCGAATCGCCGCACAATTGGGGTTGGGAGATCTGATCTTTCTCGGCAAAGGAGAGGAGCTTTCCGGCGGTCGGAGTAAGCCGTCCATTCTGGCCGACACGATGGAAGCGATCCTCGGGGCGGTCTATTGGGACGGCGGTTTCGATTCGGCGTTCGATGTAGTGCGGCGCTTTTTTCAGGCTAAGCTGGAACAGGTCGAAACACTGGATGACCCCTTGCGGCGTTTCGATAAGGACTTCAAAACCCAATTGCAGGAAGCGACACAGGCCCGGATGCGCCTTGTGCCGCACTATGACGTGGAAAGGGAAGAAGGCCCCGACCACGACAAGACCTTTTATATTGCGGTGAGCCTTGCCGGTCGTGTCATCGCCCGGGGTGTGGGCAAGAGCAAGAAGGCGGCCGAGCAGGCTGCGGCCCGGGAAGCCCTGGCTTTTCTCGAAAGCGATCGAGGAAAACCATGAGTGAAAACCGAAGATTGAGATTTCCCCTGCCTGGACTTGTTCTCTTGTGCGTGGCGGCCGTTTCGGCCTTTGCGGTCGGCGGCTTGTGGTTTCTTCGAATTCATGAAAGGAGCCACGAACGGGATGCGGGCAATTACCTGACCGCCGTCGCCCAGTATAAGGAAGCCCAGCTCAGTGCCTGGGTTCGCGATCAAAAGGAAGACGCCCTGGCCCTTCAGGAATCGTTGGTTTTCATGGCCCATGCCACTTCCGCGCTGGAAAACCCCGAAAGCCCGGTGCCGCAGAGCTTGGAGGATTTCCTCCACTACGTCGCCGTCAGCCACGACGCCGATGATGTGGTGCTGGTGGATATGGAGGGCCGCGTGCGCTTTTCGTTGCAAGGTACCCGGCAAATCCACGCGGACGGCTTGGCGGCCCTTGCCGAAGCGATGCGGACAGGTCGGCCCGTAATGACCGATCTCCATTTGGACCCTTCCACCCAGGAAGGCTGTGTCAGCGTCGCCATTCCTGTGATCGTGCCCCTGAGTGACCCGCCGAAGGCTTCCGGCGGCGGTCTCCTGGTGACCAAGGTGTCCCGGTTCATGGATCCCTTCCTGCAATCGTGGCCCGTGCCGAGCCGAACCGGAGAAGCACTACTGGTTCGCCGGGAAGGCGAAGAAGTGCTTTTTCTGAGCCCCCTGCGCCATCGCGCGGAAAGCGCCATGAAACTGCGGTTGCCTCTCAGCCAGGTCGACCTCCCTGCGGCCATGGCGCCCGCGGACAAACGGGGGTGGTGCGCGGCACGGATTACCGTGGTGTTCCGGTGATGGCCGGGGTCATGCCCGTGGAAGGGACGTCATGGTACTTGGTGGTCAAGGTGGATCGGGCGGAACTGGAGGCAGACAACCGCGTCCTTTCCATCTCCATGGTGATCCATTGGATCGGCTTCACCGCGCTTCTCACTTTTGCCGTGTTCTGGGGAAGGCAAAGGGCTCGCAAAGAACAGTTCCGCCGCCTCTTCCATGCGGAGTCGGAGCTGCGCAAAGCCCTGGCGAAACACGCCGTCGTTCTTGAGGCCATGGGGGATGCCGTTATCGCCACGGACGCCCGAGGGTTCGTCGAACTATGCAACCGTGCGGCGGAAAAACTCACCGGATGGTCGGCCGACGAAGCCAAGGGAAAAGCCCTGAAGGAAGTTTTTCTGATCGAGGGGAACCGGGGAGGACACTTGTCCGCGATCCCGTAGCCTTCGTCCTCGAAAGGGGGCGGGAAGGGCGCTGGAGTGAAACCCTTGTGCTGCGGACCCGGGAGGGACGACGAAAGCCCGTTGCCATGAGCATCAGCCTCTTGCATGAGGAATCCGGGGATGCCAGCGGGGCGATCTTGTGCTGTCGGGACCAAACGGAAGAATTCTTGCGGCGCCGCATCCAAGAGATTCGCCTAAGCCTCATGGAACGGTCCCATGCGGTTCCCCTGGATGAAGCCCTCCCCGAAACCCTGGATGAGGTGGGTGATCTTCTGGAAAGCCCCGTAGGGTTCTATGCGTGCATCGAATCTGACGGAAACACCGTTGGGGCATGCTTTTGGTCCGCCGGTGTCTTTGGCGATTTCTGCCCGCGGGAGGATCGGAGGTTTCATGAGAATCTGGACGGGCAAACCTTGTGGGCGGAAGCCGCCCGGGAAAAGCGAGCGCTGATCGTTAACGACTATGACCATCGGAGTTCTCGACGGGAACTTCCCAAAGGGCACGGGCCGGTGCGCCGAATCGTCGTCGTTCCGGTGATTCGAGACGGGGTCACCCGAGCTCTTCTCGCCTTGGCGAACAAGGAGTCCGACTATACCGAAGAGGATGCAACCACGCTGAGCCTTTTGGCCGACATGATCCAGCAGGTGGTGGATCACCGGCAGGCCGAAGAGCGGCTGCGGCAGAGCGAGGCGCGATATAAGCGTCTCTTTCAGGACCACAAGGCGATCAAGCTGATCATCGACCCGGAAGACGGGCGGATTGTGGATGCCAATCAGGCCGCTGTGGAATTTTACGGGTGGTCCCGCGAAGAGCTCACCCGAATGAAAATCCAACAGATCAACACCCTCCCGCCGGAAGCCGTCGAGAAAAATATAGCTGAAGTAAAGGGGCGGCGCCGCGTGCATTTTGAATTCCAGCATCGCCGCGCTGACGGCTCCGTTCGGGATGTGGAGGTTTACAGCAGCCGCATCGATGTGGACGGAAAGCCCTACCTCCATTCCATCGTCCACGACGTGACCCAAAGAAAAAGGATGGAAGCCGAGCGAGAGCGGTGGCTGACGGCCATCGAACAGGCCGGAGAAGTCGTCCTCATCACGGATGCCGAAGGCATCATCCAATATGTGAACCCGGCCTTTGAAACCGTGACGGGATACACCCGGGAGGAGGCGGTCGGGAAGAGACCGGCCATCCTGAAAAGCGGCGTCCAGGATGAGGCGTTCTATCGCGACTTATGGAACACGCTGCGATCCGGCAAGAAATGGACGGGGCGAATGGTCAACAGGAAGAAAGACGGCACCCTGTACACAGAGGAAGCCACCATTTCGCCGGTCAAGGATGCCCGGGGAAACATCGTGAACTATGTGGCCGTCATGCGCGACATTTCGGAAAAACTCCAGTTGGAGCAGCAATTTCATCAGGCCCAAAAGATGGAGTCCGTGGGCCGATTGGCGGGCGGAGTCGCCCACGACTACAACAACAGCTTGACCATTATCCTGGGCTTTGCGGACTTGGCCTTGAGGGAGGTGGATCCGGAAAGCCTGGCCGCGAGTCATCTGCATGAAATCATCCGGGCCGCCAACCGTTCCGTGGCCATCACCCGGCAGTTGCTGGCCTTTGCGCGCAAACAGATCATCGAACCCGTGGTGATGGACCTCAACACCTCCGTGGAATCCACCCTGAAGATGCTCCGCCGCCTCATCGGCGAAGACATTGAGCTCATCTGGAAGCCGGCACCTAACCTGTGGAAAGTCAAGATGGACCCGGCACAATTGGATCAGATCTTGGCGAACCTTTGTGTCAATGCGAGGGACGCCATCAGCGGGGTCGGGACCATTACGCTGGAGACGGCCAACGTGGTCCTGAGCGAGGAATACTGTGCCGCTCATGCCGAGTTCGTCCCGGGAGACTACGTCCTGCTGGCCGTGACCGACACCGGCTGCGGCATGGACAAGGAAACCGTGAGCAAGATCTTTGAGCCCTTTTTCACTACCAAGGAAATCGGAAAGGGCACCGGCCTCGGGCTGTCCACGGTTTACGGCATCGTTCGGCAAAATCGGGGCTTCGTCAACGTTTACAGTGAACCCGGGGTGGGCACCACGTTCAAGATCTACATTCCCCGAGAGCTCGAGGCGGAACTAGAACGTGAGGAGCCTTCTTCCAGGAGCGAGGTGCCCCGAGGCCGCGGGGAGACGATCCTCTTGGTGGAAGACGATCCGGTCTTGCTGGAAATGACCGAAATCATGCTGACCCAGCTGGGCTACACCGTGCTTGGCGCGGCAAGCCCCCGGGATGCGGCGGCTTTGGCAAGGGACTATGAAGGCCGCCTCGATGTGCTCATGACCGATGTGGTCATGCCCGAAATGAACGGCAAAGAACTGGCGGCGGCGGTGCGGGAGGTGCGGCCGGACGTCAAGGTGCTATTCATGTCCGGATACACGGCGAACGTGATCGCCCACCATGGGGTGTTGGACCCCGGCGTGGCGTTCATTCAGAAACCGTTCGGCTTATGGGATTTGGCCTCGCGGGTCCGCCAGGTGCTGGACGGCGGCGCGGCCCGAGAGGCTTCGAAAGCTGTTCCCTGAGGCGCTTTCCAGGCGAACAGTGAGGTGGCATCGAGGCATGTAAGGCAAACCTGAGAGGGAAAAGAGGTGGCGGCATGAGTCAGGAAGCGACGATCAAGACCTTTGAAGAGCTCACGGAAGCGGAATTGATCCCCTGGGTGATGGACGGTTTGCGGCGCACGTTGGTGCATTACGGGTGCTGGTTTCGAGAGGTGGAATATCAGATGGGAATGGCCAAGGCCATGGAAGTGGAAGCGGAAGCGGGAGACGTTGTTTTCTCCATCGTTTTGAAGCGCCTCGCCAAGGTCTTAGGGTTCGAAATGGACGGCGACGTGCCCAAAGCGCTGAAAAATCTGGACAAGGCCAAGCTTCTGGAACTCATGGACGCCGTGGGGACGAATTGGCTGGCCAACGACGGCATATGGTTCCAAGCCGTGGAAAAGCGCTTCGGCATGGATGCCGCCAAACGCTGTAATGACACCTGCTGGACGCGGTTTTCTCCCTATGAAGCCATGCGCATCAAAAGACTCCTCGGGCTCGGCCCGCTTCCCGGACTGGAGGGACTTAAGGCGGCTTTGGGCTACCGGCTCTATGCACGGATCAACCGGCAAACCATCGAAGATGTGGACGCCCACAGCTTCATCTTCCGAATGGTGGATTGCCGAGTGCAAGCGGCCAGAAAACGAAAAGGGCTTCCCGACTACCCCTGTAAATCCGCCGGCCTGGTGGAATATCCCTATTTTGCCGAGGCCATCGATCCGAGAATTCAGACCGAATGTGTCGGATGTCCTCCGGACGCTCACCCGGAATCGTGGTGGTGCGCCTGGAAGTTCACCCTCAAAGGATAATCGGGCAGGGACGAGACCGAACCAGGCTGTCCAAGCGGCGGCTTCTAGGAGCATTTCAGCACGGCTCATGTGTTGCGCAGAGGCCACATCCCGCGTCGGGATGTGGCTTTTTTGCGACAAGAAAAGGGATGAGACAGGCGCTTTCGCGGCCGCGGCCTTTCCCCAAGGGGCCGGGAAAGACCGGGGGCATCGAGGAGGCACGGAGGGCGCGGAAGGAAGGTCGGCAACTGGTACACTGTTTGCTCTGACGGACCGTCCGAGGAGGAAGAGACCCGTGCGCTATGACCTATTCACGCAGCATACGATTCGAGCGGATGTTCGTTTCGGCGGGACGGGGCTGCACACAGGGGCTCGTGTGCATGTCGTGCTCCGTCCCGCGCCTCCCGACCACGGTGTGGTTTTCTATCGCGTGGACCAGCCCGGCGCTCCGGCCGTGCCGGCCCGTTACGACCATGTGGTGGACACGGCGCTGGCCACCGTGATCGGGAAAAACGGGGTGTCCGTGGCCACGGTGGAACATTTCATGGCGGCCGTGCGGGTGGCCGGCCTGGACAACCTGCGGGTGGAAATCGACGGGGCGGAAATGCCGGTCCTGGACGGGAGCGCCAAACCCTTCCTGGAGATCCTTCAGGAGGCGGGACTCCAAGCTCAAGATGCGCCCAAGAAGTGCCTGCGGGTGAACCATCCGTTTGTGGTGAGCCAGGGGGACGCCTACATTAAGGTGGCTCCTTCCAACGAGTTGCAGATTTGCTACACCATCGATTTCCCCCATCCGCTGGTGGGTCGCCAAGGGTACGTGTGGCGATTCGATCCGGGCTCTTTCGTCCGCGATCTGGCTTCGGCCCGCACCTTTGGGTTTCTCCGCGATGTGCAGAGCCTGCAGAGCCGTGGATTGGCCTTGGGCGGATCTTTGGAAAATGCGGTGGTTTTCGACGACCATAAGGTGCTGAACCCGGACGGGCTTCGATACCGGGACGAGTGCGTGCGCCATAAGGTGCTAGATTTCGTGGGCGACTTGGGGCTGTGTCCGTTCCCGGTCTTCGGGGCTTTTGAAGCCCACAAGGCGGGGCATGCCCTGCACAACCGGCTCTTGCGCCAGTTGTGCGAACGGCCCGGCTATGTGCGTTTCGTTCCGGCCGCTGCGGCCATGCCTTCCCGGAGCATGGCGCCGCCGCGTCCGTCCGTTTACTGGAAGCCTCCGGTACTGCCCGTAGCCTAGAGACGGCCGATACGGCTTCCGGCCTATTTTCTTGTCAACACCGAGCGCCTTCGCTAGAATCCAATCCTTCCAGGACATCCACCAAGGGGAAGGGTCGGACGCGATGCGTAAGGCGTTTTTTTTTTGCAGGGTGTCTTTTGCTCGTGTTCATGACGGCGTCCGAACCCGCACGGGCGCGAAACAAGGCGGATATTACCGATCTGAGAGTTTTTGCCGATCCCCCCAGCCTTAAGATCAGTTTCCGCATCGACAACTGTTTCAACGAAGAAATGGAGCAGGCCATTCAAACCGGCGTGGCGACCACGTTCCGCATCCGCCTCATTGTGGAAAAGGATGGTTTGCCCTATGTGCGCGAGCGGCTGGTGGACGCCTCCGTGGAACGCACCATCCGATACGACACCCTTCACGAACAATACTTGGTCTCCCGAGTGGACGAGCCCACGGCGTTTCTCACGACGAAGCGCTTTGACGAGGCCAAGGCATGGATGAGCGAAGTCAAGGACCTGCCGGTCATCGCGCTGAGGCGGCTTGCCCCGGAACAGACCTACCTTGTCCAGGTCAAGGCCGAACTTTCCAAGGCTCAGGTGCCGTCCTTTCTTCGGTACGTCTTCTTCTTTGTCAGTCTCTGGGACTTTGAAACGCCTTGGGTGACTGCCACCTACACGCACTGACCCGCTGAGATGTCGCCATGATGTTCCCGGATGCCGCCATGATCCGTCGGCGCCGTCGGCGTGAGAGGGCCGTGCTCATCACGGTTCTGGGCCTGGTCTTGGTTTTCGGCTTCCTTCAGGGCTGGTTTTTTCACTACGAATCGGAATTGCCCCTTTTCGGCAACATCCTGCTGATCGCCCTGGTCAACATCAACCTCATTCTGCTCTTGCTCCTGCTGTATCTGGTGCTTCGCCAATTGGTGAAGCTCGTTTTCGAGCGCAAACGAGGGGTTCTGGGCCACAAGCTGCGCACGCGCCTCACCCTGGCCTTTGCGGCCCTCACCCTTATCCCCACCATCCCGCTTTTCGGGGTGGCCGTGCAATTCATGTCCTTCAGTTTGGATTACTGGTTCAGCGCCCAGGTGGAGCAGTCCTTGGCGCAGAGTGTAGAACTGGGCCGAGGATACCTCAGGCAGGTCCACGAGGATCTGCTGGCGGAGGTCGTGGCGGTTGCGGCCGAAATCTTTCCCGGGGGCGTCCTTCCCGGCGAAAGGCCTTTGGCGATGTCCCTGTCCCCTGTCTTTTGGAATCGCCATCACGTTTCCGCGGTCTTTGCAGCCGATGTCGACGGGACGATTCTCTGGTCAGCCTGGAAAGAACCCGAGTGGGCTCGTTTCGGTACCGGGGCGGCCCAGGTGATTCGTGAACGCGTCAAGGACCCTCAAGGTCTCTCCGAGGCTTTTCCCCTGGCCTTGGGCGAACAGGGGGAGGCGCTTCTGGTATTACAGCCTCTGCGTGCGGAGTCCGCAGGGCGCGGGGAGGTTTTCTACCTGGGGGTCCTTCGGCCACTGCCGTCGGACCTCACCTCGAAATTGAACACGGTCGTGCAAGGGTACCAAAACTACCGGCAGTTGAAGCTTTTTAAGGCGCCTCTGAAGACCACATACTTTATCGCCTTTTCCATCGTCACGCTTCTCGTGGCCTTTGCGGCCATCTGGTTCGGGTTTTATTTAGCCCGGCATATCACCGGCCCGATCCAGAGCCTGTTGACGGCGACCGACCGGGTGGCCCACGGGGATCTGGAGGTGAGTCTCCAGTTGGACCGGGAAGACGAAATGGGGCTGCTCATGGCGTCTTTCAACCACATGGTGCGCGATCTGCGTTCAGGGCGGGAAAAGCTCACCGAGGCCTACCGTGCCTTGCAGGAAAGCCATGAAGAGTTGGAAGCGAGGCGACGCTACATGGAGATTGTCCTGGCCAATATCGGAGCGGGTGTGGTCGGTGTGGACGCCGATGGGATCGTGCGGGCGATGAACAAGGCCGCCGAGCAGATGTTCGGGGTGAGCGGCGAAGAGGTCACAGGACGTCATTATCGGGATTTTCTGCAGCTGGAACATCTGGAAGTGGTGAAATCTTTTCTCAGGTTGTATCAGATCAGCCGACAGAACTACCTGGAAAAGCACGTGCAGGTCATGGTGGGCAACCGCCCTCTGGCTCTCCTCGTCAAGGTAAGCGTCCTGATGGACGAAAGCGGGCGACATTTGGGCGCCGTGGTCGTCTTGGACGATTTGAGCGAGCTCCAAAAAGCCCAACGCATGGCGGCATGGCGGGAAGTGGCGCGCCGCATCGCCCATGAGATCAAGAACCCGCTCACGCCCATCAAGTTGTGTGCGCAGCGGCTTCGCCGACGGTGCGCCGCCGGTTCGGGACCTGAGGGACCGGATGCGGTTTTGGAGGAATGCACCGAAACCATCATCCAGCAGGTGGACCACATGAAGCGGTTGGTCAACGAGTTTTCCCAGTTCGCCCGCATGCCGGAAGCCCATCCTCGGCCGTGCGATTTGGGGGCCCTGGCTCAGGAAGCCCTGGCCCTGTACCGGCACACTCATGGAAACATTCGATTCCGCCTGGAAAAAAGCACGGATTTTCCCGTACTTCAGCTGGACCCGGATCAGTTCCGCCAAGTGTTGAACAACCTCTTGGAAAACGCCGTCCAAGCCATGGACGGCCAGGACGGCGAGGTGGCAATCCGGCTGGAATACGACCCCATCTTGAGAATCGCCCGGTTAGAGTGTGCGGACACCGGGCCGGGTTTGGCTCCCGAAGCCAAGGCGCGGGTCTTTGAGCCGTATTTTTCCACGAAGGAAAAAGGAACAGGCCTAGGGCTGGCCATTGTGGCCAAGATCGTCGCCGATCACAACGGGTTTGTGCGCGTGCGTGACAACGAACCCCGAGGGACGGTGTTCATCATTGAGCTGCCGGTGGTCCAGGGGGAACGAGTGGAGCCTTCCATGCAGAAGCCGGAGGCGTGAGGCGGCCCGGGGGAAAGTCCTGCCATAGAGGGTGTCATGGCGATCAAGATTCTCGTCGTGGATGACGAACCGAACATCCTCCGGTCGCTCAAAGGGGTGTTGGAGGATGAAGGTTATGAAACCGTGTTGGCGTCGTCCGGGGAAGCGGCCTTGGAGGAGCTGAAAAAAGAGCCTCCCGATGCGGTGCTGCTGGATATCTGGCTGCCCGGGATGGACGGCCTGGAAGTGCTTCGGCGCATCAAAGCGTCCCATCCCGTGCTGCCGGTGATTATCATTTCCGGCCACGGCACCATTGAAACGGCCGTTCGCGCCACTCGGATGGGCGCTTTCGATTTTGTGGAAAAGCCGCTGTCCCTGGAGAGAGTGCTGGTGAGCCTGCAGAACGCTTTGCAGGTTTCCCGACTGGAGGCGGACAATCTCATCTGGCGCCAAAAGGCGGAGAAACGGTACCGAATCACCGGCCGAAGTCCTGCGGTCGCCCGACTTCGGGACTTCATCGAGCGCGCCGCCCCCAGCAACGCCACGGTGCTCATCACCGGGGAAAACGGCACAGGCAAGGAACTGGCAGCGCGATCCATCCATTTCTTGAGCCCTCGCAAGCACAGGCCTTTGATCGAAGTGAACTGCGCCGCCATTCCGGAAGAGCTCATCGAAAGCGAACTCTTCGGCCATGAAAAGGGAGCGTTCACAGGCGCCCAGGAAAGACGACGCGGCAAGTTCGACTTGGCGGACGGCGGGACGCTGTTCCTCGACGAAATCGGGGACATGAGCCTGAAGACCCAGGCAAAGATTCTTCGAATCCTTCAGGAGCAGACCTTCGAAAGGGTCGGAGGCTCACGCACCATTCGGGTGGACGTGCGCATCGTGGCGGCGACGAACAAGAATCTGCCCAAGGAAATCGAGGCGGGCCGGTTTCGACAGGACCTTTATTTCCGTTTGAATGTCATTCCCATCCACGTGCCGCCGCTGCGGGAGCGTTTGGAGGACATCCCCGTGCTCGTAGAAGACTTCTTGGACGAGTTGTCCCGGGAGAGTTCCATGGGCCGCAAGGAAATTGCCCCCGACGTATATCCCTTGCTTAGCCGCTACACTTGGCCGGGGAACGTCCGGGAGCTGAAGAACTTCGTGGAACGGCTGGTCATCATGACTCCGTCGCGGATCATCGGCGTGAAGGATCTGCCGGAAGATTTTCTGCGTCACTTGGGACAGGATCATCCTCGAACCGATCCCTTCCAATACCCGACCCTCAAGGAAGCCCGGCATCACTTTGAAAGGGAATACCTCTTGCGCAAACTGAGAGAAAACGATTGGAACATCTCGGTCACGGCCCAAAATATCGGGGTGGAAAGAACCCACCTCCACCGCAAGATGAAAAGCTTGGGATTGAGGCCCGTCAATGGGGTCGAGGACGAGAGCGAGGATCGATCCGTGCGGTTCCCTTGACACACCAAGGCCTTTGGTGCTAAGAGGGGCCGACGCTGTCGGGGCGTAGCGCAGTCTGGTAAGCGCACTAGCATGGGGAGCTAGGGGTCGGCGGTTCAAATCCGCCCGTCCCGACCAGGTTGTTGTTTGAAAAGGGGGCCGTGACGGCCCCCTTTTTGCGCCCCGAGTTGCCTCCGTGCCCATCGGCGATGATCGTCCCTCCTCCGAGGAATTTTCGCTCTCTTGTCGTTTATCCCACATGGCCAGAGTTTTGAGCACTCTTTTGTCTCCTTCGAGGCTAATCCAATGCCGCGATTTTTCCGAATAGAGAAATAGCACGGAGACGGAAGGAGAGGAGAGGAGATGGAATGGCGCATTGTCTTTGTTGACGATGATCCCGGCGTGCTTGAAGGACTTCAGCGCATGCTGCGGTCTATGCGCCGGGAGTGGCGCATGCATTTTTTCTCCAGCGCGTCGGAAGCCCTTGCCTTTCTTGCGACGGAGCCGGTGGATGTGGTCGTTTCGGATATGCGCATGCCGGGAGTAGACGGTGCGGAGTTCCTGTCCCAGGTGAAACGAACCTATCCCGACGCGATCCGCATTGCCCTTTCCGGCTACGCGGACCAGGACATGGTCCTGCGAGCCGTGCGATCCGCCCATCAATACCTGGCCAAGCCGTGCAGCGCCGAGACCCTCAAGGGGGCCATCGAGCGGGTCAAGGCGCTCAGGGAACTGCTGGGGGAAAAGTCCCTGAGGGCGGTGGTGGCCGACTTGGAAGTGCTCCCCAGCCTGCCGTCCCTTTATCAGGAAATCATGAAGGAACTGGAATCAGAAGGGGCGTCCGTCAAGAGGGTAGGGGAAATCATTGCCAAGGACGTGGGGATGACGGCCAAAATCCTCCAACTGGTGAACTCGGCCTTTTTCGGCGTGTCCCGGCATGTCTCCAGTCCGGCCCAGGCGGCGGTGCTTTTGGGCTTGGACACCATCCGTGCGCTGGTTTTGTCGCTCCATATCTTTTCCCAGTTCAAAGGCAAAGCCTTTTCAGAAAGGGATGTGAGCGCCCTGTGGGAACACAGCCTGACGACGGCCGTCTATGCCAAAACGATCGCAACGGCGTTCGGAGCGGACCGGCTCGTGTGTGAAGACGCCTTCATGGCGGGGATGCTCCACGATGTGGGGAAGCTCATTTTCATGCAGAACCTTCCGGAGAAGACAAAACAGGCCGTCGACCGCTCGACGCAATCCGGAGAGCCCCTGTGGGCCAGCGAAACGGCCGTGATCGGAACCTCTCACGGCCAAGTGGGGGCGTACCTCATGGGCGTGTGGGGTTTGCCCGAGAGCATCGTGGAAGCCCTGGCGTTTCATCATTTCCCAAGCCGGTGTCCACACCGACAGTTCAGCGCCTTGACGGCGGTTCATGCGGCGGACTTTCTCCACTATGCGGTCGCCGGAGGGCCCACCTTTCAGGGCCCTGGGTTGGTGGATCAGACGTATCTTGCGGATATGGGGGTGCTGGGCCACCTGAAACAATGGAAGGAAGCCTGTCAGGGGGCGATCGCCGGCGAATAGGGGCTGGATCATGCCGATATCGGAAAAAATTCTTTTTGTGGATGACGATCCCAACATCTTGGCCTCCTTCAAGAGGACGCTTCGCAAACGCTACGATCTGGATACGGCCGTCGGTCCCGAGGAGGGCTTGGAGGCTGTCGGTCGATATCGCTCCTACGCTCTGGTCATTTCCGATTTGCGCATGCCGGTCATGGACGGCATCCAGTTCCTGAGCAAAGTCAGGGAAATTTCCCCGGAAACGATCCGCATGATCCTCACTGGCAACGCCGATCTTCAAGCCGCCATCGACGCGGTGAATCAAGGCAACATCTTCCGCTTTCTGACAAAGCCGTGTCCGCCGGAGACGCTCCAATTGGCCGTGGATGCGGGACTGCAGCAATATCGGCTGATCCGGGCCGAAAAGGAACTCTTGGAAAAAACCCTGCGGGGAGCCATTCGGATCCTGACGGACGTGCTGAGCCTGGTGAACCCCGAGGCGTACGGCAGAGCGTCGCGGATTCGGCGTTATGCCAGGGATGTGGGGGACCGGCTCGGCTACCCCAAGGTTTGGCAACTGGAAACGGCGGCCATGCTGAGCCAGATCGGCTGCATTGTGCTACCCGAGGACTCTCTCAAGAAAATCTACTACGGCAAGGACCTCACGCCCGAAGAATGGCAGCTGTTTCGGATGTATCCTTCGGTGGGGGCGGATCTCATCGCCAAGATCCCCCGCATGGAAGAAATCAGCGAGATCATCTCCTACCAGGAAAAACATTTCGACGGCGGCGGTATTCCCAAGGACGATCGCCGCGGTGAAGCCATTCCCCTCGGGTCAAGGATCCTGAAGGTGGTCTTGGATTTTGATGCGCTGGAAAGCCGGGGGCTTCCACGGGCTGCCGCCGTGAATCAGATGCGGAAAAGGGACGGATGCTACGACCCGACGGTCCTCAAAGCCCTCGAGGAGGTCCTGGGCGATGAGGCGCGCTTTCAGGTGAAAGAACTTCCCCTGCAGGAACTCCAGCTCAACATGATCGTCGGGGAAGACGTGCTGAGCCTTAAAGGGGTCTTGCTCATCGCCAAGGGACAGGAGATCACTCCAGCCCTTTTGGAACGTTTGAAAAATTTTGCCAAGACCGTGGGCGTCAAGGAACCCATTCGGGTTCTGATTCCCCTGTGAGGTAGCGAGGCGACGGACATGACCGGGACGGTTCTTTTTGTGGACGATGAACCCCATTTCACCAGTGCGCTGCAGCGGGCCTTGCGCCATGAGCCGTATCGGATCCTGACGGCCAACTCCGCGGCCCGCGCCCTGGAAATCCTGGATGGCGAGCCCGTGGACGTGGTGGTTTCCGATGAAAGGATGCCGGGCATGAGCGGTTCCGATTTTCTGGCCGTGGTGCGCCGACGGCACCCCCGGACCGTGCGCATTCTGCTCACGGGCTACGCCACGCTGGATGCGGCGGTCAAGGCCATCAATGAAGGAGAAATCTACAGGTTTCTGACCAAACCTTGTCAAGCGAAGGATCTTTCCGAGATCATCCGGCAAGCCTTGGTCATTCGTCGGGAAATGGAGAAGGCGAAGGAGGCGGACGCCGGCTCGGATAAGGCGGCCGACCCCCTAGGAATTTTGTTGGAATTGGAACACCGGTATCCGGGGATCACCCAGATCAAGATGGACGAAACGGGGGCCATCCTCCTGGACGACACGGATCTGGGATTGGACAGGACCCCGGAGTCCAACACAAAGGGTGTTTAAGCTTCCGCGGTGCGCACCTGGAAGCGGTGTTCCAAGTCTTTGAGTTTTTGCACAATGCCGCCATATTCCAATTCGGCGTAAGGCAACATGGCGTTTCCGAAGAAGCCTTGCCGGCGGATTTCCGTGGCTTTGTCGGAAACCTTCTGGCGGATACGATCCCAATAGGGATGGTCGAAAGCGTCTACGGCCCCAGACAGTCGTCCGTGGTGGACGCAATAGGCGGCGCACGAGACGATGGGCGGACCGTCAAAGAAAGAGGTGCCCGTATTTTGCCGCACGGGCATCAAGGGTCCGTTGTGGCTTCCCCGCATGAACCCCGCCACATACGCTCCCAGGTTGAACGGCGCCAGGACCTCACCCGTGGCGGGAAAGGCTCCCTGTACCCGAACGAGCATGATCGGATCGTCTTTTCCGGTGTATTTTCCGGCGATGTTGTGCAGCCGTGTGGTGCTCACCGCCGCGGCTTGCTCACCTGTTTGGCGGGAATAAATGGACTCGACGACGAACCGTTCCGGATCGCGAAGGAGCGCCGCAATATCGTAGAGTTCCTCCGGCGCGTTCAAGGTGACGATGCGGTCGGCTTCCACGTGGTTCACGTCCATGATGGTGAAGGAAAAACCCTGGAACATGCCCGGAGAAAGAATGAGCCCCGAACAGTACATGGGATCGGCGAAAGCCAGGTACAGCGGCAGGTTGTACGCCCCGGGATCGGTCTTGTCGGCGGCGAAAAACAAAAACGGTTCCGCAGGTCTTTCCTCAAATTCCATTTCCGCGACGGCGGGACCGAGCCCCCTGACGTTGCCCGCAAAGGCGTCTTTGAGCAAGTCTTGACCGGCGCCGTAAAGACCTTGGTCTTTGGCCACGTCCGTTCCCGCCTTGAACGCCTCCCAGGCCAGTCGATGCACGTCCTCGTTACATACCCCGCCGGTATGCGTGCACAGGATGGCGATGTCGTCCCCGGTGTAGGTGACCCGAAAGTCGATGAGCATGCCCCGGTGATGTTGTTTGACGTGCTCCGCAACCGTCGCCAGCAACCTCCGGCTGGGCTGGATGTGGCCCCCTACGCTGCCGATGTCCGCCTTGATGGCTGTAAGCGTCGTTCTCATGATCCCACCCCTTTCGTTGATGGTTGCCGATCTCCCGAAGCAGCCCCGTGCCCGGGAAAAAGGAAGACCGCCTGAAACGCGCCCGGCGTGTTTTCCATGATCTGCCTCCACATCATGACGTGGCTGGCTGGAGCGTTCGAATTTACGGGAAAAGAAACCTTCCGTGCAGAAGGGAATGGGAGATCATGGGAGGGCTTGATCGAACAGGAGCATGAAAAGATCCGGTGTAAGTTTCCCGATGCGTTCTTACTCTAGCACAAGAGCGGCGTCGAAACGACCGTCAGCTTCCATCTGCCGAACCAGAACGGCCAACTCGTCAAGGAGGACGGGATAAAGCTTTCGTGCTGCAAGAGCCTCAAGCACGGCCCGATAATACCACAGGGTTCCCTCCCGGCCGCCATGGAAACGGTCCCAGACATTCGGGCCCATGCGGCGGAGATCAGCCACGATGCTCCCGGCGTTGTGGATCTTGTCCGCCAGAATGACCAGAATTGCTTCGGGGGTGGCCTCGGGGAGGCGGTGGAGGGCTCTCTGCTTGCGCTCTTTCCAAGGTGGCTTCGGAGTCGTCTCGGAATCCGAACAGTGTCGGACAATGTCCGCAACTCGAGGGCCGAAGCGCGACCGGATGTTTTTCAAGGTGTCGCGCCCTCCCTGATCTTCCACGGCGTCGTGAAGAAGAGCGGCGATGGTCGTCTCCTCGTCTCCCCCGTTTTCCATCACCAGAGCGGCCACGGCCATGAGATGGGAGATGTAGGGCACCGACGTTCCTTTTCGGACCTGGCGCCGATGGAGATCGAAACAGTACCCTAAAGCCTCTCGAAAGCGGTCGCTCAGCACCGTCACTCGGCCTGTGTATAGCGTTCTCGTGCTTAAGGCGGGGCTGATCCATCCATTCCGGACCTTGCCCCTCGATGCGGACCTTCCGGTGAAGCCGTCTGAAATAAAAGGGGGCTACTGATAGGGTTTCCCGGAGCCGTGCCCTTTTCCCTGCTTCTTGCTTTGTCCCGGCGGGTATTTTTTCAGCACGTCTTTGTGGAATTCGTAGGGTCGGTCCGTATCCATTTCCAGGACCACATAATTTCCCAAGCTTTCCGTGAGCGATCGGGGTAGGGAAGCGGCCGAAACCCAGCGGCCGTTCTGCGGGTAAAAGTAAACCCCCCGAGACACATCGAGATAGACGGCTACTTCAGGGTAGTAATGATAGCGGTACTTGGCCCGATAGCCGTGAGCGGGGGCCCATGGTGGGGGACCGCCTCCTTGGCCTGGGCCGAAGGCGTCGTCGGTGACGACCGCCGCGCCGGGGAGGACGCATCCCTGCGACCCAAGACACGATAGGGCGAAGAAAAGCATGATGAAAAAACGTCCCACAAGGGTTCGCGTCACCTCCACGGGGATGCCCTCCTTGAACCGTGTTCCCTGGGAAAACGGTGTCCTTCGCCAATGAGCCGCATCGTACTCGATTGTGCCGCAAACGGCAACGCCTCCCGGTTCTTCCGCGGGGCCGAGCGTCCGTCCGGCTGCACCGGTCCCGAGGCTGCCGACGACGCCCCTTCGATTGACAAGGCCGGTGCCCCCCCGGTAGCCCGAATCTTCAACGTGGAACGTCCTGCGAAGAGGAGCCTTCCATGAAGAACGGATGCGGACAGGCTTTTGTCCTCTGAACTTTCACATGCTTGGACCTGGTCTCGTTAGGGGCCCTCCTTGGATGTGCCGTGTTTTGCCTGAAAACCTAGGAGCGGGTCGTGTTCGGTAAAGGCCCGGCGGGAACGTGACGTGCCGGCACGTAGTGCGGCGGGACCGACCACACCACGCCCTACATCAAAAGGGCTCGCGTCGCCGGAGCCCAAGGCCCGGTCCGGGCTGAGCCGACGTTCGTCCAGAAGCGAATATCATGAGGACAACACTGGAGGGGTATAAAGTTGCGGCCACAGAGCGGACCCGAAGTCCTTGACTTCATTGCCATAGCCAGAACCATTTGATTTCGGGATTGTTGCACCGGAAGGTGGCAGGCCAGGAGGGATTCGAACCCCCAACCCCCGGATTTGGAGTCCGGTGCTCTAGCCGTTCGAGCTACTGGCCTGCACGCGGGGTCCTTATAGCGGTTCGGTGAAAGCTTGTAAAGGAAAATATCGGCGCCGACCCAACGCCTCGGTATGTTGTGCTGGCCCAAAGCCTAGGAAAAGGGGCCCCTAATGGTTGCCTTCGGCACGGTTTGTGCTTAGAATTACGTCAGGTCGAAAAAAGCTCCGAAGCCGGAGCGCAGGAGGGTGCAATGAAGATTAAATACTGCAAGAAATATGAGAAGTATGTGAGCCAACAGCATTGTGAATTCTTTAATGAAGGGGCTTCCTGTGAGTTCTACAGCCCTGTTACCTGGAGCAGCATCAAGGAGCTCCTCCAAGACGTCAACAGGCCCAAGTGGGAAGTGAGCGAGGTCATCAAGCCCTTCAAGTGCAATCTCCTTGGTCGTGAGTATCTCAACGAGATGAGCCGACGACGGCGTGAACAAAGGAAGAGAACGGCGGCCCGCCTCTAAGGTGTCCTACGGGATAAGGCCCTATATCCCCAGCCCTGAGGATTCAAGGGCGAAAAGTCCTCCTTGATCCCCGTCTTTCGCTCATGCTACTAGCATCATGACCGGTTCGTGCACGGCGCACCACGCCATGCCGCAAAAGGTGCGGACAATGGCCGTGCGTCATTTTCCCTACAGCAGATGTCAACAAGGCGACCAAGAGCTTCAGGGTGGACCGTCGAGAACCATTCTGGACTTGGCGCGTTTTCCCACCAGACCCTAAAGGGATAGGGCGATGATGTTCAAGAAACTGCTTGTGGCCAACCGGGGAGAGATTGCCATTCGCATTATGCGCTCCGCCCAGGAACTGGGGATCCGCACGGTGGCGGTCTATGAGGAAACCGATAAGACCGCCATGCACATCATGAAAAGCGATGAGGCGGTGTGCATCGGGGCGGGGCCGCGCAAGGATTATTTGGATATCGACCGGATCATCCAGGCGGCCAAGGCCACAGGGGCGGACGCCGTCCACCCCGGATACGGTTTTCTTGCCGAAAATCCCCTTTTTTCCAAAAAATGCACGGAAAACGGACTTCTCTTCGTGGGGCCCCTCCTGAAGTCATTGCGGACATGGGCAGCAAGGTGGTGGCCCGCCGCATCATGAGCGAGGCCGGGATTCCCGTGATTCCGGGCACTCCCGTGCTTTCGGAGGGGGAGGCCGGAGAGCGTCAGGCTGTTCGGTTTGCAGAGGAACACGGTTTCCCGATCATGATCAAAGCCGTGGCAGGAGGCGGCGGGCGAGGCATCCGCACCGCCAAGACCATGGACGAACTCGTCTCCGGTTTGCGGCTCGCCCGTTCCGAAGCCCGTATGGCCTTCGGAGACGACAGCATTTATTTGGAAAAAGGTCTCATCAATCCCCGCCATGTGGAAGTTCAGATTCTGGCGGACAATTACGGCGCGGTGATTCACTTGGGAACCCGCAACTGTTCCATCCAGCGCCGTCACCAGAAGCTGGTGGAAATCGCTCCGGCGAACCTGCCTCCGCTCATCTTGGAAAGGATCTGCGCCGACGCCGTGCGGGCGGCCAAGGCGGCTCGTTACGTCAACGCGGGGACGGTGGAATTTCTCGTCGACGATCAGGACCAGTACTATTTTCTGGAAGTGAACACGCGGATTCAGGTGGAGCACACGGTCACGGAAATGGTGACGGGCATCGATATCGTGCGCGAGCAGCTGCGCATCGCCGCCGGAGAACCCCTGTCGCTCAAGCAGCACGAGATCCAGATTCGAGGATGGTCCATAGAGCTGCGCATCAACGCGGAAGACCCCAAGAACAATTTTATGCCTAACCCCGGCACGATCCGTGTGTACCAATCGCCCGGGGGGCATGGCGTGCGCCTCGACGGCGCCATTTACCAAGGATATGAAATTCCAAGGTTTTACGATTCCATGCTGGTGAAACTGACCGTCTACGGCTTCACGTGGCGGGAAGCCGTGGACCGCCTCCGCCGCGCGCTCGACGGGTTCAACATCGTGGGGGTCCCGACGACCATTCCCTTCTACAAACAGATCGTGCAGGATCAGGACTTTGTGGAGCAGCGCTTTGATACATCGTATATCGACACCCACCCGCATTTGCTGGCGTACAGGGAAGAAGCCCGCCCGCTGGACCGGTTGGCGCGTCTGATCGCCGAAATCAACGCCCATGGGTACAACCCCTATGCCCACGACCGACCTTGAGGAACGGAGTTTTCCATGGCGGATCGAGAACGCATCACCCCTTCCATGAGCCCCTCGGAGATCATCGCCTTCGTGCGGGAAACCCCGGGGTACTTTTTGACCAACAACGAGCGGGACGTCTCCCAATCGGATTTCAAATGCCGCATCCTCCCCTGGACCACGCTGCGCGTCGCCCCGTACCGGGACGACACCGGCTATTTCGCCTTTGAAATCTCAGGCGGGGCATCCATCCACGTGGACCTCATGGCCAAGCAGATCAACCCGTTCGAGAAACTGCGCCTCGTGCGGCAGCGCATGCCCAATACCCTGATCCAGACCGTGTGCCGTGGTCGGAACCTTTTCGGCTATCGCCCGTATCCGGACAACGTCCTGGAGATGACCGTCTCGCTGTTCGCCCGATATGTGGATGTGTGGCGGGTTTACGATTTTCTGAACCATGTGCCCAACATGGAGGTTGTGGGACGGGCCGTGCAAAAGGCCGGGAAACTCCTCATGCCGAGCATCTGCTTCAGCACGGGCATAGGCCATACCGACGAGTATTACGTCGGGAAAGTCGGGGAGATCCTGGAAACTTTCGGGGAAGAGATCATCCTCGGGATCAAGAACCATTCCGCCCTGGGCTCACCCCGCCGGATCGCCTCTTTGGTGCAGGCCCTGCGCAAGAATTATCCCGATCTCGTGCTCGCCTATCACGGCCATAATACGGACGGGAACGACTTGGGCCGGATGGTGGCGGCCGCCGAAAGCGGGGTGAAGATTCTGGAAGTGGCCGATCACGGCTTCGGCGGTATGTTTTCCCAAGCACCGGCCTTGAGCCTCATCCAGACGCTTCATGACTACGGCTATAAGGCCCCGGGACTGAAAGTCCAGCCCATTGTGGACGCTTCGGATCTCCTGCGGCGGGAGCGCCGCCATTATGAGCGCTTCGAAACACCTTTTCGGGGGTTCGACCCCACGGTCAAGCGGCATCGCCTGACGGGGGGGGGCTGCGTCCATGGCCTTTGAACAGGCCGAAAAGCTGGGCCTTTTGGAGCGCATCCATGAGGTTTTCAGCGAGCTTATGGACGTCAACAGGGAACTGGGCAACATCTGGTCGGTCACTCCGGGAAGCCAGATCCTGTGGACGACGGCGGTGAGCAACGTTTTGCACGGCCGCTATGAACAGCCCAGCGACGACCTTAAGAATCTGCTCCTGGGCCGTTACGGCCCCTTCCCGTTTTACGACCCTCAAGAGTGGATCTACGAAAAGGTGCTGGAGCACAAGCGGCGGGACGGCAAGAAATGGTACCAGATCCTCACCGAAGAGGCCGGCATTCAGAAACTGCCGGATGTGGACATGGAAACCAAGAGGCGTGAGCTGGAAGAGCGGCTCAAAGGGCCTGCGGACGACGAGAGCCTGTGCCTTTACCTCCAGTTTCCCAAGGACGCTTTGGAGTATTTCCGATTCGAGGAAACGTTCGGCAAGACCTGGCTGTTGCCGCCACAGGTTTGGTACCGTCGCGGTGGCTTCCAAGACGGTGAAACCATTCTCATCCCAGACGAGCAGGGCAAGACGCACCAGATCGACATTGTGTCGACGTCGCGCAAAGAGGGCGTGGTGGAAACATCGCTTCTGGTGGACTTCCATTTCCAGACCTATTCCGTTCCCGTCGGAACCGGTTAGAAGGCCCGCCGGCCCCGTCCATGGGATGCCGCTTTCCCGAAGATGCGGGCTTTCGGGTGACCCGCGAGGGAGAAGAGAACCGGGGCCGCCAGGGCGCATCAGGGGATCGGATAAAACGGAGGGGAAGGGATCGTGCGCGCCGAAGTGGATCTCTTTCTCGAATATCTGGTGGCGGAAAGACGCCTGAGTCACCACACGGTTTCGGCCTATGCCGGAGACCTCCGAGGGCTTGTCGATTTCTTGACCCGGACAAAGGGGCGGTTGTCGTGGTCGGAAGTCAACCGCAGGGACCTGGATGAGTATCTGGCGGGTTGCGCTTCGCAAACCGCACCGAAAACACGGGCGCGGCGCCTGGCGTGCATGCGCTCCTTCTTCCGGTTCTTGGAAGAACGGGCCCTTGTGCCTTCGAGTCCCGCCGCCTCCGTGGCCTTTCCCAAGCTGCCCCGTTCTTTGCCGAAGACGCTGTCCGCACGCCACGTGGAGGCCTTGCTCAACGCCCCGGTTCTATCCACGCCCCTTGGGCTGAGGGACAAAGCCGTGCTGGAACTGCTTTATGCGACGGGAATCCGCGTCGCCGAACTGACGGAACTCACCCTTCACCAGATGAACCTCAAAGCGGGATTTCTCATCGTCCGTGGCAAAGGCGACAAGGAACGCTTGGTGCCCATGGGCGAATGGGCGGTGGACGCCCTGCGGACTTATATGGAACGAGGACGTCCTTTCTTGCTTAGGGGGAGGGACACAGGCCGCGTTTTTCTCAACCACCACGGAAGGCCCCTTTCCCGGCAGGGGGTGTGGAAGATGATCAAAACCTACGGGCGGCGGATCGGCATTCCTGACACCGTTAGCCCCCATGTGCTCAGGCATTCGTTTGCCACTCACTTGCTCCAAAACGGAGCCGACCTTCGTTCCCTCCAAATGATGCTCGGTCATGCCGACATCAGCACCACCCAAATCTACACCCATGTGGCCCGCGAGCGCCTCAAGCAGATTCATCAACGGCATCACCCGCGAGCCTAGCCTCTCCTGAAGACCGCGTGTCGCCCTTTGGGGCCGGCGCCCCGACGCCCCCGTGGCGCCCGCCTAGCCGTGGGAAGAATATGCTTGGCCTTTGGGGGCGGCGTCGTTAACATCCTGGCACGGTCTTGCCCTTTCTGGATCCACGTGCGGCAACGGAGCCCATGCATGGAAGTGATCACGACCCATCTCAACGCGGATTTCGATGCCATGGCATCCATGGTGGCGGCGAAAAAGCTTTATCCGGACGCCGTCCTTGTTTTTCCAGGATCCCAGGAGAAGAACCTCCGCGATTTCTTCGTCAACACCGCGGGATATCTTTTCGATTTCGCCAAGCTCAAGGGCCTGGACCTGGATCGCATCCGGCGGCTCATTTTGGTGGACACCCGCCAGGCGTCCCGAATCGGCAAGTTCCAGGAAGTGGCCGCGCGTCCCGGCGTGGACATCCATGTGTACGACCATCATCCGCAGGCCGAAGACGACGTGCGCGGATCCGTGGAGGTCATTCGGCCGGTGGGCGCCACGGTGACCCTGCTGACCCACATCCTTCGCGAACGCGGCGTTTCCATCAGTCCGGAAGAAGCCACCATTTTGATTCTCGGCATCTTCGAAGACACCGGCTCTTTCACGTTTTCGTCGACGACCCCCGAAGATTTCCGTGCGGCGGCCTTTCTTCTGGAACAAGGGGCGGACCTGAACGTGGTGGCCGATCTCGTGACCCGCGAACTGACCTCCGAACAGGTGGCCCTTTTGCACGAACTGCTCCATTCCGCACGCACCTACAATATCCAAGGGGTGGACGTGTGCATCGCCACCGTGTCCGTGGACCGATATGTGGGCGATTTCGCCGTCCTGGTCCACAAACTCAAAGACATGGAAAACTTGGATGTGGTGTTCGCCTTGGCCCGCATGGAGGATCGGATCTACCTCGTGGCCCGGAGCCGCATTCCGGACGTGAACGTGGGGGAAATCGCCGCCTATTTCGGCGGCGGCGGCCATGCCACGGCGGCTTCGGCCACCATCAAGGATCTCACCTTGATCCAAGCCGAAGACCGGCTTTTCGAGTTGCTCCAGAGCACCATCAAACCGGCCGTGACCGCGAGGACGCTCATGAGTTCTCCCGTCATCACGATCTCGGCGGACGCCACCCTCGCCCAAGCCGAAGAACTCATGGTTCGGTACAACATCAACGCCATGCCCGTGCTGGAAGGCGATCGGGTGGTGGGCCTGATCAACCGCCAGGTTTTGGAAAAGGCCATCTACCATGGTCTCCACGAGGAAAAGGTGAGCGACTACATGAACCGCGACTTCGCTGTGATCGGGATTGACGGCACACTCGTGGAAATTCAAAAGCACCTGGTGGAGCACCAGCAGCGCATTCTTCCCGTTTTGGACGGGCCGTCCCTCGTGGGCGTCATCACGCGCCGGGATCTTCTGAACCACCTCATCACGGACCGATCTCGGGAACCAACGGCCCTCAAGGAGGATCCCGGCTTCGGGCCGTGGGGGCGACAAAAAAACATCACCAACGTCCTTGCCGAACAGCTGCCTCGGGAGATTATCCAATTGCTTCGGTCCTTGGGGGAGCACGCCGAATCTATGGGCTACAAAGTCTACGCCGTCGGCGGGTTCATCCGGGACCTGCTCCTGCGACGGCCCAATCTGGACATCGACGTGGTGGTGGAAGGGGACGGGATCCAGTTTGCCCGGACTTTTGCGGAAAAAGCGGGGATTCGAGCCCGCTGCCATAAGAAGTTCAACACGGCCGTGCTCGTTTTCCCCGACGAGCTCAAAGTGGACGTCGCCACGGCGCGGCTCGAGTACTACCAATACCCGGCGGCTTTGCCCATCGTCCAGTTCGGGTCCCTGAAGATGGATCTTTACCGGCGGGATTTCACCATCAACACCCTGGCCGTGGCGCTGAATCCGAAGGAATTCGGGAACCTCATCGACTTTTTCGGAGGCCAGAAAGACCTCAAGGAAAAGGCCATCCGCGTCCTCCACAATTTGAGTTTCGTCGAAGATCCGACCCGGATCCTTCGAGCCATCCGGTTTGAGCAACGCTTCGGGTTCCGCGTGGGCAAACAGACGGCGGGCCTCATGCGCAACGCCGTCAAGATGGGCCTCATCGATCGGTTGGGGGGCCAGAGGCTTTTCCATGAGTTGCAGCATATCTTCATGGAGGAAGACCCGCTCCCGGCCATCCGTCGGATGGGCGAGTTCGGCGTCATGGACGCGTTGTGCCCTGGGTCGTGTTTCGATGCCAAAGCCGAACGCCTTTTCGTCAAGATCAAGGAAGTCATCTTGTGGTACAAGCTCAGCTTCCTGGACGAACCCCTGGAAGCCTGGCGGGTGTATTTCTTGGGTTTTCTCTGCCGCCTGAAACCGGACGATCTCCAAAAGGTGCTCTTTCGGCTCGATTTGCCTCAGAACGCACGGGAACGAATTCTATGGACCTTTCAAAGGGTTAACGACGTGCTCAACGACTTTTTGCGATTGCCTCCCCTGCGGCCCAGTGATATCTATCGAGCGCTCCAGCCCTTCGGGCCGGAGGAGCTCTTGTTTATGATGGCCAAAACGAATCGGGAGGAGGTTCAGCGAGCGATCAGCTACTATTTCCATCGGTATCGTTACGTGAAACCGGAGATCGGCGGCAAGGACCTCAAGGCTCTGGGGATTCCGCCGGGGCCCCTGTACACGAAAATTCTGACGGCCGTGCGCGATGCCAAGTTGAACGGAGACGTCAAGACGCTGGAGGACGAAATCCGCATGGCCCAGGTCATGGCTGCATCGGCGCAGGAAGGAGAGGCGGAGCGGCGTGCAGGAAATGCTTAAGGACATATGCATCTATGCGGTGCCGTTGCTCTTGGCCGTGGTCAGCCATGAGGTGGCTCACGGATGGGTGGCGGAAAAGCTGGGCGACCCGACGGCCCGGATGCTGGGGCGCATCTCCCTCAACCCATTGGTTCATATCGATGTGGTGGGGACGGTGATCATTCCCTTGGTCCTGCTCGTGACCCACGCGCCCTTTCTGTTCGGCTGGGCGAAGCCCGTGCCGGTGCAATTTCGATCGGCTTCACGGGGGGGCGTAAGGCCATGGCGTGGGTGGCCTTGGCGGGCCCATTGACCAACCTGATGCTGGCGGCTGTGAGCGCCCTGGTGTACCGCATGGTCGTCCTCCTGTTCAGCGTAGGGGCCGCATCCGGCATCCTGGGTCTTCTTTTACATCCTTTGTATCATATGGCTCGTTTTTCCGTGGTCTTCAATCTCGTCCTCATGGCCGTCAACCTTTTTCCCGTACCGCCTCTGGACGGCGGTCGGGTGCTCATGGGGTTCTTGCCTAGGACGCTGGCCTTTCAGGTGGCGCGCCTGGAACGCTACGGCATGGTCATCGTCCTGCTGTTTATGGTCACAGGCTGGTGGGGGTTCGTGCTCCGGCCCGTGGTGAATCTCTTCGCGAGGATTTTGCTGTAGACCCATCTCCCCGACGGATGGGGAGGGGCATCGGCGCACGCGGATCGGACGGGGTGATTTCAGAAGAGCGGAGGAGGTGAAGGACCTGATGAACAAGGACAAGCGGATCTTGAGCGGCATGCGCCCCACAGGGCGTCTCCATTTGGGGAACCTTCACGGGGCGCTGAAGAATTGGATCCAGCTTCAAGATCAGTACGACTGTTTCTTTTTCGTTGCAGACTGGCACGCCCTGACCACGGACTATGCGGATCCCGGAGCGATCCGCCAAAACACCTGGGACATGATCCTGGATTGGTTCGCCGCCGGCCTCGATCCTGAAAAGGCCGTTGTGTTCATCCAGTCCCATGTCAAAGAACACGCGGAATTGTATTTGCTCTTGGGCATGATTACGCCGCTCGCCTGGCTGGAACGCAACCCCACCTACAAGGAACAGCAGCAACAGCTGGAGACCAAGGACCTGTCCACGTACGGGTTTCTGGGCTATCCCGTTCTTCAGGCCGCCGACATCATCATTTACCGGGCCCATGGGGTTCCCGTCGGCAAGGACCAGCTGCCCCATGTGGAATTGACCCGCGAGATCGCCAGGCGGTTTAATTTCATCTATAATCGAGAGGTTTTCCCCATTCCGGACGCTCTGCTCACGGAGGTTCCCGTGCTTCCGGGAACGGACGGGCGAAAGATGAGCAAAAGTTACGGTAACTGCATTTACATGACCGAACCGGAAGAATCGGTTCGCCGAAAGATTCTCCAAATGGTGACCGATCCACAACGGGCCCGGCGATCAGACCCGGGAGATCCGGAAAAGTGTCCGGTTTTTGAATACCACAAGCTCTATTCCACCGCGGACGAAATCGCCCACGTGGTCCAGGGTTGCCGCACGGCGGGGATCGGATGCGTGGACTGCAAGAAGATCCTATTGCCACACCTGTTGGACCATCTGGCACCCATATGGGAAAAACGAGCGGCCCTGGAAAGGGACATGGACGGGGTCAAGGCGGCGGTCCAGGCGGGGATCGAAAAGGCCGCTCGGGAGGCCCGAAAGACGATGGAAGTCGTGGTGGAAACGGTCGGTTTGGGAAATCATGCGTGAAAACCCCGGCGTTGCCCGTCCATTCGTTCGGCTGCATAAATTCATCGCCCAAGCCGGCTTGACCTCTCGGCGCACGGCGGAACGATGGATTCTGGAGGGCCGCGTTTCCGTCAACGGCACGGTGGTCACCGCCTTGGGAGCGACCGTGGATCCCGACCACGACGATGTGCGTGTGGACGGGCGAAGGGTGGAACCCGTCCGGTCTCGTGAGATCATCCTTCTCCACAAGCCTCGGTTTTGTCTGACGACGGTGAGCGATCCCCGGGGACGGCCCACGGTGATGGATTATCTGCAGGGAATTTCCGAGCGCATTTATCCCGTAGGGCGCCTGGATTGGGACGCTACGGGTGCGCTCCTTCTCACCAACGACGGGGAATTGGCCAACCGTCTGATGCATCCCGCCTACGGGGTTCCGAAGGTTTATCATGTTCGGGTCCAAGGGGTGCCGACCGCGGAACAACTGTCGGCATGGCGTGAGGGCGTTCGTTTAACGGAAGGGATCACGGCCCCGGCCGTAGTGCGTCTCCTACGGCGGGTGAAAGCCTCTGCATGGTTGGAAGTAACCCTTCACCAGGGATGGTATCGCCAGATCAAGCGCATGGGCGAAGCCGTCGGTCTTCCCGTGCTCACAATTCACCGCACGGCTTACGGACCCATCCGGTTGGGAAGTTTGCCGGTGGGCCGATGGAGGCGCCTGACGGATCAAGAGGTCCGTCGGCTTCGGGAAGCGGTTTCGTTGCCCAGAGAGGCAAAGACGCGGGCATGATGCTGACGAGAAATCGTCGAAAGGAGCCCCCGGATGCAGGGTCTCTTTTTCGACCGAGAAAACAGAAGAGGCAAGCGGCCCCGGGGCTGAAGATCGCTGTGGGGGCGGCCATTGCGTTGGGATTGATTGTCGCCGCGCAGGTTCGGTGGAACCTTCTGGGTGCGTTTGCCGCTCATCTTCCCGTACCGCATCGGCTGCACGAGATCGTCTTGGAAGTGAACGGCAAACCGGAAACCCTCCCGGTGGATGGTGAAAAGATCCTGAACCCCAGGGATTCCGTGCGCCTTGCGGGGGTGAAGACCGACGGGTGGTTGTCCAGGGGCGTCAAGGTCAGCTCTCCCGAGCTGGATTTTCAAAGGGTGCGTGCAAAACCCGGAGTGGTGCGGGAGCTTCTTCCCGGGGAGACGTTTGAGTCGCCCAAGACGTTGGATGTCGAGGCGACGTGGATGGGAAAGCGCCTGGGCGGCGTCAGGCTCGTCATCCAACTGGATGCCAAGGATTGGATGGCCAAGGCCCAGGAGGCGGGGAAGGCGGAGGAGAAGATTCGGTATCTGGAAAAGGCGTTGGAAGCCGAGCCTCGCAATGTCTTGGCCAAAACCCAATTGGCGGGTTTGTATGCCGAAGTCGGCCGCCCCGCCGATGCGGAAAAACTCTACGAAGAGGTCCTCGAGCTGGGCCAGTCCCGACCGGTGCTGGAAAGGCTCATCAGTGTTTACAAGAAACAAAAGAAACACGCCAAGGTTTTGGAAGCGTCCCTGGATCTCCTTCAGCTTTCCGAAGATGCCCAGGTGCTTCAAGACCTCATCGGCTACCTTCAAAATCAGGTGCCCTCGCGGG
>VSSL01000003.1_pt1 | contig 32748 bp, 28 predicted proteins | sample 4557531 | NCBI WGS metagenome assembly VSSL01 (sample SAMN10986726, study PRJNA523729) | hot springs metagenome | isolation source: hot springs | place: India:Timba, Gujarat | collected 2018-05-31 | reverse complement strand
CTGCCGCCTGAATGCCGAATCGCAGATCGAAATCCAAATCCCAGGCAATGAGGTTTTGCACCAAGCCCAAGGCTGCGCGGCGCTGAGCAAAGGGGTCCTTGTTGCCCGATGGAGCCAGGTTGGCGGCGAAGAGCCCCACCAAGGTATCTAGGCGATCGGCCACGCCCACCGCCAAACCAGGCAGCGATTGGGGCAACCGGTCGCCGGCAAAGCGTGGTAGGTAATGCTCAAAGATCGCCTCGGCCACCGCAGGGCTTTCCCCCCAGTGGAGGGCGTAATAACGCCCCATCAGCCCCTGCAGAGAGGTCATCTCTACCACCATCTTGGTGGCCAGGTCGGCCTTGCACAATTGAGCAGCCCGCAAGGCCGCGCGGCGCTGCTCCTCGTCCAACCCCAAGGGCGAGGCCAGCTCTTCCACCAAGGCCACAATGCGCTGGGTCTTATCCAGCATCGAGCCCAACTGCGCCTGGAAGGTGAGCGTATTGAGGCGTGGTAGGTAGGCCTCGAGGGGCTTTTTTAGGTCTTCGCGCACAAAGAATTCTGCGTCAGCAAAGCGGGCGCGGATCACATGTTCGTTCCCTTCGCGCACCACCTCCAAACCATGCCCATCTCCGTTGCGCACCGCAAGAAAATAGGGCAGCAACGCTGCCTCCTGAAAGGAGGAATCCTTCGTTTCGTCCGCCATCAGCGGAAAATAGCGCTGGTGCTTCTTCATCACCGAGATCAGCACCTCCCGTGGCAGCTGCAGGTGCTGGGGATCGAAAGCCCCTCGCAAAACTGTAGGCGCCTCTACCAGATTGGTCACCTCATCCAGAAGATCATCATCCGGAGCCACTGTTCCCCCGACTTCCGCCGCTAAAGCCCGCATCTGCTCCCAAATGGTTCGGCGGCGCTGCTCAGGGTCGAGGAGAATACCTTGGCCAGCCAGGAAATCGAAATACTCTTGGGGCGAACCAATGGCTTTTTCCTGAGGTTGGTGGAAGCGCAGCCCACGGGTGAGGTTCGCCGCCCGCAAGCCGGCGTACTCAAAATCCACCGTCTGGCAGGTCTCCCCGGCGCCGTAGATGGCCAACAGCCAGCGGATGGGGCGCGAGAAAGCCACATTGGTTTGGTTCCAGCGCATCGTCTTTTCAAAGCGCAAGGAGGCGATGAGGTTCGGGAGCGCCTCCCCAAGCACCTGCGGAGCGGGGCGCCCCGCTTGGCGCAACACGGCGACCGCATAACGCCCGCCGTCCATCTCTCTAACCTGCAAAGCACTTACCTCCACACCTTTGCTGCGGGCAAAGCCCAAAGCCGCTGGGGTAGGTGAACCATCCGCGGCAAAGGCTTTCTCTGCCGGTGGTCCCTTCACCACCTGCTCCAGGTCGGCTTGGTGCGCGGCTAGGTCCTCTATATACACTACCAATCGGCGCGGGGTTCCATAGATATGCACTTCCCCATGTTCCAAGCGCAACCCTGCCAATAATTGAGGCACACGTTGTTCCAGCTGCTCCAGGGCAGCGCGCACATCCCCAGCAGGCAATTCTTCCACCCCTATCTCCAACAGGAAAGGCGCAGTGCCCTGCTCCTCAAGGCGTAACGCCTTGCTTGGGGTATAAGGCCTCCTCTCTGCAACGCCCGCAGCAGTAAACCCAGCAGCCAACCAGGGAAATTCCAAGCGTTGGCGCTGGGCCAGGTATGCCTCAGCCGTGCGACGCGCCAATTCACGCATACGGGCGAACATCGCTTGGCGCTCGGTCACCCCGATGGCCCCACGAGCATCCAACACGTTAAAGGTGTGGGAGCACTTCAGCACGTAGTCGTGCGCCGGCAAGACCAGCTCTCGCTCCAGGCAGGCCTGTGCCTCGGCCTCGAAGAGATCGTACATTTGGCGCAGGCGCTCAATATTGGCCACATCGAAATAGTAGGTGCTGTGCTCCTGCTCAGCCTGTAGGTTGACATCTCCATCGGTGAGATACTCGTTCCACTGGATTTCACGAAAACTATTCACCCGCTGCAAGGCGATGGCAATGCGCTCCAACCCATAGGTGAGCTCCACCGAAACGGGGTCCAAGGTGAAACCGCCGGCTTGCTGGAAGTAAGTAAATTGGGTGATTTCCTGGCCATCGAGCCACACCTCCCAACCCAAGCCCCACGCACCTAAGGCAGGCGATTCCCAGTTGTCCTCCACAAAACGAATATCGTGCAAGCGGGGATCAATTCCCAACGCTTCCAAGGACTGGAGGTAAATCTCTTGGGGGTTGCCGGGGTCTGGCTTAAGAATGACCTGAAACTGATAGTGCATCTGCATACGGTTGGGGTTTTCCCCATAACGGCCATCGTCGGGACGGATGGAAGGCTCTACATAGGCCACTTTCCAGGGCTCCGGGCCAAGGACGCGCAGGAAAGTGGCCGGGTTCATCGTCCCCGCCCCCACCTGAACGTAATAAGGCTGCCAGATCAAACATCCCTGCTTCGCCCAGAAATCCTGCAGGGTCATAATGATTTGCTGGAAGTTCAGCGCTTTCGCCATCGTGTATTCCGTTAGAGTTCTCCTGTGAGAGTCGGATCACGCGCCTGCCTTATGGCAGGGCTACCGCTAAGTTTACTTTCGGCTTTGCGAGTTGTCAAATGGCACTTTACCGTGCTCAGAGGTTCCTAGTGGTACGCTTCCTGCACCCCTCCCAAAAAGCGTACTTCCTCTACTTCCCTTCTCAGGAGTCCGGTGGTGTCTGCCTATCGCGGCTTGCTTCAAGCCAAAAACGCCCATCTGCACACCTTGCTACGCCGCAAACATGTGGTGGGTGTCGGTGTGGGCTATAAAAATCGCCGAGGACAATTCAGCGATGAACTGAGCCTGGTCGTCCTGGTGCGCGAGAAAATCCCTCCTGCCGCTCTCCCTGAAGAAGACCTCATTCCCCCCGAAGTAGGCGGGGTGCGCACCGATGTGGTCAAGGTGGGCGACCTCCGCGCGATGAATGCCCACACCCAGCGCTACCGCCCGACCCCCGCCGGCGTTAGCCTCGGCCATTACCAAGTGACCGCCGGCACGTTGGGCTGTCTCGTCTATGAGCGCACCAGCGGTGAACGCCTCATCCTATCCAATAACCACGTTCTGGCGAACACGAATCAGGCGCTAGCCGGCGATCCTATCCTGCAACCGGCCCCCGCCGATGGCGGCCAAGTGGGGCGCGATACCCTCGCCTACTTAGAGCGGTTTATCCCCCTGCGTTTCACCACCGAGCCTGCCACCTGCACCCTGGCGATGGCGTACGCCGCCTTGGGCAATCGCCTGGCTCGTTGGCTGGGCGCCTCTCACCGCCTGCAGGCCTACCAGCTCAACCCCCACGCCGCCAACCGCGTGGACGCCGCCCTGGCCCGCCCCATTCGCCAAGACGACTTACTGGAAGACGTGTTGGAGCTCGGTTCCGTAAGTGGGCGACCAGAGCCGAGCTGGGCATGGCTGTGCTCAAATCAGGCCGCACCAGCGGCCTCACCCAGGGGACAATCACCGTCTTGGAAGCCTCGTTGCGCATTGCCTATGGCGAAGAGCGCGCCGCGCTTTTTGAGGGGCAAATCGTCACCACCCCCATGTCCCAAGGGGGCGATTCTGGGTCGCTATTGGTGAGCGCCGAAGGTCACCATGCGGTTGGTCTGCTCTTCGCCGGCTCCTCCCAGGCGACCATCTTCAACCCCATACAAGACGTGTTAGAAGCTCTCCAGGTTGACTTGCTTATCCCTGTTCAGACTCCCAAAAATCGCCAAACCCTGGTCGAGCGAGCGCAAGCGGTGCGACGGGCGTATGCCCCAATGCTTATGGCGAAACCCAATGTGGTCGGCGTGGGGCTGGGGTTGCGACGCCGTGAGGGCAAGCGCACCGACGAAGTGTGCCTGGTTGTAATGGTGGAACGCAAGGTCCCCAAAGGCTTGCTGCATCCTGAAGAGGTAATACCTTCCGAGATTGAGGGGGTGCCCGTGGATGTGCGCCAAGTAGGACGGCTTACTGCTCAATCGAAACGCTCAACAAATGCGCGGTAGCATCTCCCCGGCCAGCCGATCCACTACGCGAGTCGTCCCGATGCGGGTGGTCATCAAAACCCGGCCGGCCGGCGCAGGCAACACTTCCCCGATAATCGCCGCAGAAGCGCCGTAGCGGTCGGCGCGCATCACCGCCAGCAAGCGTTCCGCATCCTGGCGGCCAACGATGGCTACCACTTTACCCTCATTGGCCACATAGAGAGGGTCAAAGCCGAGCAACTCACACGCGGCGCTCACCGCCGCATTCTGCGGAATGGCGCTCTCGTCAATGCGAATGCACACCTGCGATTGTTCCGCAATCTCTTTGAGCGTGGTCGCTAAGCCACCACGCGTAGGATCGCGCAATACATGAACCTGGTCGCTGGCCTCCAGAAGGGCTTGAACCATGTGGTTGAGGGGCGCTACGTCGCTCTGCAAACGGGTTTCGAAACCCAATTCACCCCGCGCGGCCAGCACAGCAATCCCATGCTCGCCCAGCGCCCCGGAGAGCAATACCACATCCCCTGCTTGTGCCTGCGCCCCCCCAATGGTGTTCCGCCCCGGCGGAATGATCCCTACGCCGGTGGTCATGATGTAGAGTCCATCGCCCCGGCCCTTCTGCACCACCTTGGTATCCCCGGCTACTATCTGGACCCCGGCTTCTTCGGCGGCCACGCGCATCGAGGCCACCACCTTTTCCAAAACGCTCACCTCCAGCCCTTCCTCCAGCACGAAACTAGCCGTTAGGTAGAGAGGGATCGCCCCAACCATGGAGACATCATTCACCGTGCCACACACTGCCAGCCGCCCAATATCGCCGCCGGGGAAGAAAAGCGGCCACACCACATGCGCATCGGTGCTCATCGCCAAACGCACCCCACCCTCCAATGTCAAGGCGGCAGCATCATCCCCCAAGCGCAGCCAGGGATTATCCAGGCGCGGCAGAAAAAGGCGGCGCACCAGGTCGTGGGTCATTTTGCCGCCACTGCCGTGCCCCATGACGATGTGCGTTTCATGGGGGAGGGGTAACGGACAAGAAAGTCCTTCGTCCAGAGTCATGGGCCACTCCTCGCCAACCATTGCGACCAGCCAGTGGTTGGAGATTTCATCCTCACCTTGTTCGCCTTAGTATCCTCCAAAGGACAGCGGAGATTAGACCCCAACCTCTTGGTCTATAGCCTGGCGGCGGTAGCGGTAGTATGCCGCGCAGGCTCCCTCCGAGGAGACCATGGTCGCCCCTAAGGGCGTTTCTGGGGTGCATTCCCGCCCGAAAGCCGCGCACTCGTAAGGCTTTTTCATCCCCTGCAATATCTGCCCGGCGATGCACAAGGGCGATTCGCGCGGTTGGATGGCTTGCACATCGAAGCGCTTCTCGGCATCAAACGCCTGATAGGCAGGGCGCAAGCACCAGCCGCTGCGCGGGATCACCCCCACGCCACGCCAAGTGCGGTCGCATTCCATGAACACTTCCTGGATCACCTGTTGAGCGGCGCGGTTGCCCTCATAGGTGACCACCCGGCCGTAGGCATTTTCTACCGCCACCCGCCCTTCCTCCAACATGCGCACAGTGTGTAGCACCCCCTGAACAATGTCCAACGGTTCAAAGCCGGTCACCGTCATGGGGGTACGATAACGTTGCGCCAATGGGGGATACTCATGGTATCCCATCACCGTGCACACATGGCCGGCCAGCAGGAAACCCTGTACACGGTTGTTGGCCGAACCTAAAATGGCCTCGATCGCCGGCGGCACCCGCATGTGAGAGACCAACATACTGTAATTGGTCAAGCCTAAAGCCTTCGCCTGAAGCACGCTCATAGCGTTTGCCGGCGCAGTGGTCTCGAAACCGATAGCGAAGAAGACCACCTGACGCTGTGGATTCTGTTGCGCCAGGCGCACTGCGTCCAGCGGGGAATAGACCACGCGCACATCCCCTCCCATGGCGCGCACAGTAAAGAGATCGCGCCCACTGCCGGGCACGCGCAGCATATCGCCATAGGAGGCAAAAATCACCTCTGGGAGGGATGCAATAGCGAGGGCTTTATCCACCAATTCCAGCGAGGTGACACACACCGGACAACCCGGCCCATGAACGAGTTCGATTTGTGGGGGAAGCAGTTGATCCAGCCCATAGCGCATAATCGCATGGGTTTGGCCGCCACAAATCTCCATGAGCACCCAAGGGCGGGTGACCACACGCCGCAGTTCGGCGAGCACGGCGTGAACCAGCGCTTGGTCACGATATTCATCCAGGTATTTCATCGCCGAATATCCCTGCCTGGCTTTCGCCCAGGTTCCCCTCCAGAGCGGCGATCTCCCGCAACAGGGCCAGCGTTTCCTGTGCCTCCGCTTCGTCGAGCAGGTTCAGGGCAAAACCCACATGCACCAGGGCATAGTCCCCTACCTGGGCTTCGGGCACATACGCCAGGCACACCTCGCGTTGCACCTCGCCGAAGTCCACCTTGCCCATCTTTAAACCGTTCTTTTCGTACACCTCTACAATCTTACCCGGCACACCTAAGCACATGGTTCATTCCTCATCATCTCTACCCTTCTCGCAGGCGAGTCCAAGCCACCGCAGCCTGCCCAAGCGCCAGGCCACCATCGTTGGCCGGCACCTGACGGTGAAGATAAACCCGAAAGCCCTCACCTTGTAACAACCCCACGGTAAGCGCCAAAAGTAACATATTCTGCCACACCCCTCCACTTAGGGCTACCTCGTGGCTGCCTGTGGCTTGCCGCAAGCGTCGGCACACCTCAACAGTCATCTGCGCCACACCGCCATGGAAACGGGCGGCCATCACAGCCGGCGACTCGCCCGCCCGCAAATCGGCCACCAATTGCTGCCAAAGGGTCCGAGCAGAAATCACGTCGCCCTCAATATCGAACGAATAATAGGCCGTCTCACGCCCCTCAGCGAGGGCTTCCAGCTCAACGGCAGCCTGGGCTTCGTAGTTCACCCACTGGCGCACCCCACACAAAGCGGCTACGGCATCGAAGAGACGCCCCATGCTTGAGGTGAGCACCGTGTTCACTCCTTGCTCTATCTGGCGGCACACCACCTCCAAAATCGGCATCTCCTTTCTGGAGGAAAGTTGCCGCGCATAGGCCACCGGGGGCAGGTCATCCTCCCAGGGGAGGCCCGCCGCCCGTAGCCAGGCCAACGCCATGCGCCACGGCTCCCGCACCGCTAGGTCGCCACCCGGCTGAGGCACATAGGAAAGGTGTGCCACACGTTGGTAGCTGTGGTAGTCCGCCAAAAGGAACTCCCCGCCCCAGATTGCCCCATCCTCCCCCAGCCCTGCCCCATCATAGGCGACACCGATCACGGGGCCTTCACCCTTCCAGCCATTATCGGCCAAGCAGGCGGCTATGTGGGCGTGGTGATGTTGCACCGCAATAAGAGGTAAATTTTCGCGAGCGGCGCGCTCCCCAGCATAACGGCTGGCTAGGTAGTCGGGGTGCAAATCGCAGGCGATGGCCTGCGGCTGGATGCGGAAGAGCCGTTCGTAGTGGAGAACCCCCTCTTCAAAAGAGCGCAGCGTCTCGTAATTTTGCATATCCCCAATGTGATGGCTCAGAAAGGCATAACGCCCACGGGTGAGGCAGAAGGTGTTCTTCAGCTCTGCGCCGGTGGCAAGCAAAGGGATGGTTTCCCAGGGCAGAGGGATGGGGTCGGGGGCGAAGCCGCGAGCACGGCGTAAGGGGTAGAGAGGGGAACGTCGGACACGTTCGCCTTCCGCGGCCAAAGCAGGGAACATGCGCACCACGGCGTCATCGCAGCGCATGTAAATCTCCCGATTGTGCATCAAGAAGGCATCCGCCAAGGCGCCTAAGCGTCGGCGTGCCTCTTCGTTATCATAGCATAGGGGCTCCTCGCTCAGGTTACCGCTGGTCATCACCAACGGGGGCATGTCGAAGGTCACCGGCTGGCTGTGGGGAGCCGCGAAAAGCAGGTAGTGAAGAGGGGTATAGGGCAACATCACCCCTAAGGTATTCTGGTTCGGTGCTACCTCGGCAGCGATAGGTGAGTCCTCCCGCCGGCGCAGGATGAGGATGGGGCGCTCGCGCCGCTCCAACAAGGCGCGCTCGGCCGCGCTCAGCCAACAATGCGCCTCCACCATGTTCCGGTCGGGCATCATCAGGGCAAAGGGCTTATCCACGCGCAATTTGCGGCGGCGCAACTCTTGCACAGCAAGCGGATTGGTGGCATCACAGGCTAAGTGAAAGCCCCCCAGCCCCTTGATGGCCACGATATACCCTTGGCGCAACAAGTCTCTGGCGGCGAGGATCGCTTCGTCCCGCTCGGCGCTTACCCGGCCCGTGGCGCCCTTCTCCAGCCAAACGTGCGGTCCGCACTGAGGACAAGCCACCGGCTGGGCGTGGAAGCGGCGATCGGTGGGATCCTCGTACTCGGCGGCGCAGGCAGAGCATAGGGGGAAAACCGCCATGGTGGTGTTCGGGCGATCGTAAGGAACAGACTTGATGATGGTGAAGCGCGGGCCGCAATTCGTGCAATTGATGAAGGGATAACGGTAACGGCGGTCGAGCGGGTCAAAGAGCTCCCTCAGGCAATCTTCGCAAATGGAGACATCCGGCGAGATGGGCTGAAAAGCTCCCTCCTCGGCCTGAGAATGGACAATCTCAAACGTGGTAAAGCCGTTGGCCGCGCCCCATTCCACCCGGCATTCATCAATGCGCGCCAGCGCCGGCGCCTCCCGCTGCAAGGCCTGAAGGAAGGAACGTAATACCTCCTCGGAGCCATCCACGAGGATGTCCACGCCGGCGGAAGTGTTGCGCACCCAGCCGGTGAGCCCCAGACGCGTGGCCAGGTGATACACAAACGGGCGGAACCCTACCCCCTGAACAATACCCGAAATGTGGATGCGGGCGCTACGCAATCTCGTCCTCTCGTCCTCGCTCATCGCTCCCCAGGGGCTTCAGCCGTCCTTCTTGACGGAAATGCAACTTCTCAGCCACCCTTCCCAGGCCTCCAGCCCCTCTCCGGTGGCGCAGGAGAGGGGGAAGAAACGCGCCTCAGGGTTAAGTGTCTGCACCCCACGGCGGAAGTAGTCCATATCGAAGGGCACATAGGGCAGTAGGTCAATCTTATTGAGCACCAGCGCATCCACCCCGCGATACATGCCGGGATATTTATACGGCTTATCATCGCCTTCTGGCACTGAGGCGATGAGCACGTTCCATTGTGTCCCCAAGCGGAAATTGGCCGGACAGACCAAATTACCCACATTCTCTACAATCAACAGGTCAATCTGCTCGAGCTCCAACTGTCCTAAGGCCGCCTGCAACATCACTGCGTCCAGGTGACAGTCACCGCCGGTGTTGATTTGCACCACCGGGATACCCCGCGCCCGAATACGGTCCGAGTCAATGGTTACCGCCGCCGTATCCCCTTCCACGACCCCTAGACGCAACGAGCCGTCTAAGCGCTCGATGGTGCGCAAGATCAGGCTGGTTTTTCCCGCGCCGGGGGAGGCCATCACGTTCAACGCCACCACCCCATGGGCATCCAAAAGAGCGCGGTTCTGAGCCGCAATCTGATCGTTGGCGCTCAGGATGTTTTCAACAATTGTCACCCTTCGGCTCATGGCTATTCCCGCTTACTCCACTTCGATGGACTCAAGGTAGAATTCATCGCCGCTCACCACGCGCACCTGCTGCCCCCCACATCGCGGACAGGCAAAATCCTCCCCCGTAGGCTGAAAGGTCTCTTCGCAGGTCAGGCATCGCATCTGGATAGGAAGCCGCCGAAAGTGCAACTGCGCCCCCTCGGCCGGCGTGCCGGCGCTGATCAGATCCCAGTAAAACTGAACCGAATCGTCCACAATGGAGGACATTTGACCGATAACCAGGTACACGGCGCTAATGCGCTTCGCTTGAGCACGTGCCGCGTGCTCCAAAGCAATCTTGAGAATGTTCTCTGTCACCGCTAATTCGTGCACAGGAGTATTGTAACATCTCCTAAGAGAGGCCAAAACCGGCCGGCGCTCGCACGATCCAATTCACCGTAAGGGCTACTTTGACTGAAACCGTTAACCGCTCAAAAAGCAACGATTGGGCAGAAACACCTCTCCCCAATCGTCGGCGATCTCCTATTCGAGCGGAGGGAGGGGGATTCGAACCCCCGGTGGGGGTGACCCACAACTGTTTTCAAGACAGTCGCCTTAGACCGCTCGGCCATCCCTCCTGGGTCCTAAAATTGTACCATAGCCCACCGCAAGGCTCGTATGCTATACTTGGCCTATGACCCGCATCGCCCGCGCCTCGCTGATCATCGCCTTTTTCTTCGCCATAGATAAGGTGCTGGGTCTCACCCGTCAAATCCTCTTTAACCGCCATTTCTCCCCTATCGAGCGAGATATTTTCTTCGTCTCCAACAACATCCCCGATCTGCTCTCCGCCCTCATCTCCGGCGCGCCTTAGGGATGGCGCTCATCCCCGTACTGAGCGAGCACCTCGAAAAAGAGGACCGCCACGCCGCTTGGGCGCTCTTCACCCGCATCCTCAACCTGGCCTTTCTGCTCACGGCGGCCATTTCCTTGCTCATCATCGCCTTCGCCTACCCCCTCATTCGGGAGGTCATCGCCCCTGGCTTTGCCGATGAGGCCAAATGGCACCTCACCGCCGATCTGATGCGCCTCGACCTAGTGGCCATTCTCATTTTTTCAATCAGTGGGCTGGTGATGGCCGGCCTGCAGGCGAATCAGCACTTCACCACGCCGGCCATGGCGCCGGTGATGTACAACCTGGGGCAAATCGGGGGCATCTTGCTCTTAGCGCCGCGCTTCGGCATCTATGGGATGGTTTACGGGGTTATCCTGGGGGCTTTCCTGCATTTAGGCGTGCAAACGCCGGCGCTCGTCCGTCACGGCTACCGCTGGGCGCCTTCGTTAACTCTCAGTGACCCCGGCGTGCGCCAAGTGTTGGCGTTGATGGGCCCGCGGGTGGCCTCCATGCTCAGTTTGCACATCTACTTCCTCGCCCGCGATCGCTTCGCTTCGTTCTTCCGCGAGGGGGGTGTCTCCGCCCTGAACAACGGCTGGTTCATCATGCAACTGCCCGAAACCCTCATCGGCACAGCCATTGCCATTGCCTTGCTGCCCTCGCTTTCCGAATACATCGCCCGCGCCGACCTGATTACCTTCCGCAACACGGTCAACCGCGCCCTGCGCGCTATGCTGGCGCTCACCCTGCCCACCGCGGCTATTTTGGCGGTGACCATTCGTCCGCTGATCCGCCTCGTCTTCCACTTCGACCTCCCCGAACAGGAGATGACCGTTTGGGCAACCCGTGCCTTCCTGCTCGGTTTGGTGGGGCACTGCTGGTTGGAGGTGGGGGTTCGCTCTTGGTACGCCCAACAAAACGCCCGCCTCCCCCTCCTCGGCGCCCTCTTGCAGATCGGCCTCTACCTGCCCAGCGCTTGGTTGCTGGCGCGCACCATCGGACACGCCGGCCTGGCCCTCGCCGATACCTTCGCCTTCACCACCCAGGCGCTCTTCCTGCTGGGGTTGCTGCAACGCCGTCACCCAGGGGTGCTCCAGGTGGGCAGCACCGCCCCTCGCGCCCTCCTAGGAGCAGGGCTAGGCGGTAGCCTAGCCTGGGCAGTATTGTTCCTACCCTACCCTCCCCTTTGGACCACCTCTGCCGCCCTAATTTTGGGTGGCTTGCTGGCCTTGCCTTGGGTGCTGCCTGAAATTAAAATGTTACTGCGCCTATGAACCCCTTCCACCAGGGTACATCCGCTGGAGAACGGCCGTGCCATTCCTCGCCGCTCTCCCCACCATATCCCGGCCGTTTCACCACGGAGGTGCGCCGTGACTCGTCTCACCCTGCTTGCCCCTTTCCTCGCAGTTATCTTTGGATTGCTCTTTGTTCCGTCTCCTCCCGTTATTAACTGGGCCCAGAATGTTGACCCCTGGGTGCTGCAAACCAGCGAACAAGGTAGCACCGAATTCCTCATTTTTCTCAACGAGCAAGCCGACCTAAGCCAAGCCGCCTTTTTGCCCACCAAACTAGAGAAGGGGGTTTACGTATACGAACAGCTGACCTCCACAGCGGCCCGCACCCAACCCGCCCTGCTGCGGCGCTTGGAGTGGCTGGCCGCCAATCGCGCCTCAGTGGTCGCGTTCCGCTCCTACTGGGTGGCGAACATGATTTGGGTGCGCGCCGACCGTGCCGTGCTGCAAGAGATGGCCGTCCGTTCCGAGGTCGCCCATATCTATGCCAACCCGGCTGTGAAACTCGATGCACCCCTTCCTGAACCCGACAAAGTCACCCCTTCTCCCTTGGCCACCGGCGAAGGCACGGAATGGAACCTCCTCAAAGTGGGCGCGCCTCAAGTATGGGCTTTGGGATACAACGGCCAGGGGGTGGTCATCGGAGGCCAGGACACCGGCTATGCTTGGCAACACCCGGCGCTCAAGGAGAAATACCGCGGCTGGAACGGTAGCACCGCCGACCACAACTACTCCTGGCACGATGCCATCCACAGCGGCACAGGCACTTGCAGCCACGACATCCCCTACCCCTGCGATGATTTCGGGCATGGCACGCACACCATGGGCATTATGGTCGGCGACGATGGTCAGGGAAACCGCATTGGCATGGCCCCCGGCGCCCGTTGGATTGGCTGCCGCAACATGAGGAATGGCTTTGGCACCCCGGCCACCTACAGCGAATGTTACCAATGGTTCATCGCCCCCACCGACTTGAACGGCCAAAACCCACGCCCCGACCTCGCTCCCGATGTGATCAACAATTCCTGGAGCTGCCCCCCCAGTGAGGGCTGCAACGACCCGAACATCCTCAAGACCGTGGTGGAGAATGTGGTGGCCGCCGGCATCGTCAGCGTACACGCCGCCGGCAACAGCGGCTCAGCTTGCAGCACCATCTCTACCCCGGCTGCCATCTACGCCGCTTCCTTCACCGTGGGCAACAGCGACCAGAACGACATCATCCATTCCTCCAGCAGCCGCGGCGCGGTGACCGTGGACGGCAGCAACCGCCTCAAGCCGAACGTCACCGCCCCGGGCACGAACATCCGCAGCAGCCTGCCCCCTGCCGACTACGGCACCAATTCGGGCACCAGCATGGCCGCCCCCCATGTGGCCGGCTTGGTCGCCTTGCTCATCTCCGCCGAGCCGGAACTGCGCGGTCAGGTGGACACCATCGAGACCATCATCGAACAGAACGCCTTGCCAATCACCACCACGCAGCTGTGCAATGGGGTACCCGGCAACCGCATCCCCAACAACACCTATGGTTATGGCCGCATTCGGGCGCTCGAATCGGTGAGCACTTTGCGTCGCCTGAGCCTTCACAAACGGCCTTCTTCGTGGTTCTTCGCTCCGAACGAGGTCATCACCTACACCTTACAGGTGACGAACACCTCCCCACTGGCCACCCTCACCAACGTGCAACTGCAGGATACGCTCCCCATGGGGACCTCGTTCTTGAGCGCCAATCCCTCCGGAACCTGTGACGAGGGGGTGTGCACTTGGTTCTTCCCCTCCCTCGCCGCTGGGGAGGGGCGCACGGTGCATTTCGTCGTCCAAGCCAACCCTGAGATGAGCGAAAACATCGTCAATCAAGACTATGCCGCCCAAAGCGATCAGACCTCCCCGATCACCGGCTCACCCGTAGTAGTGGTATACCTCCCACAACCGGTTATTCACTCGTTATTCCTACCCCTCATTCGCCGCTAGCCCATGGCCCTCACCCCGCGCGAGCGCGTTCTCCTCGCCCTCTCCCACGAAGAGCCTGACCGCGTGCCCATCGTCCTCGGCGCAAGCAACGCCACCAGCCTGCAAATGGGCGCCTACCGCCGTTTGAAAGCGCACCTGGGCATCCAGGCCCCCGATTGTTATCTTTACGATTGGCCAGAGTTAGGCACAGCCGCCCTAGATGAGCAAACCCTGCAGCACTTGCAGAGCGATGTGCGCGGCGTTCAGGATCGCTTTCCGCAGGCCGTGCTTGAGCGCAATGCCGCCCTCCCCCCTCAAGCGCCGCGCTTCGACGATTGGGGGGGTGGGGCGCACCCAAATCCAAGAGGGGGTGTGGTCCCCCTCCATACACCCCTTGGCAGAGGCCACCGCGCCGGAGGACCTCGAACGCTATCCCTGGCCGGATATGAATGACCCTCAACGCGTCGCCCATGTGCACGAGCAAGCGCAACGGTTGGCCAACGAAGGACGTTATGCCATCTTGGGAGTCCCGTGGTTGCTCTTCCCCTTCGAACGGGCGATTGCCCTACAAGGCATGGAAAAATTCCTCGTCAACATGGTGCGTCACCCCGATTTCGCCCAGGCGCTCCTGCTCAAGGTCGCCGATCTGTGCCGCACGCTGATGGGGCACTTCCTCGAGGCCATAGGAGAGAACATAGACATCATTAAGATCGGCGACGATCTTGGTGGCCAAAACGGTTTGCTTATCTCACCGGCGTTGTATCGCCGTATGCTCAAACCCATCCATGCCGATTACATCGCTTTCATCAAGCAGCGCACGCGCGCCAAGGTTTTCTTCCACAGCGATGGCGATATCTTTGACTTGCTGGACGATCTCGTCGAAATCGGGGTGGATATCCTTAACCCCCTGCAAACCACGGCGGGCAAGATGGCTAACCTGGCCGAGCTAAAGCGGCGCTATGGCAAGAATCTGGTCTTCTGCGGCGGGATAGACACCCAACGGCTCCTGCCCTTCGGCAGCCCCCAACGAAGTGCGCCAGGAGGTGCGCCGGGTGATCGAGCACTTGGCCCCCGGCGGGGGATACCTCCTCGCCGCTGTCCACACCATCCTGGACGACACACCCCCCGAAAACATCCTGGCCATGGTAGAGGCAGCCCTGGAGTTCGGCCGCTACCGCTGAAAAACATGGCGGCCTTCCCAGGCCGCCATGTCCTCACACCCAGCAAAATCCTAACCTAGGCTGCGCCTTCCTTCTCGTAGGGGATGCCATCGGCAGCCGGCGCCTGGCTGCGTCCTACCACACCGGCCAGCACAACCATGGTGGCCGCATAAGGCGCCATGAGCAGGAATTGGGAGGGGATATCAATGCCCAAAATAGCCAACTTGGAGGCAAGCGAGTCGGCAAAACCGAACAAGAGGCCAGCTCCAAAAGCGCCGAAGGGCATCCAGTTGCCGAAGATCATCGCCGCCAGGGAGATGAAACCACGCCCAGCGGTCATCACCTCATCGAATCGCCCCACCGACCCCAGGGTAAAGTAGCCGCCGGCAAAGCCGGCCATCATACCCCCTAAGATCACTGCCATGTAACGGGTGCGAAAGACGTTGATCCCCAGCGTATCCGCAGCGCGAGGGTGTTCGCCCACAGCGCGATGACGCAATCCCCAGCGGGTATAGAATAGGCCGAAGTGCAACAACACCAAGAACAGGAACATGGCATAGACAAACATGTTGTTGTTGAACAGAATTGGGCCTAAGAAGGGTATTTCCGAAAGGAGAGGAATCTTAAAGGCGCGGAAGATGCCGGGGTTGTTCAACTCCTGGTACGTCTGCATAAACTTAGCCGAGATGTAAGAGGTCATCCCCGTGGAGAAGATGTTGATGGCCGTACCGGAGATGATCTGGTTAGTGCGGTACTTAATTGAGAGCACGCCATGTACCAAACCCAACAAGGCTCCGGAGAGCACCGCCGCCAGCAACCCCAGCCATAGGCTGCCGGTTACGCTCCCTATCAGGGCGCCAAGCATGGCGCCCATCAACATCATTCCCTCGATAGCAATGTTGACGACGCCCGCTCGTTCACATAGGATGCCCGACATCGCCCCCAGGGTGAGCGGCACGGCTTTCGAGAGGGAGGTATTGAGCAGGCCGGCCAGATTCAGCGATTTGCCCGCTGCCGCCCACACCAAAAAGCCGAAGATGAACGCCCCCACAACCAGGCTCAACCCCCAATTCGTGGCCTTGCGCAAGCCGCCGCGCCGCACCAGTTGCACTGCCCCCACAAAACCGCAGATGGCGGCGAGGATATCCAAAGTTCGTTGGCTGGGCAGGATGAGATCGCCAATGGTGGGCTTAAATCCACCGGGGGTCATCCCAAACTTGGTCACCAACTCCGGCTCTAGGGGACGGCTGAAGTAGAACCAGATGACCGCGCCCAGGCCCAGGAAAAGCAGCCCCATGCTGATCTGGCGGGCGGGGGAGATGATTTCAACCTCACGTCGCAAAGCAGTGGTCGTCATGGTTTATTTCCCTCCCCACGAGGCGAGCAGCACCCCCTCTTCGCCCTCCGTCGGCGCCCTCAGTCGGTAGAGGGTGCGGATAATGGCCGGGGTAGCGATGAAAATGAGGATGAGCGCCTGAAAGATGGAGATGATGTCAATGGGAATATCGGCTTTAAGTTGCATGTTGGTTGCTCCGTTACGCAAGGCGCCGAAGAGCAAAGATGCCAGCACCACCCCCAGGGGGTGGCTGTTGCCCAACAAGGCCAAGGCGATGCTATCGAAGCCATAGCCCGAGGAGAACGCCATAGCCAGGTTGTAGTTCACTCCCAGCACTTCGTTCGCCCCGGCCATGCCGGCCAGCGCTCCCGAAAGGGTCATCGCCAACACCGTGGTCACCGAGACCACCATGCCGGCGTAGCGCGCTGCATGAGGGTTCGCTCCCACGGCACGCAGGTCAAAGCCCCATTTGGTTTTGAATAAGAACCACCATACAAGCCAGGCCACCCCTAGGGCGATGAAGAAACCCAAATGAAAGCGAATCGGCTCCCCGAAGAAGCGCAGCAATTTGGCCGAATCCTGGATGTAGGGGCTAACCGGGTTCGGCGAGCCGGGGCGTTTCATTGGCCCGGTAAGCAGCCAATCGCTCAGGCGAAAGGCGATGTAGTTGAGCATGATGGTATTAATCACCTCATGGGCGCCGGTTCGCGCTTTAAGCCAGCCGGGAATGAAACCCCAAACCGCCCCTCCTAAAGCGCCGGCTAGGAAAGCCAGGGGCATGTGAATGAAAGCCGGCAACCCGGTAAGCGAGTAGCCTACATATACCCCAAATATGGCGCCGATGAAGATCTGCCCCTCGGCTCCGATGTTGAACAGACCGGCCCGAAACCCCAAAGCCACCGCCAAACCGCCGAAAATGTAAGGGGTTGCGGCAACGAGGCTCTCAAAGAAGGGGTAGAACGCTTTGCGGATGTCCACCGGGTCGCCGCTGCTCAGAGCAGCGCTCAGCTTCGCCGGATCGCCAATAGCCCCGGTGAAGAGCGCCGTGTAGGCCGAGCGCAGCGAATTGCCCGCCGCTCGCAAGGCAGCCAGTGGCGATTCTCCCCAAGCCGAGTAGAATTCCAGGCTGGTGAGCACAATCATCAACCCCCCGATGATCAGGCCGGTGAAGATCGCCAGGACGGGCACGGCCAAAGGTCGCATGAGCCGGCGCCAACGGGAGGGGGCACCGCCCTTACCCCCCTCTGCCCCTCCGCGGATCTCATTGAGCACTTCTTCCTGAAAAATTTGAAGGGCGTTCTTTTTCTTAGGAGAAGATGGAGTTTCTGAGTTCATCGGGATTGCCTCTGTGCGTTTAAACCGTAGCTTCGGCTGCGTTTCGCACCGTTTGCGGATGGATACCGGCCATCAATAAACCAACCTGTTCTTTTGTCGCCTCTTTGGCATCCAGAATATCCATGATTTTGCCGCGATACATCACCGCAATGCGGTCGGAGAGAGCCATAATTTCGTCCAATTCAGGAGAGACAAGCAACACGGCACACCCCTGATCGCGCTTTTCCATGATCCGCCCATGGATGTATTCCACAGATCCGACATCCAAGCCGCGAGTTGGTTGGGCTGCGATGAGCAGGCGGATAGGGCGCGAGAACTCGCGGGCCACAATCACCTTTTGCTGGTTGCCGCCGGAAAGGGCGCTCACCAAGGTTAGGGGCGAGGGTGTGCGGATGTCGAACTCCTCGACCAAGCGACTGGCGTGGGCAATAATGGTGGGTTCATCCAGCACCACCCCCTTGGTGAAAGGTGGCTGATAATACGTGTTGAGGATGAGGTTATCGGCTACCGGGAAGCTCAACACCAGGCCATCGCGCTGGCGGTCTTCCGGCACATGTGCCGCCCCCAGCTCCGTAATACGCCGGGGACGGCTGTGGGTAATCTCTTGGCCTAAAAGGGTGATCTTCCCGGCCTGCGGTGGTCGCAAGCCGGTGAGCGCCTCCACCAGTTCCGTCTGACCATTGCCCTGCACACCAGCGATTCCCAAAATCTCCCCGGCGCGCACCTCAAAAGAGACCCCATCCACCGCGACCTGATGACGCTCATCGAGCACCATCAAATCCTGAACAGAGAGCACCACTTCCCCCGGCGGGTTAGGCTTGCGTTCCACCTCAAGTTGCACGGCACGCCCTACCATCATCTCCGCCAGAGTGTACTGGTCGGCTTCCGAGGGACGCGTGGTGCCCACGACGCGTCCCCGCCGAATGACGGTGATGCGGTCGGAGAAATCCATCACCTCGCGCAGCTTGTGGGTAATGAAAATAATGGATTTCCCCTTCTCCACCAGACTGCGCATGATTTTGAACAATTCATCGGTCTCCTGGGGGGTGAGCACCGCCGTCGGCTCATCGAGAATGAGAATATCGGCCTGACGGTAGAGCAGTTTGATGATCTCCACCCGCTGCTGCACCCCGACCGGCAAATCCTTCACATAGGCGTTGGGGTCAACTTCTAGGCCAAACTGCTCGGAGATCTGGCGCACCCTTTCTGCGGCGCGGGCGCGGTCGAGGATCCCCACTGGGCCCACCATCTCATCCCCCAGCATCACGTTTTCGGTAACCGTAAACACCGGCACCAACATGAAGTGCTGGTGCACCATGCCAATGCCGGCAGCAATGGCATCGCTCGGTGAATGGATGGCTAATTTCTTGCCTCGCACCAGAATCTCTCCCTGATCCGGCTGGTACAGGCCATAAAGAATGTTCATCAAAGTGGTTTTACCGGCCCCGTTTTCCCCCAAGAGAGCGTGAATCTCACCCTCTTCTAGGGTGAGGTCAATGTGGTCGTTCGCCAAAACGCCAGGGAATCGCTTGGTAATTCCGCGGAGCTCTAAAACGGTGGTCATGGCATCCTTTCACTCCGACGCCGAGGGTAAGTTGTTCTCGCCATTTTACCATGAGAGCCGCACCTTCGCTCTCATCGCCCCACAGCAGGGCCTATCCACAAGCCGCTGCCCATCAAAGGACGGCGCAGAAGTCCAACCTATTCGATAGGTTCGCCGCTTTGCGGGTCAACACCGCTCCCCACGTAGCCGGCCACAAGTTCGGCGATCAAATTTTCCACCAGCCTCTGCCGCCCCGGCGAGAGCAGGTCGGGGTTCACGTTCATGAGGGAGAGAAGTGGGGCCTGGGTGAGACCCTTTTTCGCCGTCATCAAGCGCGGCCACACCTCACGCAAGGCGCCGGCGGCATCGAATTCCAACGAGGCCACCCAGCGTTCGGCGAGAACCGCTGGGGGTGTTCCCAATCCGACCACCTGAAGGCCGGCCGTTGCCAGGTTTTGCGCCAAGGCTTCGTCCAAGAGCGGGAAAGCGACAAAGACCGTCTGCACAGCATTATTTTTCAACGCCTGAATAGCCGCGGTTTGCTCTTCCACAGAGGCCCCTACCGCCAGAGAGACCGCCAGAGGGTACTGCAGGAAGGGCGGGTAGGCCGGGCGGCAAAGGCCACAGAAGAAAATTGCCCCTTTAAGAAAGCCGTTGCGCGCCGCTTTGCCGGCCACCGTTCCGGGGTCGCTCAGCACCCCAACCCGCCAATCGGGGGTGATCACAGCGGCCAGGTAGCCGGCTACAAACCCCAACTGGTCATCCCTACCTTGGGGCGGTAGGATGACACTGAGGTTCTGCCCCGCCTGCAATTCCGGGATGCCCAGCCCGAGGAATGTAATTTGGGGATGAGCCGCAGCCAGGGCAACCAACCCTGGATCGGGGGGCAGCGCGGCCAACAACACAACCGATTCGTCCAGGATTATGCCCTCCAGGCTCTGATGCGTCTCAAAGAGCAACCCTTCTTGGGCGGCCAATTCGCTAAAAACAGATTGCCAATCGGGCATTGGCTCACCCCCACCCTGGGGCGGAGCGAGGAGCACTACCCGGGATGTCACGGGAGTCGGGCTGGTGGCAGGTTGTTCGCTACCGCCTATAGAAGTCGGTGTCTCGCTTGGAGAAGGAGTTTCACCCCTGGGTGGGGTTACCTCTCCTACAGGAACGCTCAGCCTACAGGCGACGAAGAGTAGGAGAAAAAAACCCAACAGAGAGCATAGGACAACCCGATGCATGACATCCCAATTGTACACGAGACCCAAGGGTTATAATAGGTTCATGCTGGAATTAAACATCCCCGGGCGCGGTTGGGTGCAATTGGAACACCTAGTGCTCGATGTGAGCGGCACCATCGCCTTGGATGGACAATTGATGGAGGGCCTGCGGCGCATCCTGGGCGATCTGCGCGATCGCCTCGACATCCATCTCATCACCGCAGATACCCACGGACGGGTGGCCATCATCGCGGAGCAATTGAACCTGCCGGCGGTGCGCCTGCAAAGCGGGGATGAAAGCCAACAAAAAGCCGCCTTTGTTCAAGAATTGGGGGCGGATAAAGTGGTAGCCATCGGCCAAGGCGCCAACGATGCCGCCATGCTCAAAGCAGCCCAAATTGGGATTTGCGTCCTCTCACGGGAGGGCACCTCTACCGAGGCTATCCTGGCCGCCGACTTGGTGGCCCTGGATATTTACACGGCCCTCGAACTGCTGGAGAAACCCCTGCGCTTGGTGGCCACCCTGCGCAAGTGATAAGCGGCGCCATGCAATTCACCCCACTCGAACAAATCCCCGACCAACCCGAAGACCTGCCGCCGGCGCGGCGACGCCACGCCCGTCGCCTGCTCGTCCCGCTGGACGCCGACGAGCGAGCGGTCTTCCTCGCCCGCATGGTACAGGGCGTCACCCCCTCGTTCGATTTCTTCTCGCTCTCGCTTCTGAGCGGGGCAATATTTGGCTTTGGCCTGTTCATGGAATCGCCGCCGATGCTGGTTTTGGGCGCCGCACTCGTGCCCTGCATGGCCCCTCTTATCGGGATAGGCCTGGGCGCCACGGTCGGCGCGCCGCACCTGTTTCTGCGCAGCCTAGGCGCCTTGCTCACCGCTTGTGGCTTCGTCTTCATCGCCGCTTTTGTGGTGGGCAAGTTCACCAACCCGGTTCCTTCGGCGCTGTGGCTTGCTCCCTTGCACACCAGGCTCTCTCCGCTTAATTTTCTGGTGCTGGGGCTAGGCGCTGTGCTCACCACCGCTGCGCGCTCTCGCGCCGCCTCCCAGGGCAACCCCCTCGCCGAAGCCCTGCCCAATGTTGTCCTAACCTATGAGATCTATCTCCCTCTGGCGACAGCCGCTTTTGGCTTAGGCGCAAGCCTCCCCCATCTTTGGCCAGATGGCCTAGTCGTCTTCCTGTTGCATTTGGCGTGGGGCGCGCTACTTAGCGCCTTTACCCTTGCCTTTTTAGGGTTGCGCCCACTCACCCTCTTCGGCTATACCCTGGGAGCGACGCTTGCCCTGTTCAGCGTGATCGTGCTCCTTGGTCTGAGCAGCCTCAGCGCGGTTCTCAAAGCAAACCTGGGTTTGCCCACGCCAACGCCCACGTTAACTCCTACACTCACTGTCACCCCACGCTACCCTACCTCAACCGCCCCCCACGCCTACCTTCACGCTCACCCCCACCTCAACCTATACCTTGACGCCGACCCCGACTCTCACCCCCACACCCACCCCGGTTTTCGCCATGGTGCGCACCGATCTCGCGGAAGGGGCGCGTCTACGCGCCGCGCCGAATCGCAACGCAGAGACGGTAGGCTTTCTGTCCAACGGCCAATGGGTGGTAGTGCTCCCTGAAACGGCCGAGAGCCAGGGGGAGAGTTGGGTGCGCATTGTTACGCCACAAGGAGTCCAAGGGTGGATACTCCAATCCCTGCTGCTCCGTGTGACTCCCACGCCCTCCCTTACCGTTACTCCTCAGCGCTAAACCCCCTCATGTATTCCGGGCGAAAAGCGCCGGGCAGGAGTTCGCCCAAAGAGGCTTGGTGAATCAAGCTACCATCCTCTTTGGCGATGAGGACCACTGTATCAAGACCAAACTCCGCCAGCACCTGACGGCAAGAACCGCAAGGGTAAGCGCCATTGGCGCTCACCACCGCAATGGCCACAAATTCCCGCTCGCCCTCCGAAACTGCTTTAAACACCGCCACTCGCTCGGCACACACGGTCACCGGGTAGGCAGCGTTCTCAATGTTCGCCCCTTGATACACCTTTCCTGAAGCCGTTAACAAAGCCGCTCCCACACGGTAGCGTGAGTAAGGGGCGTAGGCGCGCCGACGCGCCTGGCGCGCCCCTTGGATCAAGCGCTGTTGCCAATCATGGTCTTGGATGTTCACCGTTGGTCTCCGAATCTTCACCGCCAACCCAGCGGGCGCTCACCTTACGAATGCGCCTAGCGATCACCTGCTCGATGGTGAGCAGGAGGCCGTTCTCTCGCACCGTTTCCCCTACCGAGGGCACGTGACCCAGCCGGCTGAATAAGTAACCGCCCAAAGTGTCCGCATCCTCACTGGATAGATGACTGCCCATCAGTTCATTAAAATCGTCGAGGCTTATACGCCCTAAAAAAAGCATACTGCCATCGGGCTGGGGCTGATAAAGCGCTTCTTCGGCCTGGTCATACTCATCCAGAATTTCGCCAAAAATCTCCTCGACGATGTCCTCTAAGGTCACCAAGCCAGCCACTCCGCCGTATTCGTCCACCACAATCGCCATATGGACACGTTGGCTCTGCATCTCCGCCAAGAGTTCGTTTAACTTTTTCCCTTCGGGCACAAAATAAGCCGGGCGCAGCAGATCGCGCAGCGAGCCGCGCACCTCCGGCTGCTGCCACAGACGAAGCAAATCTTTGGCGTAAAGCAAGCCCAGGGTGTTATCCACCGTTCCTTCATAGACCGGCACCCGCGAGAAGCCGGCCCTAAGGATGGCTGCCACTGCCTCATCCAAAGGTGTCGAGACCTCCAAGGCCAGCATATCAATGCGCGGCACCATCACCTCACGGGCGAGCGTGCGCCCCAACTCAAAGATCGAGCGGATCATGCGCCGCTCTTGGGTTTGGTTGGTCGCAGCCGCTGGCGGCGCCTCCGCCAAGGTCTTTAGTTCTTCCTCATAGAGGCCCTCAATCCCCATACCCCCACCGCTCTTCTTTTTCCAAAGGTAGGTAAAGGCTACCAAGGGCGAACTCACCCACAACCAGAGGGTCGCCCAGCGCGAGAGGCGCTCCAGCCAAATTTGGGGGCTGCACATAGCGAGATGTTCCAGCCCACTCTCCAGGCTGAAGAGCACCCAAGCCGCCAGCATTAGGTAAATGAAAAGAATAGGTACGGGTGGAGCGAGCCACACCTGAAGGGTATAGGCTGCCAAACCCGCCAAAGCAAAGCGAATGAGCACCAGGGCCAAATTTAGGGCGGCGCGCAGGCGGCCTGGTTGGGCCAAAAGGTTGTTTACAAAGGATACGTCGCGTTCCTGGGATAAAAGACCCGGCTGCGCCAAACGTTCAGCAGCCAACCGCTGCAGGGCGGCCCGCAGCCCAAAAGCCAACAAATCGAGCGCTGCCAAGACGAGCAGAGTGGCGCCTAACGGTAAAAGGTCATCCACGCTTCACCAGCTTACGAATGGGGCGCGCCGGCACCCCCACGGCTAATGTGTACGGAGGGACATCTTTGGTCACTACGGAGCCGGCCCCGGTGCGAGCCCCCTCTCCTAAACGAACCGGCGCCACCAACATCGTATCGCTGCCGATAAAAACGTTGGCTTCGACGTAGGTGGGGTTCTTCTTCTCGCCATCGAAGTTGCAGGTGATGGTGCCGGCGCCGATGTTCACCTCCTCCCCGATGGTGGCGTCACCGATATACGAAAAGTGCCCCATTTTCGTGCCTGGGCCGAGGTACGCGTTCTTCACTTCACCGAAATTGCCCACATGTACCCCTTGGGCGAGATGAGCACCATGGCGCAGGTGGCTGAACGGCCCCACGTCCACGTCATTCTCCAGATGAGCCCCTTCCACCACCGATGCCAGAATGCGGCAGCGATCACCCACCACAGAATCGCGAATGATGGTGTTTGGCCCCACCGTACAACCTTCACCGATTTTTGTCTGCCCCTGTAGGTAGGTGTTCGGCCAAATGACCGTATCCACCCCGATGCTCACCCCCGACTCGATGTAGGTGGTCTGTGGGTCTATTAAAGTCACGCCGGCCAACATCCAGCGGTGATTAAGGCGCTGACGCAGAACGCTCTCCGCCTCTGCCAGGTGGACGCGGGTATTGATGCCAATTCCCTCTTGAGGGTCTTCCAGAAGGTAGGCTTGCACCGTAAGCCCTTCCCCCACGGCTAATGCCACCAAATCGGTGAGGTAGTATTCCCCCTTGGGTGAGAGCGGCACACGGCGCAACGCTTCCCACAACCAGTTGGCGTCAAAACAATAAACCCCGGCGTTCAACTCACGAATGGTCAATTGCTGCGGGGTGGCCTGGGCTTCCTCTACAATGCCGCGCACCCGACCTTGGTCATCGCGCAGCACCCGCCCAAAGCCGCGCGGGTCATCGGCCATGAGACTCACCAGCGTGATGGGACCGTCGTGGCTTTGCTGAAGGCGCACTACCGCGCGCAACGTCTCTGCCCGCAGAAGAGGCATGTCTCCATAGGAAACCAACACCCAGCGGCATTGCCCCCGCAGGAGCGCTTCGGCCTGCATCACCGCGTGAGCAGTGCCCAACAACGGCTCTTGAACCACAAAGTCGGCCACGCCATCAAAGGCGGTGCGCACGGCCTCCGCCTCATGTCCCACCACCACGAGCGGTTTTGTGCCGCAGGCTTCTTGAGCGGCTTCAAGAGCATAGCTCAGCATGGGGCGTCCCAAAAGGGGATGCAACACTTTGGCTACCTTGGAATGCATGCGCGTCCCCTGACCCGCGGCCAGGATCACGGCTCTCGTCGTTACCATGATTCTCTCCTTGAAGAAAAAGCGAGCTGCGCCGAAGGATTCTCCCTTGGGCATGCTCGCCTTTTCACCTCGCTATGGAGTTTTTCAGGCTGGGGCGCCCGGATTCGAACCAGGATATACGGATCCAAAGTCCGCTGTGCTGCCATTGCACCACGCCCCACCACTAAACCGAACACATTTCATTTACGAAGGAGCTCGCCAAAAGGTATTTTATCGTCAATCTTGCGCGGATGCAAGCCCCGCCGCGCCGTCTTCCTCTTCCGCGGCTGGCCAGGTAGTTTCGTCCCGGCTTTCGGAGAGGTACGCATGGAGGGCAGCCTCCCAAAAGGCGTCGGCCTCCGACTTTTCCTCGGCTGCGGCCTCGAGCTGAGAAAGCACTGCTTCCAGCTCGTTTAGGGTTGCCTCGGAGTTCTGAACCCCTTCATTCTCAGGGGAGGTGGGGTTATCCTGCTCAACAACTGGCCTAGGAGGGGCAACCTCCTCGCAAATCAGCACCTGGCCAACCTCCTGCGTCATGCGCGAGATTGTTCCGAGTGGCAGTCGTTCCCACACCTGCGGAAGGAAACCCCAAACTACGCTGTACCTTTTGCCAAGGCAGGCCAACATACGGCGTTCGGCTAGGAGAAGCAGCAGGGGTTCTTCGGAAGGGGCTTCCTTCGCCAACGCTATCAACCACAATCGGAGCGCCTCTGGCAGTTCATCGCTCCAGGCCGGGTCGCGCTCCGCGGCTAAAAGGTGCCCCTGGCCATCCAGCAACCAGGCCGCCGACGCTCCGAGGCGCTGGCGCAACCCCTGCACAATTTTGACGGGTCGCGCTTCCACTGCGCTGAGTAGCGCCTCGCCAGATTTCCCTTCAGAAGACAACCCGGTAACTTCCCCAGGCAGCAGCCGTCCCACCGCCTGCAGAAAGGCCTCCATAGGGATAGGCTTAAAGAAATGGGCGCCGCCCGCGCTCTGCTCCACGCGGCGGCGGATTGCCTCGTCTGCCACGCCGGTGATGAGAATGTAATTCAATGCGGGGTTGCGTCGGCGAGCACGTTCTACCAAGTCGAAGCCATTCATCCCCGGCAAACGAATATCCACAATCATCAGATCTACAGGCCGACGTCCAATTTCTAAAAGCGCCTCCTCCCCGGAGGGCACATCCACAATATCCAAAGCGACCGGGATCGTTTCCAGCGCCGCGCGCAACACCCGCCTGGTCTCTACGTGATCTTCTACGAGGAGCACCCGTGCCGTGGTCATCGCCCACTGCGCCCTTCAATCAATTCACCAATATGCAGGCCACCCAGTGGCCGGGCTTCACCTCGCGGAATTGTGGCTCCACTTGAGAGCATTCCGCCACAGCTAGAGGACAACGCGGATGGAAGCGGCAGCCTTTAGGCGGGTTCAGCGGACTGGGTACATCCCCCTGAAGGATAATCCGCTCGCGTTTGACGGTCGGATCCGGGATGGGAATGGCCGACATCAACGCCTGGGTGTAGGGGTGTAAGGGGTTGGCGTAGAGCTCGTCCCGATTGGCCAACTCGACAATTTTACCCAGATACATCACAGCCACCCGGTCAGAGATATGCTCCACGACACTCAGGTTGTGAGCAATGAAAAGGTAGGTTAAGCCGAACTCCTGCTGCAGATCCTTGAGGATATTCAACACTTGGGATTGGATGGAGACATCCAAAGCCGAGACGGGTTCATCGGCGACGATAAATTTCGGTCGCAAGGCCAGAGCGCGAGCGATACCAATACGCTGGCGCTGTCCACCGGAGAATTCGTGGGGGTAACGACGGGCGTGATAGCTCTCCAAGCCGACCTTCTTGAGCGTCTCCATCACCACTTGATCTTGCTCGCGCTTCGTCCCAATCTTGTGGATGCGCAACCCCTCGGCGATGGATTCGCCCACCGGGATGCGCGGGTCGAGTGAGGCATAGGGGTCTTGAAAGATGATCTGCATGTTGCGGCGCATAGCCTTCAACTCGTTACCCCGCAACTTGAGGATATCTACTCCATCGAAAAGCACCTCCCCCGAGGTGGGTTCGATTAAGCGCAGAATGGTGCGCCCCACGGTCGTCTTGCCGCAGCCCGATTCCCCTACCAACCCCAGCGTTTCGCCTTCCTTGACGGTAAAACTGACGCCATCCACCGCTTGCACCCAAGCCACCACACGTTGCAACAGGCCGGCGCGCACCGGAAAATATTTCACCAGGTTGCGCACCACCATGAGATCTCGTTGGTTTTTCGGTGTTTCCTGTGTCCTGGTGTTCATCGCTAAGTTACTTATCGTCATCGCCCGTCTCCAACAACGCTAAAAATTATCCCCTTCGTCCCAGTGCCCCGGCGGACACCTCAAGGGGAGCGCGATGCCCCTCGGCATCGGCATAGAGCCAGCAGCGCACCGCGTGCCCCGGCTGGGCAGTGATTAAATCCGGTTCTGTACGAGTGCAAATTTCCAAACCAAACTTCTCTCGCGCTTTGCAACGCGGGGCAAAGCGGCAGCCCGGCGGCAGGTCAATCAAGTTTGGGACACTACCGGGGATCACTTCCAAACGCTCTTTCACCTTGCCCAACACAGGGATGGAATCGATTAGCCCTTGGGTGTAGGGATGCAACGGGCGGGCGAAGAGCGTGCGCACATCGGTCTGCTCAACAATGCGCCCGGCATACATCACCGCCACTTGATCGGCCATTTCGGCAATCACCCCCAGGTCATGGGTGATCAGAATCACCGCCGTGTTTAGTTCGGAACGCAGGGCGCGAATCAGGTCGAGGATTTGCGCCTGGATGGTGACATCCAGAGCCGTGGTCGGCTCGTCGGCGATCAGAAGTTCCGGATTCAGCGCCAGGGCCATGGCAATCATCACCCGCTGCGCCTGACCGCCGGACATTTGATGAGGATAGGCGTGGGCGCGGCGCTCCGGGTCGGGGATGCCCACCAATCGCAACAACTCTACCGCCCGTTTCCAGTCCTCCCCTTTGCGCGCTTGATGGTGGATCTGCAACACTTCGGCGATCTGATCGCCCACTTTGAAGACCGGGTTCAGACTGCTCTGGGGTTGCTGAAAGATCATCGAAATGCGGTTGCCACGAATGCCTGTCATCTCCTTTTCGGAGAGGGTGAGCAGATCGGTGCCCTCAAAGAAAATTTGGCCCTCTACGATTTTGCCCGGCGGGCTGATCAGGCGCATAATGGAGAGGGAAGTGACGCTCTTGCCACACCCCGATTCGCCCACCAATCCCAGCACCTCGCCGCGCTTAACGACGAAATCCACCCCATCTACGGCTTTGACTACCCCGGCATCGGTGTAGAAGTAGGTTTTCAAGCCCCTCACTTCTAGGATATGTTCGTTGCTCCCAGGCGACGCCCGTAAAACCATCATTCCAACTCCTCAACGAGACTCCAGCTGCGAAGAGCACCTGGCAACCCCTGCAAACCACGCGGCGTGCAAGGATGGCCTTGGCGTACCGCTGACGAGCAGCATTTTACCAAAGAATGTCCCCCCAAACGCCTAAAGATGATAAAAAGAGAGCCGATGCCCGCGAAACAACCCCAGGGTACTTCCCCACATGAATGGCCTATCCCCCTACCATTCCCTCTGCCGAAAAGCCCGCTCTAGCGTCGCCGGCTGAGATGCACCAGGTAAGCGCTGCCGGCCACCCCTAAGAAGAGACCGGAAACCGAAGCTCCGTAGGATAGAAAGCCCAAGAAGAAGGACGATTCGAGGATTCCGATTACCATCAAAAAGGGGAGAAGCCAGCCCAAAAGCACCAACACAAACCCAATGCCAATCAGACGCCAAGGGTGTCTTTCCATAAGTGAACTCCGCACCACAAACCAGCAACCGGCACAAACCTACTGGTGCAGCCAGCAGGCAGCCAGGTGCTCACTCTCCGGCCGGAAGTAGGGGGGTTCCTCCTTCTCGCACAAGCCTTGGATGATTTTGCTGCAACGCGGGTGGAAGCGACACCCACTCGGCGGGTTCAAAAGGCTGGGCGGCTCGCCGGCCGGCACCTCGCGCATCTTCAAGGCATTGTTCGCATCTGGGTCGGAGGTGGCATCAATGAGCGCTTGGGTGTAAGGGTGTAAGGGGTTGCGGATTACCTTGCCAATCGGCCCCATCTCCACCAACTTGCCGGCGTACATGACAAAGATGCGCTCCGAAAAGTACTTCACCGTCGAGAGATCATGGGTAATGTAAATGAACGAAAGGTTATGGCTCTTCTGTAAAGAGTCCAGCAGCCGCAGAATCTCCACCCGCACCGAGGCATCGAGCATCGAAACTGGCTCATCAGCCACAATCAATTGGGGGTCACGAATCATCGCTCGCGCGATGACCACGCGCTGTTGCTGCCCTCCGCTCAACATGTGCGGGAATTTGCTCAGGAAGTCCTCCACCGGGTAGAGTTTCACTTCCTCCATCGCCCGGTAGATGCGCTCGCGCATCACCTTCTTATCCCGCACTCCTCCGATGATCAACGGTTCTTTGAGAATACGCTCGACGCTCATGAAAGGCGGCAAGGCGCCATAGGGGTCCTGTTGAACGTAGCCCACCCGGCCGCGATATTCCTGAAGCCCCTTGTTGCCGCGGGCGTGAATATCCTCTCCATCAAAGAGCACCTGCCCCTTGGTAGGGCGATGCAACCCCAAAATGGCCTTCATGAGGCTGGATTTGCCGCAGCCACTCTCACCAACGATGGCAATGGCCTCACCGCGACGTAGATCGAAACTCACCCCATCTACCGCCCGCACATAGCCGGCCAAGCCAATGCCAAAGCGCCGCAGCTCGTACCAGATGTGCAGATCGCGCACCGAGAGGATGGGGCGACCATCTGCCGAGGAGGTGACCGACGAAGGGGCTTGTGGGGGCAAAGGAGTGATTTGTGCCGTCATTACGTTCACCTCATTCCCTTACTCGTACAACCAGCACATTACGTTACGACCATCCACCTGAAAGATCGGAGGTTGTTCCTTGCACTTATCAAAGGCTTGAGGACAGCGTTCGGCAAAGCGGCATCCTTTGGGCGGCGAGATAAGGCTGGGCGGCTGTCCTTGAATGAAGATTGGGTCCTGATCGCTGCGCAGGCGGGGCACACTATCCATTAACATGCGCGAGTAGGGGTGTAGTGGTTGGGGAAAGAAATGAGCCGCTTTGCCCGTCTCCACGATTTGCCCGGCGTACATCACCGCCACCTCATCGGCCAGTTCACTGGAGGTGGCAATATCGTGGGTGATCAAGATGAAACTGATACCCAACTCCTGCTTGATGCGCTTGAGCGTGTTGAAGATATTCGCCTGGGTGAGCAAATCCAAGGCGGAAGTAGGCTCATCGAGAATGATTAATCGCGGCATGGTCACCAAAGCCATGGCTAAGGCCACCCGTTGACGCATCCCACCGCTCAGCTCGAAAGGATAGCGCCCCAGAAAATCCAAAGGCACGCCCACCAGTTGGAACATCTTGCGCGCCTGGCTAAGCGCCTCTTCTTTCTTGACTCCTAGATGCACCATGGCCGGTTCAGCCACTTGGTCGGCCACACGCAAGACCGGGTTGAGGGCGTTCATGGCCGCCTGAGGCACCAGGGACATCATCGCCCAGCGCACGTTCTGGCGAAATTCTTCTTCGTTGAACGCCATCACGTCGGTGCCTTCCAGCAACACTTGCCCAGAATAGGCAGCCACATTGCGCGGCAGCAAACGTAGAATAGCCCTGGCCAGCGAGCTCTTGCCGCAGCCCGATTCGCCCAAAATCACTACGGCGCGATGGAAGTCCAGCTCCAAGTCTACCCCGTCCACCGCTTGGACGATGCCCTGCGTGGTGCGGAAATGCAACAGCAAGTTCTTTATCTGCAGGAGGGGTTGGTTGTTCGTATCCATCTACAGTTCCCTGAGGCGCGGGTTGAAAATGCGGTCAAGGGAAAAGCCCAACATTGCAAACCCCAAACCGGTGATCATCAACATCACTGATGGCTGAACTACCCAATAGTACTGTCCCCTGAGCAACGCCCCATTGGCAATGCCCTCTTGAATGGTCTTTCCCCAGGTGGGCAAGACTGGGTCACCCAGGCCAAGCACGGCCAGCGAGGCCTCTAGGAAGACGTTGGAAGGGATGAGAATGACCAGCTGCGGAATGAGCAGGGGCAAGATGCGCGGCACCAGATACTGCACGATGATGCGCCCGTTGCTCGCACCATAAGCTCGTGCGGCCTCGACATAAGGGGTTTCTTTGATCTGCATGAAGATGGCGCGATAGTTCTTGATACTCGCCCCAAAAATGCTAAGCAAGATGACCGCCATCAGAATCACCCAGATGCTGCGTGAGTAGAAGGTGCCAATCATAATGAGGATGGGCAGGAAAGGCAGTACCAGGTTGACCTCGGTAATGCGCTGGATAAGTTCATCCACCCAACCGCCATACCAGGTGCCGATGGCCGCGATGATCATCGTGGTCACCGTGGTGCCCAGGGCTGCCAAGAGGCCAAAAGCCAGAGCGACCGGCGCTCCCCAAAGGAGCGAGATCATTAAATCGCGGCGGCGGTGATCGGTGCCGGCCCAGCCGTAGACTTCGCCATAGGCGATGAACTCTACATCAAACGAAGAGTTTGGTTCGAAGACCACCCCTTCTACGCGCAGCTCATAGGTTCCGTTCACAATGCGCGGTGGATCAGAGGAGAGGTCGAGGAAGAGGCCTTTCTCCGGGCTAGTCCCCTTAAGTTTGCGTTGTAGCTTGCTATCCTGAGAGAAGCGGTAGGTTTGGGTTTTACCAATGCTAAAGCTCCCTATCCTGACCTCGCTCCCGTCTGGGGTGATCCATTTGATCGAAACGAACGGCTGCTTGGCCTCGAAAGTGGAACGGAAGTAGAGCGACATCTCCTGGGGCAGAGTGGCCGATTCGAACTCGAAGGGGAAAGAGATGGTGATCTTGCGCATCCCTTCCCCGGCTGGCTCTTCGCTCCTTACTCCTTCGCCCTCGGCGCTGTTATAAAAGAAGGTGACAAAGAGATCATCCTTGCGGAACCAGTTCACCCACTTGGGTTGAGCGTTTTTCGGTGTGCGGTACCAGGTGCTCTCATCGCCCCGCCACAAGGTTATGGCTTGCTTATAAGGAATAGTGACAAGGGTATAAATGGCCAACGCCACCAGCAATAGGATCAAAATCACGCCGACAATCGCTGAAGGGTAACGGCCGAGTTCTTGAAGGAATTTACGCAACGACATCATCGGTTTGCGCCCTCGCTTCCAATCTTGACCCGTGGGTCCACCAAGGCATAGATAAAGTCAAGCAGAAAGACGGTGAAGGCCAGCAAGTAGGAAAAGAGGACCGTCGTGCCCACGATCACCGGCGTATCATAGAGACCCACCGCAGCCACCGTAGTGCGCCCCAAACCGGGCCAGTTGAAGACGGTTTCAAAGATTGGCGCCCCCGTCCAAACGCTGATGATGAGAAAGGCGAAATTTGTAATGATGTTTGGCAACGTGGGACGCAGGATGTAGCGCCGTTCAATATCGCGGGCATTCAGCCCTTTGGCTTTTGCCATCTCCACATAGTCTTCGCTGGAATAGATGAGGAAAAAGGTGCGCCCCGCGAACGTGGAGTAGGCGAACGAGTTCAGCGCCAACGCCAGGGCCGGCAAGGTCATGTGTTTGAGCAGGCTCAGACCGTAATCCACCGGATTCCTCGGAGGCGGAGCATCCACCAT
>VSSL01000001.1_pt1 | contig 32748 bp, 25 predicted proteins | sample 4557531 | NCBI WGS metagenome assembly VSSL01 (sample SAMN10986726, study PRJNA523729) | hot springs metagenome | isolation source: hot springs | place: India:Timba, Gujarat | collected 2018-05-31 | reverse complement strand
AAACCGCAAGGAACGGGAAGAGGACCTTCGGTGGGCTCTGGGCAGGGTCGGGCTCGAGGAGATGATCGGTCGCGACTACTCTTCCCTCTCCGGGGGACAACGGCAGCGGGCCCTGGTGGCCAGGGCTCTGATTCGCCGACCGAGCCTTCTCATCCTGGATGAGGCGACCAACGGAATGGACCTGTCCACCGAGGACGCATTCCTGAGATGTGTGGCAGACCTTCACCGAGTGGACGGACTGACAATCCTGTTTGTGACCCACGACCTGGGAATCGCCATGCGATTCGGGACCCATGCGGCGGTATTCAAGGGCGGCCGGGTGACTGCAGGGCCCGTTAGCGAGACGCTGGGGCCGGCTGTACTCGCCTCCGCGTACGGGGTGCCGGTGGCAGTGACGCTGGAACCCTCGGGGAGCGTGTGCGTGCGCGTAGGCCCGCCGGAGGTGGCCCCATGATCCACGATTTCCTCTCTTCGTGGGGTCTGTTTCAGAACACCTATCTGGCGGGATGGGCCATGGGGTTGCTTCTTCTCAAGTGGCGTCATAGTGGTGGCGCGGGATCAGATCTTCATCGGCGCGGCGGTCTCCCAGGCGTCGGGACTAGGTATTGCGTGGGCTCTTTGGCTGGGAGACATGCTGGGGCACCATGCCCAACACTGGTCCCGGTCAGACTTGTTCTTGTCCGCCATGGCGGTGGCCTTTTCCGTGGGCGCGGCCCTGGTTACAGCCCGCGGGAACGACTCAGGAGGGGAAAGCCACGAGGCGGTAACCGGATGGGTGTTTTTGTTTTCAGGGAGTATTTCCAGCTTGATCCTGGCTCACAGCCCACACGGGTTGGACGAGATCCAGCGCCTGGCCTCCTCGAGCATCATCGGGGCTACGGCGGCGGACGTCTGGGTGTTCGGTTCCCTTGCGATAATGACCGCTTGGATACTCGTATTCTTTCACCGCCCGCTTTTGCTCCTTTCCATGGACCGCCCCATGGCCGAAGCCCTTGGGATGCGGACGGGAATCTGGTCTGCTGCGGTGTGCGCATGGCTCGGGTTGACCGTGGGCCTCTCCATCCGTTCCGCTGGGATGCTCTATACCTTCGGATGCCTGGTCCTTCCTGCACTCCTGGCCAAGAGGCTGTGCCGCGAGGTCTGGTCCATGTTCGTGGTGGCCCCCTTGGTGTTCCTGGGGGTGAGTATTCCCGGATTCGTCCTTGCGAATCACTTGGATTCCCCGTCAGCTCAGATGACTGTGGGGCTTCTGACTGGGGGGCTGGCGCTCATTTGGACCAGCGGCTTGGTGACCCGACGGCCTAGTCCATGGCCGGGCCGACATCAGACAGATTGAGGAGTGCACCCGTGTCGTGATGCACACCGAAGAGCGGTCTTGCGTCCACAACGGCCGCAACCGGTTTTTCTCGGCGAGACCTTGGAGGCCAGGTGAGCCTTATTACCTGGGAGATTGCCAAGCCTCTGCAGGCCTTGGGCCAGGGGTTAACATCATAATTTAATCCTCAGGGGAGGCAGCCTCCCTAAAGGAAATCTTGGCACGCATGGCATCGGCCAGTTCGTAACCAGCGTTTAGGGCCTTGATGAAAACTTCTTCCAATCCCCTGGGTGCCCTCTCCTTTATCGCAGCGCTCATGGCCTCCAGGTCCACATGGGGGCAAAGCACTACAACTGCCCCCAGGGAGACCACATTTGCCATCTGGGCCCTTCCCGTGGCTTCCAGGGCCGTCTTCCTGAGGGGAAGAGATGCCACCCACCCCTCCGGCATCTGGCTCACCAGTTCAGGATCCAGAAGCACAACACCCTTGGGTTTCAGAAGCCTGGCCCCTTCGTCGCAACCCTGCTGGGTGAAAGGCACCAGGAGGTCCAGGCCAAGGGGCCTTGGGTAGTCTATCTCCTCTTCACTGATCACAACCTCGGCATTGCTGTTACCACCCCTCACCTGCGGGCCATAGCTGACCGTTTGTACCACATGCTTTCCTCCGAAGAGCCCTGCTGCCTCGGCAAGGATCATGCCTGCCAGTACTACCCCCTGCCCACCCGTGCCGCTAAACCTGACCTCGTAGCGCTCAGCCATCTGTTCAGCCCCTGGAATCAATAGATCTGATGAGACTCCAGCATCTTAGAGACCTCTTGAGGATCTATGCGGTAAGGCACAGCCTCGGTGGCTCTTTCCCTGACACGTTGATACTCGCTTTGGTAGTCCGGCATGTCCCTGTCCACCAAGACCCCAATCCGGAATTTACCTTGTAGTTCTTCAGCCTTCAATTTCTTGGCCCTTTCCACTGGCACGGCATGCTCCGCCATCCAATGCATGCTCTGCAGTGGTCCACCCAGCAGGTTCAATTTCCCAAAGTGGGTAGGGCAGTGGCTTATGACTTCCACCAGAGCAAAGCCCACCTTCTCCACTGCTTTCTCAAAGAGCTTGTCCAACAGATTCACGTGATAGATGGTCCCGCGGGCGACCAGGCTGGCTCCCGCAGCCTCTGCCAGACGGGATATATCAAAAGCATGTTCCGCATGTCCGTATGGGGAGGTGCTGGCCCTGAGTCCATGGGGAGTAGTGGGGGAGGACTGGCCTCCGGTCATCCCATATATGTTGTTGTTGACTATTATTGCCGTCAGATCCACGTTGCGCCGTGCTGCATGAATCAGGTGATTTCCCCCTATGGCCGTGGCGTCTCCGTCACCCATTATCACTATCACCTTCAGTTGGGCCTTGGCCAGCTTTATCCCGGTGGCAAAGGTAAGAGCCCTGCCATGAGTTGTATGTAATGTATTGAAATCCACGTATACCGGAAGCCTGCCCGCACAGCCTATTCCAGAGACCAGCACCACCTCATCTTTGGAAAGCCCCAGCTTGTGCACAGTGCGAATCAGAGAACCCAACACTATGCCATTGCCGCAGCCTGGACACCAAACATGGGGAAACTTCTTGTCGTGGCGAAGGTATTGATAAATGAGGCGCTGTTCACCGTTCATCTGGGCACCTCCCCCAAGGGCTCCAGGATCTCCTGGGGTGTAAGGAGCCTGCCCAGGGCCTTGCTAACCGTAAGCACCCTGGCCCTGCCTTGCACCACCCTCTTCACCTCCCTGGAGATCTGCCCCAGGTTCATCTCTGGCACCACTATCACCCGGCACCTTCCCAGCACAGACTCCACAGCCCTTCTGCAAAAGGGCCATATGGTTATGAGCCTCAGGAGCCCTACCCTCATGCCCCTTGACCTGGCCTCCACAACGGCCCTCTTGGCTGCTCTGGCCACCGAGCCGTACGCCACGATGCATGCCTCGGCATCCTCCATCTCATAGGTCTCCCAGGTCTGAATGTCCTCCAGGTGGGTCCATATCTTGCGGAAAAGCCGGCTCATGAAGGGCTGGATCTCATCCTCACGGAGGGTGGGAAAGCCTCTGATGTCATGGGTGAGGCCCGTGACATGATACCTGTAGCCCTCACCAAAGGGGGCCATGGGCGGGACCCCAAAAGGCGTGTCCTCGTACGGGATGTACCACTCAGGGGGCACATTGGGTTTGACCCGGTCTATGACCTCCAATGAGTCTGCCTCGGGCAACACAACATTTTCCCTCATGTGCCCCACCACCTCGTCCATGAGCAGTATGACCGGTGTGCGGTACTTTTCCGATAGGTTAAAGGCCCTTACCGTGAGCAGGAAACACTCCTTCACGCTCCAGGGAGTAAGGGCTATTATGGGATGGTCTCCATGGGTTCCCCATCTGGCTTGCTGCACATCCCCCTGGGAAGGATGGGTGGGAAGCCCGGTGCTGGGCCCCCCTCGCATGACATTGACCACCACACAGGGCACCTCGGCCATACATGCAAAGCCTATGTGCTCCTGCATGAGGGAAAAACCCGGTCCGCTTGTGGCGGTCATGGCTTTCACTCCGGCCAAAGAAGCGCCGATCACTGCACCCAGGCTGGCGATCTCGTCCTCCATTTGGATGAAGGTACCCCCCACCGCCGGCAGCCTGTAGGAGAGCACCTCGGCTATCTCCGAAGAAGGCGTGATGGGGTAACCTGCATAAAACCTGCAGCCGGCTGCCACAGCTCCCTCTGCACAGGCCTCGTTACCTTGGATCAGCCTTGCCCTGGAGGACTCACTGCTCGGGCTCATCCTTCCCCCCTTGTTCCCCCAGCACCTCTATGGCAAAATCTGGGCATCTAAGTTCACAAAGCCTGCAAAGCACGCAGGCCTTCTGCTCCTTCCAACGCGGATAACCCGCCTCATCCCTTTCCAAGGCTTGTTTGGGGCAAAACTCCACACAGATCCCGCAACGTTTGCACCAACTCCTGTACACCCGAAGTTCCCTTGACCCCTTGGGCCTCTTTTTTCTTGGGGCTGTCTTGAGTTGCGCCCTCATGACTCCTCCAGAGCACATCTGAATCCGTCTCCCACGAGCTTCTTATAGCATATCCTGAATAGGCTAGTAAGCCCATGAGTTTTGCCTTGCAGCCACGGGCAGCCCCGGATTATCTTTGACAAGTGTAAGCAGCCTGTTGTATGGAGAAATATGAAAGGGATTTTAGTCAAAGGTATCATCTCGGCCCAGAGTCATCCAAGAATGCATGATCTTTGGCAGAAGACCAACCAATGGAGGGGGTTTCCATGGAGTGCATAACAAACATAAAAAACATAGGTCTCAGGGATATCCCAGTGGCCGACACCCTGATATGCGGAATAGACCCTAAGAGGGGTGTGCTCATCTACAGGGGCTACGATGTCTTGGATCTGGCAGCCAACTCAACTTACGAGGAGACAGCCTTCCTTCTCTTGGAAGCAAGGCTCCCATCCCCTCAGGAGCTAAAGGAGTTCTCCTCCAGGCTGGCTTACTTCAGGCAGATCCCGGAGGCCATCATTAATTCCATGCGACTGAGGCCCTCCTCGGCCTCCCCCATGGATGTGCTCCAGGGAGCCTCGGCCTTCCTGTCCGACTATGACACCAATATCAGGGACGAGAGTCGGCCTGCGGAGGTGGACAGGGGGCTCAGGATCATAGGTGCGTTCCCCACCATTGTGGCAGCCTGGGAGAGGATCCGAAAAGGGCTTCCTGTGGTGCCACCAGATCCATCGCTTCCCCACGCAGCAGACTTTCTACGCATGCTCACCGGGCACAGGGCAGATCCCCAGACCGAGCGGGATCTGGATGTTTGCCTGATCCTTCACGCAGAGCACTCCTTCAATGCCTCCACCTTTACAGCCAGGGCGGTGGCCTCCACCAGATCTCACACTTACGGGGCAGTGGCCGCAGCCGTAGCCTCCCTGGCAGGCGAGCTCCACGGCGGAGCCAATACCCGCGTCATGATCATGCTGGAGGAGGTTGGATCCAAGGACAGGGCCCAGCAGTGGGTGGCCAAGAGACTCCAGGAAGGAAAGCGCATCATGGGCCTGGGGCATGCTGTGTACGAGGTAGATGACCCGAGGGTTAAGGTGCTCAAGCCCATGGCCGAGGCCATAGGAAAACGAAAAGGCCAGACCCATTGGTACGAGCTTGCGGTGGAAATCGAACGGGCCGCCAAAGAAGAATTCCAGAGACTAAAGGGCCGCACTATTCCCACCAACGTGGACTTTTACAGCGCTCCCACCTATCATGCCATGGGCATACCCAAGGATCTTTTCACCCCAGTGTTTGCCATTGCCAGGACAGCCGGCTGGGTGGCTCACATCATAGAGGAGCGTCTTGGAGAGGCTCAGGGAAAGCCTCAACTGTACAGGCCTCAGGCAGATTATATCGGCTCTTACTGTGGCCCTGACAAATGCGAGTGGAGACCCTTGGAGCAAAGGAGCTGATGTACAAGACACAACCGGGCCTGGCCAGCATTTATTCCCATGACCGGATTATGCAGGCTGCCTTCACCACATCCTGGAACAGACTGAGGGTCAACTGGTTTGTGTCCAGCGCAGCCTGACTTTCCTCTCGGGTCCTTGCCAGCTTTGGGAATGGCCAAAGACCAGCGGGTTGCGAACTCAGGCCCCTGAGCTCCCTGATCCTTCTGAATGGCCTGGATCAGGTCAGATTTTGCATCCTATCTTTCTCTGGCCCAGTTGAGGGCTCCTCCCTGGGCCAGGACCTCCCTTTCCCTGGGGGTAAGCTTCAGGTTCAATAAGATCTCCTTGTCCCCTAGCAAAGCCTTCACCTGGGAAGCCCCTTGAAGGACTGCACTACGGATCCCCGGAAACTTGATTTTCTGGCCCCTGCTCAGCATGGGATATTGGCTCGGCTCAGAGAACTCCAAGGGCACTATTCCGTAATTGATGAGGTTGGCCTTGTGAATCCTGGCAAAACTCTTGGCTATCTTCACCCTGATCCCCAAGTATCTGGGTGCCAGGGCCGCATGCTCTCTGGAGGAACCCTGGCCATAGTTTTCACCTGCCACTATGATCCCGCTTCTGGCCTCCTGGGCTCTCTGGGCGAAGGTCTCGTCCACCATGTCGAAAACGAACCGACTTATGGCCGGGATGTTGCTTCTCAATGGCAGAACCCTATTACCGGCTGGGATTATGTGATCTGTGGAGATGTTGTCTCCCAGCACAAGGAGCACCTCTGCCTCGATGTCCTCCTCCAAAGGAGGGAATTGGGGGAAGGGTTGGATATTTGGCCCTCGGACTATCTCCACCGAAGAGGGGTCATGGGCCGGGGCTATGAACCAGTCACTACTCCAGGAGAACCGCTCAGGAAAAGGCACCTGAGGGTAATCCCCAAGTTCCCTCGGATCCGTTATTCTACCAAAGAGGCCAGATGCAGCCGCTGTCTCAGGCGAACAGAGATACACCCTGTCATCTTTGGAGCCACTTCTGCCGGGAAAGTTTCGCGGCATGGTGCGAAGGGAGTTGCTGCCGGTGGGTGGCACCTGACCCATGCCTATGCAACCAAGACATCCTGGTTGGTGGACCCTGGCCCCCCCGTGCACAAGATGGAGTAGCCCACCCATCAGGATAACGTTCTCCAGAACCTGGCGGCTCCCTGGGTTCACATCAAAGCTTAGAGACGGATGAACTCGCCTGTCTTTGAGCACCAGCGCAGCCATCATTATGTCCCTGTATGAGCCATTGGTGGAGGAACCCACTATGACCTGAGCTATTTCAACATCCCCCAGTTCGGCTGCCGGTCTCACCTTGTCCATGGAGTGAGGACAGGCCACAAGTGGCTCGATGCTGCTCAAGTCCAGCTCCGTCACCTGATCGTACCTGGCATCTGCATCTGCCTGAAGGGGTATCCAGTCCTTCTCCCTGCCCTGCAGGGCCAGGTATCCACGGGTGATCTCGTCAGATGGGAAAATGGCTGCGGTGGCCCCTATGTCTACCCCCATGTTGCAGATAGTCCCACGTGCAGCCATGTCCAGATTTTCCACCCCTGGTCCGAAGAATTCCATTATGGTCCCCAGGCCTCCCTTGACGCTGTAGCGCCTGAGAAGCTCCAGGATCACATCCTTTCCCGACACCCAGGGCTGAAGCTTCCCGCTGAGATGGATACCCCAGATCCTGGGCATGACAAAGTGGAAGGCTCTGCCTGCCATGGCCAAGGCCACGTCCAGCCCCCCGGCTCCTATGGCCAGCATGCCCAGGCAGCCTCCGGTGGTGGTATGGCTGTCCGATCCCAGCAAGGACATGCCAGGAACTCCGAACCTTTGCCTGTGCACGTGGTGAGATATGCCGTTGCCCGCAGGGGAAAGCAGCACCCCGAACTTGGCAGCACTGCTCTGGAGGTACCTGTGGTCGTCGGCATTTTTGAAATCGGTCTGAAGAATGTTGTGATCTATGTAGCTTACTGAAAGCTGGGTCTTGACCCTGGGGATCTGCATGGCTTCAAAGGCCAGATACACCATCGTACCAGTGGCATCCTGGGTGAGGGTCTGATCGATGCGTATCCCCACCTCCCTGCCCCTTTCCAAACTGCCTTCTACCAAGTGGCTTTGGATGAGTTTTTCGGCCAGGCTATGTCCCATCTTCCCTCCAGTGTAAACTCAACCCTCCCTACCAGTGGGACTGGGCAAGTATCTGTCCCCTGACAGGTACCCAGGGCTGAAGCAAGTCATTTCCAAGAAATCTCTTTTCCCCTTCCCAGGAGCTTTCAGCCACCATGAGCCAAGGGCTCTACCAGCGTGGCCTCCCTGAGCTCCATACCAGGGCTCAAAGATCCGCATAAGTTCTCTTATTTTGCCCCTAAAAGACTCTCGGGTGCAAGCCAAGAACTGGTTTCCCCTTGAGCCCTCTTTGGGCAGCCCGGCCCCCTGCTGGCCTGTATACTGTTGGAGCCAACTCTGGCAAGAATCAACTCTCTCTTGTGGTTGATCTGCTCTCCCAGATGGGTGGACAGAGTGGGCGGTGGGGGAATAGTATACCTGTCATGTGGGAACGCCCGGTGGTGATGATTGGGGGAAAGGGAGGGGTGGGCAAGACCACCTGTGCGGCGGCTTTGGCCTTGCAGTGCGCCCTCGAAGGGGAACAAACCCTGGTGATTTCCACGGATCAGACACCCTCTTTGGCCGACATCTTTGAATTTCCCCGCCCCCTGGAAGAACCCTCAGAGGTCACTGCTAAACTCTTTGCCTGGGAATTGGGTTTTCAGGACATCTGCCAGATGTGGGACCGCAAGTTCGGCAGGGAGGTGTATGAGGTTTTCTCGGCTCTGGTATCCATAGATTATGCTGAGTTCCTGGAGTTCATGGGCTCCGTGCTGCCGGGGCTGGCAGAAGAATTCATGGTGGACCACATCCGTGAGCTGGCTCTGGAGGGGAGATTCCAGAGGATCATCTGGGACACTGCTCCCATGGGGCACACCTTGAGTTTGCTCAAGACCCCAGCCATGCTTTCCCAGCATCTAAGAGCAGCTCCCAGGATTTACTCCAGGCTGAGACTGGGAAACAGAAGTCGCAGATCGGTCCTGAAGACCATACAAGATTGGGAGAAACTCTCTGCCCAGGACATGGCTTTCCTCCAGGAGCAAGTCTCCTATGTTCTTGTTGTCATACCCGAAGCTCTGGCTGTGCAGCAGGTGGATAGAATTCTAGCCCAGCTCACCCCTTTCGGACTGCTGGTGGAGGATCTGATCATTAATAATGTGGTCAAGGATTCCGACTCGGATTTCTTGTTTCGCCGGGGGGAGCAACAAAGGCCCTACATGGCTCTTATCCGTGAAAAATATAAGCACATTTGCTTACATCAGGTTTGTCTTTTTGCAGAGGAAGTAAAGGGGCTCTCCAGGATCGAAAGGGTCAGAAGGGAGCTGTTTCCCGCCTTGGGCAAATAGTACTCAATAGATTCCAAGCAGCAAGCCTGACAAGAAAACCGATCCTCTCTTTGTATCCTTTCGCTATGAACTCCCAGGCGAAAAGCACCCCTGGCAAAAAGAGACAAGGCCTCAATGCGTAAGACCTTAACAAAACCCGGATCCCCCATGAGGTCCAACACGTTAAGAAAAGTTTCGTCATGTGCGCTCGTTGAGCTGTTAGCATTTGTTCTTACTTCTTACCTGTGAACCCACTGTTTTCTTGAGGATCTCTCTGTTTTTCAAAGTCAGTGGCCCCCCAGAGTTTATTTCCCCACGGGCTCAAAGCGCTTGGCATATGCCATGTAATAGACCATGGGCACCACCACCAAGGTAAATAGGGTGGAAACCGCCAGCCCGAAGATCAGTGCCCAGGCCAGCCCTGAGAATATTGGGTCCAGTGTGATGGGCCAGGCCCCGAGCATGGCGGCCAGGGAGGTGAGTGTTATGGGCCTGGTCCTAAGGGCCCCGGCCTCCAACAGGGAGCCAACTATGGGTTTGCCTTCCTTCTTTCTTTCCTCCACGAACTCTATGAGGAGAATGGAGTTTCGGGTGGCTATGCCTGCAAGGGCTATCATACCGATCATGGCTGTGGCCGTAAAATACACAGGGTTGGCCCATCCCCCCACAGGCCCTCCTGAAAGGGCATTCAAGAGCCAGAAACCAGGCAATATTCCTATGACCGAAAGTGGCAGGGCTATGAGCTGGATGGCAGGCAAAAGATAGCTTCCGGTCTGATAAAGCAGTAGGATGTATATTCCCAATATCGCTACTCCGAAGGCTATGCCTAGATCCCTGAAGACCCTCAGGGTCACCTCCCATTCCCCTTCTCCTGCCCACTCCACCCGAAAATCCTCCAGCTCCTTGTCCTGCTTCACCTGCTTTGCCAGAGCCAGAACGGCCTCAGGCGGTGGAAGCCCCGCGGTCTCCCCGAACACGTACACAACTGGCTGTAGATTCTTGTGATACACGGGTTGCTCTATTGTGGAAAGCTCGAAACTGCCCAACTCGCCCAGAAGCACTCCCTGTCCGGACAGGCCTTTCACAAAGAGCTGCCCCAGGTGGGCTTCCAGGTCCCTTTCCCTCTTGGGGAGTCTGAGGCGTATCCTCACGGGATTCACCTGGTCCTCCAGTCTGAGGGAGCTGGACGCCAGTCCCGGCACGGCTCCTTGAAGGCTTTCCACCAGCGCTTGGGCCCCAATCCCGTGGAGAGCAGCTTTGGCGTGGTCCACCCGAAATATGACCTTGGGCTGCTGTGCCACAAGCACGTCATCCACATCCACCACCCCTTCCATGCTCTCCATGTAAGAGCGCACCTTCCTGGCAGCCCTGGCCAGGGACTCGTACGGGGTGCCCAGAGGACCGTAAAGCTCTGCCACGATGGTGGAGATCACTGGTGGGCCCGGGGGAACTTCCACTATCTTGATGTTGGCCCCATGGCTCCGAGCTATTTCCTGGAGGTCTTTTCTCAGCCTCAGGGCTATGGCGTGGCTTTGTTGGGCTCTTTTTTTCTTCTCTATCAGGTTGAAGCGCAGCTCAGCCAAATGAGGTCCCTGTCTCAAATAGTAATGGCGCACCAGTCCATTGAAGTCCATGGGACTTGAAGTGCCTACGTACGTGGTGACATCGGTTACCTCAGGCACTCTCACAAGGTACCCTGCCAAGGCCTGTGCGGCTGCCTCAGTAGCCTCCAAGGTGGTGCCCTCTTCCATGTCTATGACCACTTGAAGCTCGTTCTTGTTGTCAAAGGGGAGCATCTTTAAGGGCACGCGGCGATCCAGGACGAGCCATCCTGCAAAGCCCAGCAGAACCATGACCAAGCCCAGGACGCCAAGACGCACTGCTCTGTGGGCGAAAACAGGCTCCATCACGGCTTTGTAGGCACGGAAAAGAGAGCTTTGTTCCAGCACAAAGGGTTTTGCATGGGGCTTATGGTAAACAGGCCGAAGCATGTGATAAGAAAGCCACGGGGTGATGGTAAAGGCCACCAGAAGGCTCATGAGCATTGCCACAGGCACATTTAAGGCCATAGGAGCCATGTATGGCCCCATCATGCCTGTTATGAAAAACATAGGGACAAAGGAGATGATCACCGCCAAGGTGGCCAGGATTATGGGAGGCCTCACCTCGTTTACCGCGTGGAGAACGGCCGAGAAAGGATCCTGCTGCCTCATGGAGAAGTGCCTGTGAATGTTCTCCACGTCCACTATGGGATCATCCACCACAAGGCCGAGGGAGAGGATCAGGGCAAAAAGAGTCACCCGGTTGATGGTGTAGCCCAGCAGGTAGTTGATAAGAAGAGTAAAACTGAATGTGATGGGCACGGCCAAGGCTATGATGATCCCCTCTCGCCAGCCCAGAGTGTAGGCCAAGAGGGCCACCACTATGACAATGGCCACGAACAGGGCCTCTACAAGCTCGTTGACCTTCTCGTTGGCTGTCTTTCCGTAGTCACGGGTGACCCTCATGTGCACATCAGAAGGCAGCACTTCCCTGGCGAAACGCTGGGCCTCCCGCTGAACCTCCCTTGAGACCCAAACCGCATTGGTGCCCTTTCTCTTGGCCACTCCTACGGTGACCATGGGATAGTCGGTCTGCCTTTCTATGTTGGGAGGCAAGGCCTCGGCTTCATGGGCCGGATCGCCCTTGGTGAAGGCCGCTGGCCCAAAGGCTATGCGTGTATAGGTCTCTGGTTCTGCTGGGCCGTCTTCTATGTGGGCCACCTCTCTGAGGTAAACTGGCCTCATCTGGGAAACGCCCACCACAAGCTCCCCCAGCTGCCTGGCCGATTCAAGGAAACGACCGGCCTGGAGCCTGACCGAACCATCCCTTCGCACCAGCTCGCCTGCTGGGAGAGAGATGTTCCCCCCCCTGGAGAGCCCTCTGAATGTCCTGGATGGAAACCCCTCGGCTGGCCATTCTTTGTGGGGATATGTTGATGGTGATCTCCCTGGGCCTGCCCCCCACCACATAGGTACGGCCCGCATTTTTGACCCCCTGCAGTCGGATCTCCAGCTCTTCTGCCATGCGGCGAAGCTCGTAGTCGCTGTATCTGTGGCTGTAGAGGGTAAGATTCACTATTGGCACATCGTCTATCTCCACGGGCTTGACCACCCAGCCGGCGACCCCGGGGGGAACCTGGTCTATGTTGGCCTGGATCTTGTTGTGCAGTTTGACCCAGCTTCTCTCCCTGTCCTCCCCCACATAAAAACGCACCGTCACCACTGCCATGGAAGGCATGCTCATGGAGTAAACGTACTCCACCCCGTCTATCTGGTACAGAAGCTTTTCCAGACGAGTGGCCACCTGCCTTTCCACCTCCTGCACGCTGGCCCCTGGCATGGACACCAGCACGTCGGCCAGGGGGACCACTATCTGAGGGTCCTCCTCTCTGGGGGTGATACTCAAGGCCACAGCCCCTGCCATGAGGCTCAGAATGATCAGCAGGACCGACAGGTTTCCTGTAAGGAAAGCCGCCACTATTCTGTTGATCCAGTTGTGAGAGGGCACCCCGTGGCTGCTCATGGCAAGACCACCTCCTCGCCCTCTTTGAGTCCCGAGAGAATCTCCATTAGCTCCCCCTGGAGATTGCCCAGAGTCACAAAACGCCTTTCGGGGTGGCCATCAGGTCCCTTGACATCCACCAAATGGAGCTGCCCCACCTGCCTGACCGCCGGCCAAGGCACAACCAGTGCCTGGTACGAGCCAAAGGGAACTCGGATGCGTCCGAAAAGTCCGCTCATGAGCCCCTCTCCCGGCTGGAGGCTGACCTTTACCAGGACCGTCCTGGTGGTGGGATCTGCCGAGGGGGTAATCTCCCGGACCATGCCCTGCAGAGTCCTATCCAGGGAGTCCACCTGCACCTCCAAACTTTGGCCCACCCTGAGGCTAGGGAGCAGGGACTCTGAGACCACGGCGTGCAGTTCAGGCTGGGAGGAGGTCTCCAGGATGAAAAGAGGCCTGCCTGGAGTCACCATGTCCCCCACCTCCACCAGCTTCCGTACCACCTTTCCAGAAAAAGGGGCCTGGATTCTCGTGTGGCTGAGCATTACCCTGGCCTCGGCCACAGCTGCCTCGGCCTCTTGCCTCTGGGCCTCTATTCTGTGAATCTCCGCCTGGAGTGCCTGTACCTCTTCTAGGGCCGCCCGCTGCCTGGCCTCGGCCACTTCTTTTTGGGCCCTGGCATGCTCCAGTTGCTGTCCTGTGGCAGCCCTGTCCTGATAAAGCTGCTGGATTCTCCTGAAATCCCCCTCTGTCTGAACTGCCTGGGCCTTGGCCGCCTCCAGTTGAGCTCTGGCGGCTTGAAGCCTGGATCGGGCCGATGGAAGTGCCCTCTCCACGGCCTGGAGCTGGGACTGAGCCTGCCTCAGCCTGGCCTGGATGTCCCTGTCGTCCAGTTTGGCCAAGACCGTGGCACCCTCTCCCTGGGAGTCAGGTCCTGTAACCTCCTGGCCCTCCCTGACGTGTACTTCTTTGACCTGGGCCATTATCCGACTCGAGACCTGGGCCTCGTTTCTGGTGCGCAAACTGCCCATCTGCTCCAGTATGAGGGGAAAACTCCTAAGCTCCACTCTTTGGGTTTTGAGGGGAGGTGGAGGGGCCTTAGGTACCGGAGGTCCTGGCTCCACCTTCTCCACAAATGCTCCTGAGAGCCAAAGCATCATGACCACCAACAAGGCTGCCACACCGAGCCCCTTCAAGGGCTCCAGGATCGCTGATTTCCATCGGGAGTCCTGGCTCATGATCCCACCTCCACCCAACGGGCGAACTCCCCCAAGGCCTGCCTAAGCGCAGCCGAGGCAATCTTTTGGTCGAACAAGGCAGCACTGTAGGACACCTCAGCCCTGCTCCATTCCAGTTCGGCATTCAGAAGCGCATCCACTGTCACCACCTCTCTGGCATATTGAGAACGCACCTCTTCCAGGGCCTTGCCAGCCAACTCCCGTCTGCTGGCTGCCACCTCAAGTCTGGCCGAGGCCTCCTCCAACCCTATGGCGGCCTGGTGCACCTCCAAGGCCACATCCAGGGCCACCTGCTCTCCCCTGGCCTCCATCTCCCTCAGCCTGGAGGAGGCCTCCCTGATTCTGGAAAGGGTTATTCCCCCTTGGAAAAGAGGCCAGGTGGCCTGAAGGGACGCCAGCCAACTCTCCCCGCCTCCTCTGAGTTCCTCTGAATCCCAAGAGTACCAGGCTCTGGCACCCACCTTGGGCAGCAGTTCGGCTCTGGCGGCTTTTAGCCGCTGCCTTGCGGCCAGGATCATGAAACGGGCTGCCTGGATCTCTGGTCTTTGAATCAGGGCCTTTTCCAAAAGCTCCCTTGAACTGGTCTCCTTGAGTTGCTGAGATGGAGCGGCCTGGGCCAGTTCCCTGAGGTCCGGAATCTCCTCCTCCCTGAGGGGCCTTGCCAGTAATCTTTCCAGGGCGGCCTGGAGCTTTCTGGCTCCAGCGCGGGCCGTCACCCGGTTGCCTTCGGCCTCGGCGGTTCGGCTCTTAAGCCTCAAAAGATCGCTCTCCAGGGCCACCTGAGCCCTCAGCTTTGCCTCTCCCAATTGCTGGTTTATGCGGGCCAGATTCACTGCCTTTTCCGCCACATCCAAGAAGGCCAGAGACTGAAGCCACCTGAAATATGCCTCGGTCACGGAGGCCACTAACCTGTTTCTGGCTGCCAGAAGCTCCGAAGCCGTGGCATCTCTGTGGCCAGCTGCAGCCCGACGCTGGTAGATGCGGGCACCTCCCTCAAACAAGGACCACTCCCCCTGGATCCTGGAGGAGACGTTTTGGTGTACCCCGGGATCATTGAACTCCATGGCAAAGTTAAGTCTTCTTTGGTGGAGGTACTGCATGAATGCAAAGACCGGGTTGTCTGTGATAGAAAACTCCTGGGCAAAGACCAGCCTTGGATAGAAAGCCGCCTCAGCCTGACGCACCTGTTCTGCTGCTGCTGAGAGCCTCTCTTGTATCTGGCGCAGTTCTGGGTTGGCCCCAAGGGCCTCCTGGATGGCCCTCTCAAGGGTTAAGGGACCAGAAGGCGCCTCCAGCGCCAGAGTTTCCCATCTTTTCAGGACCCTGGCCGTATCCAAGGCCCCATCTTCCGTGCCCACCGGGCCCAGATATGGGTTGCAAGCCCAAAGCAGGCCAAGAAGCCCTGCTGCCACAAGTATCAGGATTCCTTTTCGCCCATGACAGCCCATGACATCTCTCCAGCTCTCAGATGGCCACATGTCTCTGGCAAGTTCTTGCAAGCTTTGCCCGCCAGGATTTGGGCTCAGCCCAGGGGCCTCTGGGGTCTGCTCAGCCCTCCTTGAAGCCCAAAGCTCTCAAGAAATTCATCATGAGGCACCATCTGGTAAAAGCGGACTGCAACAGATTTGCCCCCACAAAGGCCGTGAGAAGTAGCCACCATTGACTCCAAACCAGGCTCAAGAAGACCGATATGAGAATAAGGCTTCCGGCCACCATTCTGAGTCCTTCATTCACGGTCATGGCCATCACCTCCTGATCCTTTCACCCCTGCCCTTGCCTTGCGCTGGCAAGGGATAGAACTCATTTGCCCCTGGGTCTTTCCCCAAGAGTTAGGGTCAACTCCTCGCTCTTTTTTTCACGCAGGATCTTGAGGCGCACCTGTTCCCCAGGTTTGTGTTTTCTTATCCTTCGCACCAGATCCTCGGAAGAGTTAACTGCTTGCCCGTCTACGGCCGTGATAATATCGCCTCCTACGGACAGCAAGGCATTACCCAGCTGAACCATCTTGCTCCCACCTCTGAGCCCTGCCTTGTCCGCTGGCCCGCCTTTCATGACCTCCACCACCAGGGCCCCCCTGCTCACCGGCAGATCCAGGGCCTTGGCCAAACCGGGGGTCATTGGAAAAAGGCTCACTCCCATCCAGGCGTGGGACACGTAACCTTTTTCCACCAGATCCGGTATGATTCTCTTGGCAGTGTCCACTGGAATGGCAAAGCCGATCCCCACGCTGCCCCCGGACGGGGTGAAAATGGCCGTGTTAATTCCGATGATCTTTCCCTCTGAATCCAGAAGCGGCCCCCCCCGAGTTGCCCGGGTTGATTGCCGCATCCGTCTGAATCAGATCCTCCATGAAGGAACCATCCTCGGAGCGTATGGAGCGGCCCAAGGAGGAAATGATCCCAGTGGTGAGGGTCTCACCCAAGCCGAAGGGGTTTCCTATGGCCAAGACCTTCTGGCCCACCTGGAGATCCTGAGAGCTGCCCAAGGGAATTGGCCTCAGCCTCTCAGCCGGCGCTTCTATGCGAATCACGGCCAGGTCGTTTTCTGGATCTGTGCCCACCAGCCTTCCTGGCCATTTGCTCCCATCAGCCAAGGTGACCTCTATACGCCTGGCATCCTTGATAACATGGTTGTTGGTCAGGATGTAGCCTTTGGAGTCAATTACTGCTCCGGAACCCGCCCCTTCCCTGGGAACCAGCCTGAAGAAGAAGTCCCTCTCCAACACAGTGCTGGTTATGTTTACCACCCCCGGGGCCGCCTTCTTGTAAACCGAGATGGTGTTTCGTTCATCCTCGGTCAAGCACAAGGCCTGAGAGCACAAAAGGGGTAACAAGACCACCCCCAAACCAAAGCTCTTGAGCTTTTCGAGTGGAGTCTTCCTCATCTCGTCATCACCTCCAGATCCTGTTTACCAAAGGGGCCTCCTGCGCCTGCGGCGTGCCAGGAGCCACAAGAGAATGCTCACGCCCGCCAGAGCCATGAGGATCCCCGGCCATCTTACCCTCTTGTGGCGCACCAGAGTTGGCAGGTTTTCTTCAAGGGCTGCCGTGGGTATGGCAAAACCCACACCCACGCTCCCCCCCGATGGACTCAAGATGGCCGTATTTATGCCCACCAGCCTCCCCTCTCTGTCCAGCAAGGGGCCACCCGAGTTGCCAGGGTTGATGGCGGCATCGGTCTGAAGCAGACCTTTGAGTTTCTTGCCTTCGGGGGTCAAGAGGGTCCTGTCCAGAGAGGAGATCACTCCTTTGGTCAAGGTATGCTGAAATCCAAAGGGATTTCCTATGGCATATACAGCCTGGCCGACCTCAAGGGCCTTGGAATCCCCAAAGGGAATTGGTCTGAGCTTTTCCCGGGGAGCACTGATACGTATCAAGGCCAGATCCAGATCCTTGAGGCTGCTTACCAACTTGGCCGGGAAAACACTCCCATCAAACAGGGTAACCTCCATGGAACGGGCCTCTTGAACCACATGGGAATTGGTGATGATGTTTCCTTCCAGGTCCAGAATGACCCCGGAGCCAGTGCCCTGGCTTGGAAACGGCTGGAAAAAGAAGCCGTAACGCACCACCGTGGAGCGAATATGCACGACCCCTGGGGAAGCTCTCTTGTAGACTTCTATGCTTATGTTCTCCTCGGCAGTAAGAGCAATGCCTGTGGAAACCCATGGGAGCAAAAAAAGCATCAAAACCAGTATCCCCAGAGCCGAACCCAGCAGTTTTTTCATGAATCGCCCCTTATTTGGGAACAAGATCTTGGGGGTTATTCTATTCACATACCCCTGTGGTCTCAATCTGTTTTTTCTCATGCCCACAGATCAGCCCCAAGAGATTGCCTTGCAGGCTCAAGCCCCCAGCAGACCTCCCTGAAAGATATGGAGGGAGAAGCAGGATCCTCTTGTTGATTACTTCTCCCTTGGGAAGCATACTGGATAAAAGCTCAAAGGCAAGGAGATGCCCAGCAAATGCACCCAGAGAAAAACTTCCCTGAACAGGTTCTCAAGATTGATGTACCCATAGGCGGTATGACCTGTGCCAGCTGCGTAGCCAGGGTGGAGAGGGGTATTTCCCGGTTGGAGGGGGTGGCTGAGGCCAAGGTAAACTTGGCCTCGGAAAAGGCCACGGTGCATTACGATCCGGCTAAGGTGGGCCTCAAGGATTTGGTGAGAACAGTAGAGGAGCTGGGTTACGAGCCGCGCCTGGAGAAGGTAAGCCTTCCCATCCAGGGCATGAGTTGCGCTGCCTGCGTCAGAAGAGTTCAACAGGCCCTGAGCAATGTGCAAGGAGTCCTGGAAGCAGAGGTGAATTTCGCCACCGAGAGAGCCACTGTCCGTTTCCTGTCAGGCCAGACATCCGTCTCGGAGCTGGCCAGGGCCGTGGAGCAGGCCGGGTACAAGCTGAGGGAAGCTTCCCTGGGAGATCCCCTGGAGCAGGAAAGGAAAATCAGGCAAGAGGCTTTGCGCGCCTTGCGCAGCAAGTTCATGGTGGGTGTGGGCCTGCTCATACCCATGATGATTCTGTGCTATTGGAAAGAGCTGGGCCTGGAGAGCTTCCTGGCTCTGGGGACACAGGGGAACTTCGTCTTACAGTTTGTGCTTCAAAGCCCGATTCAGTTTTGGGTTGGCTGGCAGTTCTACAAGGGCGCATGGGCTGCAGCCAAACACCGCACAACGGACATGAACACCCTCATAGCCGTGGGCACATCGGCTGCCTATGGGTACAGCGTGGTGGCCAGCTTCTTCCCAAAGATCTTCTCCGCTCAGGGCCTCTCCCCACAGGTGTACTTCGACACTGCCGGGGCCATCATAGTGATCATCCTTCTGGGGCGCATGCTGGAGGCCAGGGCCAAGGGCCGCACCTCAGAGGCCATACAGAAGCTCATGGGGCTTCAGCCCCGCACGGCCAGGATCGTGCGTCATGGGCAGGAGCTGGAGGTTCCTTTAGAAGACGTGCACGTTGGAGACCAGGTCCTGGTCAGGCCTGGGGAGAGGATACCCGTGGACGGAGTGGTCCTGGAGGGGCGCTCTGCAGTGGATGAGTCCATGGTCACAGGTGAGTCCCTTCCCGTGGAAAAGGCGCCCGGAGATGAGGTCATAGGAGCCACCCTCAACAGGACCGGGGCTTTTACTTTCAGGGCGACCCGCGTCGGCCGCGACACGGTCCTGGCTCAGATCGTGCGCATGGTGGAAGAGGCCCAAGGCTCCAAGCCTCCCATAGCCAGGCTGGCCGATATCATAGCCAGCCGTTTCGTGCCCGGGGTGATGGCAGCGGCAACCATCACGTTCTTGGTCTGGCTGATCTGGGGGCCAGAGCCAAGGCTTACCTACGCTGTGCTAAATTTCGTGGCGGTCATGATCATTGCCTGTCCATGTGCCCTTGGACTTGCCACACCAACCTCCATAATGGTGGGCACTGGCAAGGGTGCTGAACTGGGGATCCTGATACGAAGCGGGGAGGCCCTGGAGACAGCCCACAAGCTGGACACCCTGATCTTGGACAAGACAGGGACCCTAACCCGTGGAGAGCCCTCCCTAACGGAGCTTATGTCGGTGGAGGGATGGAACCAGGAGGAACTCCTGAGGCTGGCCGCCTCGGCCGAGAGACGCTCGGAGCATCCCCTGGCCCAGGCAGTGGTTCAGGAGGCCGTAAGGAGGCGTCTCAGCTTGAGTGACCCAGAGAGTTTTGAGGCTCTCCCAGGCCATGGGCTACTGGCCCGCGTGGAGGGCATGGAGATACTCCTGGGCAATGAGGCCCTGATGAGGAAGCGCCATGTCAGCCTGGAGCCAGCCTTGATGGAGGGAGCGGAAAGGTTGGCCGAGGAAGGAAGGAGCATTGTCTTGTTGGCTGTGGAGGGAAAGTTGGCAGGCCTTCTCGCACTGGCGGACATTCTCAAGGAGGAGGCCCGGGAGGCTGTGGAAAAGATCAGGCAGATGGGCTTGGAAGTGATCATGATCACAGGAGACAATCCCCGCACTGCCCATGCCGTAGCCAGGCAGCTGGGCATAGGCAGGGTGTTGGCACAAGTCCTGCCCGAGGAAAAGGCATCCCAGGTGAAAAGGCTTCAAAGCGAAGGAAGGCGGGTGGGCATGGTTGGAGATGGCATAAACGATGCCCCTGCTCTGGCCCAGGCCGATGTGGGAATAGCCATAGGAACCGGCACTGACGTGGCCATGGAATCCGCTGACATAATTCTCATGAGGGGGGACCTGAGGGGGGTGGCCACGGCCATTGCCTTGAGCCGAGCCACAATCCGCAACATCCGGCAGAACTTCTTCTGGGCCTTCGCATACAACACCATCCTCATACCTGTGGCAGCCGGGGTGCTCTTTCCCTTCTTTGGGATCCTGCTGAGTCCCATCTTCGCTGCAGTGGCCATGGGCCTCTCATCGGTAACGGTCGTATCCAATGCCCTGAGGCTCAAGAGGTTTCGACCATTGCAAGCCTCCAGTAGCCACTGATGCCTGGGACTCATCTGAGTCCCGCAGCTCCCCTCATGCTTTCGAGTTCCCGCAACATGTCATGCATTTCCTTCATCATCTTGGAGTCGATCTTCTTGGTCCCCATCATGTAGGCTGGAGCCTCGTTCAGCATGTCCGCGATATGATCGATTATTGCAGCGAGCCTCTTTTGCATCTCCGCATCCGCCTTTCCAGATCGCAGTATGGTTGCCACTTGAGTTGCCATCCCTGACATCATATTCATCACCCCGTAGGTCATGGAGCGGTGACCCCATCCGGCTCCAATCTGGGCCTCGCTCAACGGCCCAGGAGGGTACTGTTCGTAACCACCCACCTTCGGGCCCTCCTGTGCCATGGCTAGGCCCATTGCAGCCAGCCAGAAAACCATCACCAGTATGCTAAATTCCCTGCTCATGCTATGGCCTCCGATGGTCCCTGATTGAAATTAGCCCGCATTGATTGCAACCAGCAGATGATGCGGGGTAATCTTAACCATACTTCAGGATAACCTGATTCATGGTCAAACAAACCTTGACTTTCTCTGCCAGCTCCAGTCCCTCTTGGAACCTGAAAATGGCTAAATGCACCATGGGTTTGGGTCTGGCCCGCCAAGCTGCCGCTGTTGGGGAATAACTCGGGCTACGCACTTGAACGCCCCAAAACATACATCTGCATGGGCTCTTGCACCCCTTTCAATTGAGCCTCCACGGTTCTGAGAGGAGAAGCGAGGTCTCCCGCCTCCACGTACACCCTCTCTGAAACCACCACCTCTCCTGGCCCCGCCAACTGTTGAATCCTGTGGGTCAGATTCACGGGTGAGCCCACTATGCCGTACTTGGCACGCGCCTCGGAACCTATGTTGCCCACGATGACTTCCCCTGCGTGAATGCCAACGCCCATGCTCAGTTCAGGGAGCCCATCTCGGAGGTTGTGCTCGTTGAGAGGCCCCATGGCTTCCTGCATCTCAAAGCCACAAAGCACAGCCCTCTTGACGGCCTCATGAAGGGGCCCATCCAGGGGGTCAAAAAAAGCCAGAACCGAGTCCCCGAGAAAATCCACTATGATGCCTCCATGACGCCTTATGACATGGATCATGGATGAAAAAAAACGGTTTACTATCTGGATGGTCTCCTCGGGCCTCAAGAGTTCAGACAAAGGAGTGAAATTCCGGATGTCCGCCATGAGGATGGCCACCTCGCGCCTCTTTCCACCAAGTCTTCTTGCCTCCGGTCTGCCAAGCAACTGCTTTGCGACCTCTGGATCCACGTACCGACCGAAGGTGTTGGCTATGAACTCCTTCTCAGCCAGCCCATCCACCATGGAGTTGAAGCTCAGTATGAGCTGTCCTAGTTCGTCCTTGCGCCTAGGCGGTGGAAGTTTTTGGAAGAGGCCTTGGGCTATCTGTCCAGCCGCATAGGACAAGCCCTTTACCGAGCTGACCATGCCTCCCACTACCCCACGGATCAACACCAAGACCAACAGGATGCAGATTCCCAATGCCATGGCATAGTAGTTTCGGAAACGCAACAATGGAGCCAGGATCTCCTCACCGCGTGCGAACAGCACAATGCTCCATGGGGCCTCATGAAGCCTGTAAAAACCCACTATGCGCTCCGGGGGCCAGGGCGGCCGCCCTGGCCCCCAAAGGGTCCCCGAGTCCTTGGACCTGATGGCGGAAAGGAGGGAGATCTCGAGGGGGTCTTGGAATTCCCCCAGCCTCTGCCGGTCCATGGAAAGGGCTGCCGCATGGGCAAGGAATCGTCCTGTGTCATCTACGAGACAGGCCTCTTGGCTTTGCCACCACCCAGTGGAGATCACATCCTCCAGAAGGTAGTCGAAACGCATGGTCACCTCCAGCCTGCCCACGCTACGCCCCTCCTGGTCTTTGAGATCGGAGACCATTTGGAAGGAGTGGTGCCCGGCCTGGTAGTCATATGCCGGAGGGGTCACCTCCACGGGCCTGGGGTGCTCAAGCGGCCTTTTGGCCATCTCTCTCCCGGGGTCCATGTGCGGCCCTCTCTCATGCGTTTTTCCGGGATATGGGGCATTGCCAGGCAGGATCAAACTGACCGAGGTGACCCCAGGTGCCCCTTTCAGTTGGCTCATCAGCCAGTCCTGAACTTGAGGTCCCCCTCTGGCTGCCGAGGCCTGCTGAAAAACTTGTATCCATTCCATAGGACGGGCCAGACGCATGTCGATCTGATGAGCCGCCCTCTGTAGCTTCAGCATGGCGGCTTCCTCCCACTGCTGGAGGATGGCGCTTCTGGCGTACATGAAACCCACAGCGCCGACGACCAGCAGGATCAATGCCACGGGGACCAAAAGGAAAAAGGCCATTCGTTGCTGTAGACTCTTGGTGCCCAGCCTCACTGCTTTCCCTCATCAGGCTCCAAATCGTTCACAGGGGACCGGCTCCTGGTTATGGGCAAATCCAACAGAACCCGGGTACCCCTTTCCAAAGCGCTCTCAACGCTTATCCCTCCGCCATGCTCTTTTACTATGGCCCTGGTGATGGCCAGACCAAGGCCGGTCCCTTTTGGTTTTGTGGAAAAAAAGGGCAGGAAGATGCGATCCAGATCTTGCCTCGGGATGCCTTTGCCTTGGTCCTCCACGGTTATTTTGAGGGAGTCTCCATCCATGGCTGCTGTCAGCCTCACCTCCTTACCCTCTGTGGAAGCATGAAGTGCATTTTGCAACAGGTTCAGGAGGGCCTGTCGCATCCTTTCTCTGTCTATGGGAACAGAGATTTCCTGAGGTTCGCAAGAGCATATTAGGCGAACCCTCTTCTCTTTGAAGGGAATCTGAAGGCTTACGCGCAGTTCTTCCAGAAAGGATCTCATGTCCACATCCTCCCTTTGAAGGGGGGCCTGTCGAGCGAAGGCCAGCATGTCCTTGGTCATGTTCTCCAGTCTGGCTGACTCGCGTTCAACTATATCCAGGTACTCCGAGGCCCTTGGATCCAGGGCGTCGGCCTCTCGGATCCTGCGCAGAAATCCCCTTATGGGAACAAGTATATTCTTCATCTCGTGGGCCACAGAGGCAGCAGCCTCACCCAGGGCGGCCAGGGTCTCCAGCTCCTGATTCCTGAGCCTCTGCCTTTTCTCCCTGTCCGACAACAGGCCCACCACCGGACCTGCCAGTGCGAACAGACATATCTCCATGAGCCTGGAGTAGAACATGGCCTGTCCCTCGGCCCAAGCCAAGAATACTTGGGGCAGATAAACAAGCACCACCAGGAGACCCACCCCAAGCCCCCCGCCCAGCCCATACCAGAAGCCGCCCAGGAAGATGGGGAAGTAGTAAAGTCTGCCAAAGAGCTCGTTGTAGAAGTGTTCCTGTCGCGGAATCAGGTAATGAAACAGGCACACCAGTAGCAGGGAAATCAGGATGATCCTGACCTTCCTTGGCCTCAGGAACCCCACCAAGTGCACCCACATGGGCCGCCTCCTTTCCCAGAGGGTCCGGTGCATCTGGAAACAGTGCTACTTCACTGCCCAGCCTGCCGAAGACAATGCCTTTCTTGAGAAGTTAGCAAAGCCTTGCAAGAAGGTGCAAGCCCATGGGCATGCTCCGACCAAAACCTTAAATTCCCACCGAAGCAGTTGACAAAATTCACCAGAGTGTTTAAATGGGGCAGAGGAGCAAGTGGGATGGCTTTGCAACGACTGATCCTCCTGCCATTGATCTTTTGGTTCCTGGCACTTGCTGGAGGCCCATTGCCCTGTTTTTGTCCTGGTCATGGGGCAGCCAAAGCAGCGTGTCAAGAGTGGGAAAGCTTTCAGGCTCCTGCCCATGGCCAGCAATGTTGCGGCCAATGCAATCTGGAGCTTGGGTCCCAGGGCAGCCCCTTTGTTCCAAGGAGCCCTGGCCACCTATCCTGGGCCACGGCACAGGCTCATCTGTTTTTATGGAACCTTCACCCAGCTTCGGCAGCCGGGGCCAGGCTATTCCAGCAGACCCCATGTATGGGACCGAGCTTTTCATGGGGAATCTGGACACCCTTGTTCCAGCAGCTCTACCTCATGAAGGTGTCGTTGCTTTTTTGACCCGGCCTTGGAGCCTGTATGTCTAGTTGTCAGAAAACTCGAACAACCCCTGTTCGCGGGGCAGTGCATTTTTTTGTTGAGAAGTGATGGAGCTTTGATAGGAGAAGCCTGGATAGGCCTTGGGCCGCGGCTTCTTCCGATGCTGCAGCCCAGGGCTCATGATGAGAGTCTGGATCATAGGGATCCACCAGATAAGGAGGAGCAGAATGATGATCAAGAGAATGACCTTCTTGGCAGTGGTAGTAATTTTTTCCCTAGGAATTGCTAATGCCAAGGACCTGGAGTTGAAGAAAAAGGCAGGGGATCTGGATGTGAAGGTCACCCTGAAGCAGAACCCGCCCATCGTAGGCAATAACGACATGATCGTGGAGATCAAGGACTCCTCTGGCAAGGCGGTCACGGATGCCAAGGTCGTGGTCAACTATTCCATGCCTGCCATGCCAGGGATGCCCCCCATGAACTACAAAACCGATGCCATGCTCCACGGGAATGAATACCAAGCCCGCATGAATCTGTCCATGGCAGGCCCCTGGAACATAGAGGTGCGTATCAGCAGGGCCGGCAAGACCACCTCGGCCAAATTCAACGTGGATGCCAAGTAAGGCAAGCCATCTCTAATGTTGCCCGGCTTTTCTGAGGGGCGGACTTCACCTCCGCCCCCGGACCGGAAAAGAGGGCAGGGAAGGTCTGCTTGCGGAGGTCTTGCCATGTTCAGGGCAATGGTGCGTGTATTGAGCCACAAGGGGAACCTGGCTGGTCTGGTGGCATGTGCAGGATGGTTGCTCTGGGGTATCTGTCCAGCGGCCTCTGCCCAGGAGCTAAGGCTAAAGCCCCTTCTGGAGGAGGCCTTGCAGCGAAGCCCCGAGATCCTTGCTGCCAAGGCCAGGGCACAGGCCGCCCATCACAAGGTCCCCCAGGCCAGGAGTCTCCCGGATCCCATGTTCATGACCGGATATCAGAACGAGGGCTGGAAGAGGTACACTTACGGCGAGATGCCCGATGCCCAGTGGATGTTTTCAGCCTCGCAGATGATCCCCTTTCCGGGCAAGCTGGGCCTAAAAGGAGAGATGGCTGAGCAGGAGGCCAGGGGGTTGGATTCTTCTGCCGAGTATGCTGCGCTACAGGTACTAGCAAGGGTCAAGGAGCTCTTCCACGACCTCTTTCTGGCATACAAGACCCTGGATATCCTGGCCCAGACCCGTGCCCTTTTCTCCAGGCTCGAGGAAGCTGCCCTGGCAAGGTACAGCTCTGGCACAGGCCCCCAGCAGGAGGTTCTCATGGCCCAGACAGAGCGCTACATGCTTCTGGAAAGGGAGGAGATGCAAAGGCAGCGCATCCGCTCTTTGGAGGCCATGTTGAGCTCTGCCCTGGGTCGCTCCGCCCATGTGCCTCTTGGGAGGCCGGAAGAACCTTCCATTACCCCACTGCACAAGAGCCCAGAGCAGCTCTTGCAATTGGCCAATGAGCGCTCCCCCCAGCTCAAGGCTCGTGCCAGGATGGTGGAGGCCGCGGAGGCCAAGGTGTCCATGGCCCGAAAAGAGTACTTCCCGGACCTAACCCTAACAGGCAATTACTTCAGCAGGGGTGCAGGGCAGTTCGAGGACATGTGGAGCCTCACGGCCACGGTCAATGTTCCAATTTTCTTCAGGACCAAGCAGGAGGAAGGTGTGAAAGAGGCCAGATCCTCCCTCCTGGAAGCTCGACACGAACTGGAAGCCACCCGTTTGATGATCGAATCCTCCATCAGAGACAACTACGCCATGGTCAAAAGCGGTGAGAACCTCTTGTCCCTTTACAGGGAGGCCATTATTCCCAAGCAGTACCAGGACTTCGAGCTGGCCCTCTCAGGATACACCACGGGCAAGATCGAGGCCCTGACCGTGATATCCAGGCTAAAGGCCTTCCTGGACACAGAGCTGCTCTATTGGTCCCAGTTGGCTCAGAGGGAAAAGGCGTTGGCCAGGATAGAGGCCCTGGTGGGAGGGGGATGGGAATAGGGAGCCAGGAATGGATGAAAAGAGCATGAGAAACAGCCCTGGTGAGTCTCCCATGCAGGCCAAACTCAGGCAGTTAGGAGGCTTTCTGGGGATGCTGGTGGTATTGGGGTTATCTGTCAGCACATCTCTGGCCGAGGCGCAGCATGGCCACGACAGCCACCAGGCTGCCCCCCAGGCCGTCCAGCAGGGCTCGAATCAGAGCGAGGAGATGCCCCCCACCATCGAGATCCCTCCGGAAAAGAGGCAGCTCATAGGGGTACGCACCGCCGAGGTGGCCGTGCGAGGCCTGACGCACACCATCCGAACCGTGGGCCGCATAGAGTACGACGAGCGAAGGCTCGCCACGGTCAACACCAAGTTCGAGGGCTGGATAGAGAAGCTCTATGTGGATTACACGGGCCGTTATGTCAAAAAGGGCGAAGTCTTGGCCGAGATCTACAGTCCCGAACTCCTGGCAACCCAGCAGGAGTTCCTGAGTCTGTTGCGCTGGGCCAGGGCCAGGAAGGAGGTCGGCTCCTGGGGGGAGAATCTGGCCACAGACGCCGAGGCCATCCTCCAGGCTGCCAGGGAGAGGCTGCGGCTGTGGGACATGACACAGGAGCAGATCCAGGAACTGGAGGTCACTCAGAAGCCCATTCGTACCATCAAGTTGTTGAGCCCTGCAAGCGGTTACGTGGTGCAGAAGATGGCCATACTGGGCATGAGGGTCATGCCAGGAGAGAAACTCTTCGACCTGGCGGACCTATCCACTCTATGGATCCTGGCCGATGTTTACGAGTATGAGCTGCCCTTTGTGCAGGTGGGCATGCCGGCCAGGGTGACTCTGAGCTATGTACCGGGGGAAGAGCTCTCCTCCAGGATAGACTATATCTACCCCACGCTCTCTCCCGAGACCCGCACTGCCAGGGTGCGCCTGGTGCTGCCAAACCCCAAGGGCAGATTAAAGCCCCAGATGTTCACCAATGTGGAGATCAACGTGGATCTGGGCCCCAGGCTCATGGTGCCATCCGAGGCTGTGATAGATACGGGCACCCGCCAGATAGTTTACGTGGATCGGGGAGAGGGGCTTTTCGAGCCAAGGGAGGTCAAGCTGGGGATCAGGACCCGGGATATGGCCGAGGTTACAAGAGGCCTGAGGGCAGGGGAGCGAGTGGCCGCCTCTGCTGCCTTCCTATTAGACTCCGAAGCCCAGCTAAAGGGGGTGGCACCCCTAGGGGGCCACAAGTGATCGCCAGGCTCATCGAATATAGCGCGCGCAACAGGTTTTTCATTTTCCTGATGATGGCCTTTCTGGGAGGTTGGGGTTACTGGTGCCTCACCAAGACCCCTCTGGATGCCATCCCGGATCTGAGCGACACCCAGGTGATCATTTACACCGAGTGGCCAGGCCGAAGCCCGGATCTCGTGGAGGACCAGATAACCTATCCTATCTCATCCACGCTGCTTGCCGCCCCCAGGGTGCAGGCGGTGAGGGGCTACTCGTTTCTGGGTGCTTCCTTCATATACGTGATCTTCGAGGATGGCACAGATATCTACTGGGCCCGCACAAGGGTCCTGGAGTACCTGCAGGCGGTTCGCGCCAAGATCCCCCAGGAGGTCAACCCGGTTCTGGGCCCGGATGCCACAAGCGTTGGATGGGGCTTCATGTACGCGCTCAAGTGCGAGACGGGCGAGCACGACCTCTCCCAGATCCGCTCCTTTCAGGACTATAACGTGAAACTGGCCCTGGAGAGCGTCCCAGGGGTGGCCCAGGTGGCCAGCATCGGGGGCTTTGTGCGCCAGTACCAGGTGACGCTGGATCCCAATCGCCTCTCGGCCTTCAACCTGCCTCTGGAGAAGGTGGTGGAGGCCATCCGCAAGAGCAACAGGGACGTGGAGGGAAGGGTCCTGGAGCTATCGGGTGTGGAATATATGGTGAGGGGCAGGGGCTACATCCGAAACACCCAGGACCTGGAGCAGATCCCTGTGGGCACAGGCCCAGGGGGCACGCCGGTGCTCCTCAGGGAGGTGGCACGAGTCCAGATGGGCCCAGAGATCCGAAGGGGGCTCGTGGACCTGGATGGAAAAGGGGAGGTGGTGGGCGGGATAGTCATAGTACGGTTCGGAGAGAATGTTCTCAAGGTCATAGAGAGGGTCAAGGAGAGGATCAGCAGGGACATCCAGCCTAGCCTCCCCAAGGGGGTGGAGCTGGTAGTGACGTACGACAGAAGCGATCTCATCCACAGGGCCATAGACACCCTCAGGGAGGAGATCATTAAGCTTGCACTGGCAGTGAGCGCCGTTTGCCTGGTCTTCTTGTTCCACCTGCCAAGCGCCCTTGTGGTGATACTGACCCTTCCTCTGGCCATCCTCATGTCTTTTATCTGCATGTATTACCTGGGGGTCACATCCAACATCATGAGCCTAAGCGGCATTGCCATAGCCATAGGGGCCATGGTGGATGCCTCCATAATCATGGTGGAGAATGCCCACAAGAAGCTGGAAGAGTGGGAAGCCGGGCCCAAAAGCGCCAGCCGCGTGGATATGATAGTGGAAGGGGCAAAGGAGGTGGGACCCTCTCTGTTCTTTTCCCTTCTGGTCATAACCGTTGGGTTCCTACCTGTCTTCACCCTGGAGGCTCAGGCGGGAAGGCTCTTCAAGCCTTTGGCGTACACCAAGACCTTTGCCATGCTTTTCTCATCCTTCTTGGCTGTGACCATAACCCCAGTGCTCATGACCCTTTTTATCCGGGGCAGGATAAGGCCCGAGCAAAGAAATCCCCTGTCAGTGATCCTCCACTGGCTGTACACGCCTTTTGCGCGATTGGCCTTGAGGTTCCCCAAGAGCCTCCTGTTGCTGGCCCTGGGCATCATGGCTGCCACGGTTTACCCATTCAAGCAGCTGGGCTCTGAATTCATGCCACCTCTTTATGAAGGCACGCTCTTTTACATGCCCGTCACGGTGCCTGCTGCCTCCATCTCCGTGGCATCAGAGCTCCTTCAATTGCAGGATAGGCTTCTTTCCACCATTCCGGAGGTGGCCCAGGTGTTCGGCAAGGCTGGCCGCGCCGAGACCGCCACAGACCCGGCCCCACTGGAGATGTTCGAGACGGTCATAAACCTCAAGCCCGAATCCCAGTGGCGGCCCGGCATGACCGTGGAGAAGATCATAGAGGAAATGAACGATCTTCTAACTATTCCGGGGGTCGCCAATTCCTTCACCATGCCCATCAAGGCCAGGATAGACATGCTGGCCACCGGGATCCGCACCCCAGTGGGCATCAAGGTGCTGGGGCCTCATCTGGAGGAACTGGAGAGAATAGGCCTTGCCCTGGAGCACCATTTGAGGGAGGTTCCAGGCACAAGGAGCGTCTATGCCGAGAGGGCCACCACAGGGTATTTCCTGGATATCCTGGTGAAGCGGGATGAGGCGGCCCGCTACGGTCTGAGGGTGGAAGACGTCCTGGAGGTTGTGGAGTCGGCCATAGGCGGCATGAACGTGACCACTACCATAGAGGGAAGGGAGCGCTATCCCGTCAACGTGAGGTACCCCAGGGAGCTTCGTTCGGATCTGGAGCGCCTAAAAAGGGTGCTGGTGCCAATCTCCATGGAAAGCTCAAGGCCTTTGACCGGGATGTCCTCTGCCCCCCAGGGGCCTGCCCAGGTCCCCCTCGGGCAACTGGCCGAGATCAGGGTGACCAGAGGCCCCACCAGCATAAAGAGCGAGGAAGGGCTCCTGGCCTTATATGTTTTCGTGGACTTCGCAGGCCGCGATGTGGGCGGTTACGTGGAGGAAGCCAAACAGAAGGTGGCCACCCTGGAGATCCCGCCTGGATACAGGCTCCAGTGGAGCGGGGAGTACGAGTACCTGCTTCGCACCCACGAGCGGTTGAGGCTGGTGATCCCCCTTACGGCCTTTATCATCTTCGTGCTCATCTACCTGAACACCCGCTCCCTCACCAAGACAGCCATAGTGCTCATGGCTGTGCCGTTTTCCCTGGTGGGCTCTTTCTGGCTGCTTCACCTCTTGGGTTACCACATGAGCATTGCGGTGTGGGTTGGGATCATTGCCCTGGCTGGCCTGGATGCGGAGACAGGGGTCGTGATGCTCCTGTACTTGGACCTGGCATACGATCAGTGGAAGCGAGAAGGAAGGCTTAGGAGCATCCAGGACCTCAAGGAGGCCATCATGCACGGGGCTGTCAAGCGCATCAGGCCCAAGATAATGACCGTGAGCGTTATCCTGGCGGGTCTTATCCCCATCATGTTCAGCCACGGAACAGGGGCCGATGTGATGAAACGCATCGCAGCCCCCATGGTGGGAGGAGTGGTGACATCCACTGTGCTGGAGCTGCTCATCTACCCTTCCATTTTCTATCTGTGGAGGAAGCGCACATTGCCCAAGAGCTAATTTGGATTGTTCATGATCTATACCGTAATGAGTTAAAGGGGCAAGCAACCCGAACAAAACAGCGCGCTGCCCTCCCCTCTATGCATGCGTACAACTACTGAGCCGGTTTGCTGGTTGGTTTGGGATGCGGGAGGGGGCTTCGATACAAGGAGGTTGCTGCTAGTATCTGCGTGTCGGAGTTCTGGTACGGGGCAAGGGGACGCACTGGAGCCGGAGCCGGCGGCTTACCGGGAATTGGTGGTCAAGGCCGTCACTAAAACGATCCCCATGGTGTGGACGCTCTGGGAGCGGTTCCTCTATTGGGGTGGCCAGATCGTGCGTCATGGTCGAGTAATCTACTTGGATATGGCTCGAGGAAGCCCAGAGGCTGCCCGCTTCCTTGCACTTTGGCAGCGGATGGACGCCCTGGGAATTCCGTAAGTCGGTCTGGCAGGTTCTCCGCACGCCTAGTTGCAGCTGCCTGTTGAGAGCAGTCGCTGAGGATTCTTCAGATGCCCCAAGCAGACTCATGATAACCAGGACCTGAATCATCGGCAATGTATTCGGGGGCCATCGGCTGGCAGGAAGAGATGGCCAATAACTGCCTGAGCGACGTGGGATTGAACACTCTCAACCCGATTGGAGGATAACCTCTTATGACCAAAATCCGACCCAGCGGAGGCTACCGGGCCACCGCAAGTTTTCAAACCGCAACCTTGATTTATGATGCCACCTATTGGTTCTGCGAAAAATTCCTTGACCCGCATTCCCGCATGACAGACCAGATGGTGCAGGCAGCGCGGTCCGGCCGCCAGAACATTGCCGAAGGCAGCCGGGCCGCGGCCACTTCATCCCAAACCGAGTTGCGGCTGCTCAATGTGGCACGGGCCAGCCTGGAGGAGTTGCTCCTTGATTTTGAGGATTTTCTGCGCCACCGGCGCTTGCTGCAATGGCCGCCGGATTCTCCGGAAGCCCGGGCAGTGCGGCAGGTGCCAAGGAAGTTTAGGGAAGATCGGACCAATCCGTCGGATCCGACCAATCCGACGGATCTCAAAGACCTAACCGACCAAGAGCGCTGGGCGTTATACGCCCCCTGGCTTGAACATGATGATCCTGCGGTGAGGGCAAATGCCATTATCTGCCTGATCAACCAGGCCAATTTTCTACTGGACCAGCAGATTGCAGCCCTTGAAAAGGGCTTTGTGGAGGCCGGCGGCTACAGCGAGCAGCTTGCAGCCGCAAGGCTGGCGTTTAGGGCGAAGAAGAGAGTTGATCGGACGGATCAGTCGGATCGGTCGGATCCGTCCGATCAAATTCCCCATTGCCCCCTCTGCGGAAAGCTGATGGTGCTTCGCACTGCCAAAAGTGGGAAGAACGCAGGCAGCCAGTTCTGGGGCTGCTGCGATTACCCGGATTGCAAGGGAGTGGTTAAGCTATGACGACCCTGCCCGATGAAAAAACATATGTGGAGCTTCCCTTTAGTAGATACGGTGCCAGGCACCAACTAAATACGAACAGAGGGATAAAGTGACTCCGTGCCCTGCGCTCCGCGCTCCCCGCCTTGTGCTCTGTACCGGAGAAGCCCAAAGCCATCACCAGCATGTGGCCATAGTCCCTGGCGCTTCTGTGCTCTATGTCCTTTGCCCATGGGACCTTGGGGTTGGTGCCATAGGCCACGAGAGCATGTACCTTCAGCATCTATCTTTTTCCGGACCAGCTGGTCGAGCCTACCCAGGTTCATGAGACTTTTGTACGTGGTTGGCCCTCTCTATTTCAGTAGGCCTAACACAATAGAAGGCAAAATTGCGAAGGTCCCCAACAGAAAAATCAACCCATTACCCAACTCACCCCACCAAAAA